>JABAOH010145425.1_pt1 | contig 20982 bp, 23 predicted proteins | sample 7062181 | NCBI WGS metagenome assembly JABAOH01 (sample SAMN14538630, study PRJNA623070) | marine sediment metagenome | biome: marine biome [ENVO:00000428]; feature: marine pelagic biome [ENVO:01000023]; material: deep marine sediment [ENVO:00002113]; isolation source: pool of 5 deep marine... | reverse complement strand
CTCTTATCTACGGTGTACTGAAGTTGCAGGAAAAGATCGAGCGGCAGACGATCGCCAAGAGGCGGGAGACGGAGCAAGGCGAAAGTTAGTGAACTCCTGTGTGAGGGGGTCTCGTAGAGCGAGATCGGCGGGTGAATCTGGCGGGATCGGACGGACCGCTACTCCGAGATCCCCTCCGCCAAGACAGTCCGGGTTTTCCGGAACGAAGCGTCCTTGTATGTGATACGATGAGGGGACAAAAAGACGCATACGATGAGAAATCGGGTGCGCTCGTAGAGGAGGACGAAGATGACCTATATCATCGCAGAGCCATGTATTGGCGTGATGGACCGAGCGTGTGTCGATGTCTGTCCCGTAGAGTGCATCTACGAGGGTGAAGATATGCTCTACATCCACCCCGAGGAGTGCATAGACTGTGGGGCATGTGAGCCCGAATGCCCCGTGACGGCGATCTTTGAGGAAAGCGCAACACCTGAGCAGTGGGTCTCTTACATCGAGAAAAACGCGCAGTTTTTCCGCGACAACCCAGGGGTTTCACCAGCTCAAGGGAAAGCGAAATAGGGATTCAGGGGGGAGTGTCGCTCTCGCAGAAGTCGTTCGCGTAATGAGGAGAGCGTGATCAACGAAGAAGCAATTCTCAACGCCTTGCGGAAGGTCAATGACCCCGAGCTTCACCGGGACCTCGTCTCGCTTGGGATGGTGAAAGAGATCCGGGTGGAGGGCGGGACCGTGGCGGTCACCGTGGAGCTGACTACCCCGGCATGCCCCATGCGCGAGCAGGTGGAGCAGGATACGAGGGCGGCGGTGGCGGCGGTACCCGGGGTGGAGGCAGTGACGGTGAATCTCACGGCCACGGTCCGCAAGCCAGCGGGCCCCCAACCGATTGCAGGGGTGAAGCACATTCTGGCCATCGGTAGTGGTAAGGGAGGGGTGGGAAAGTCGACGGTGACGGTGAATCTCGCGGTGGCATTGGCGGAGGCTGGAGCTGCAGTCGGACTTTTGGATTCGGATATTTACGGTCCGAGCATACCGTTGATGATGGGGGTGCAGGGACAACCCCAAGTGGTGGGCAAGCGGATGATCCCCCCGGTAAGCCATGGGGTCAAGTTGATGTCGCTGGGCTTTCTCTTGCCGGATCAGACAGCGCCGGTGGTGTGGCGGGGCCCAATGGTAGCCCAGGCGGTCAAGCAGATGCTGATGGAGGTGGAGTGGGGGGAGCTGGACTATCTGCTGGCGGATCTGCCGCCGGGGACGGGGGATGCCTCGCTGACGCTGGCCCAGGCGATTCCCCTGTCGGGAGCGGTAGTGGTGATGACTCCGCAGGAGGTGGCCATCCAGATTGCGACCAAAACGTTGAACATGTTTCAGACCTTGAGGGTGCCGATTTTAGGGATCATCGAGAATATGAGCTATCTCCCGTGTCCCCACTGTGGGCAGCCGGTGGAGCTGTTCGGCCACGGGGGGGGTCGAAAGGCAAGTGAGCGACTGGCAGTTCCTTTCTTGGGGGAGATTCCGCTGGACCCGGAATTGCGCCGGGGAGCCGATGTCGGGCGGCCCATTCTGATCGAGCGGCCCGACTCCCCGGTAGCGGCTGTCTTCAGGCAGGTTGCTGCCAATCTGGCGGGGCGGATCAGCGTCGAGGCGATGGGGGCATCATTCTAAAGTCGGGTAGGAGGGAATAGAGATGTTGACAATCACCGAAGCCGCAGCAGCAAAGCTGAAGGACCTGATGGCCAAAGAGGGGATCGAGGACCGGGGGCTCCGCGTCCGGGTGATGGGGGGCGGCTGCTCGGGCTACCAGTATCAACTGGTCTTTGACACGCCCCGAGAAGGAGATCAGGTCATTGAGCAGGAGGGGGTCAAGGTGGTGATCGACCCCAAGAGCGTCCTGTTTCTCGCCGGCACGGAGATCGACTTTCAGGACGGGCTGATGGGCGCGGGCTTTGCCATCAAGAACCCGAATGCCACCGGCTCCTGTGGCTGCGGGCAGTCGTTCCAGGCCTAACGATAAGGCTTGAGTGTTCCCTAAGGGTCCGAAACTGCGCCCATGCGGCCGAGTATGCGTTGACAGGGGGAAATGCAGTATAGTATAGTGATTATGTTTAGTCCACTTCTCTGGCTGCCCTCCCTGTCCGATCTCCGGATGGATAGTGCGCTCGAGCTTCACATGAAGGAGGAGGGTGTCTCCGGACGGATCTCGCTCCCATGACAGCGGGGATCTAGGGGTGGCCACCCGGGGTGATCGGTTCCGATCCGCGGCGGGGTGCAAGGTTCGTAGTGTGCAGTCCCGGGAGTGAAGGGCGGCTCAGTGGGGAACGAGCCATGCGTGAGTCAGACGTGCAAAATTCGAGACAGCCTCAAAAGGGAGCATCCATGAGCAATCCGACTGAAACGATTGAAAAATTTGTGGGCAGGGAATACAAGTGGGGGTTTGTGACCGATATCGAGCAGGATATCGCGCCACCCGGGCTTAATGAGGACATCATCCGCCTCATTTCGACAAAGAAGGAAGAGCCAGAATGGCTGCTCGAATGGCGCCTGAAGGCCTACCGGTACTGGCTCACCATCAAGGAGCCGACGTGGCATAACGTCCACTATCCGCCCATCGATTACCAGGACATCAGCTACTATGCGGCACCGAAAAAGAAGGAGCTGGAAAGCCTCGACGAGGTCGACCCCGAGCTGCTCAGGACCTACGAGAAGCTGGGCATTCCCCTCGAGGAGCAAAAGCGCCTCGCGGGTGTCGCGGTGGACGCGGTCTTCGACAGCGTTTCGGTGGCGACGACGTTCAAAGAGAAGCTCGCCGACTTGGGAATTATTTTCTGCTCCTTCTCCGAGGCAGCGCAGCAGCATCCCGATTTGGTCCGGAAGTACCTCGGGTCGGTCGTGCCGTATACGGACAACTTCTTTGCGACGCTCAACTCTGCCGTGTTTACGGATGGGTCCTTCGTGTACGTTCCGAAAGGGGTCCGCTGCCCGATGGAGCTCTCCACTTATTTCCGCATCAATGCCGAGTCGACCGGCCAGTTCGAGCGCACGCTGATCGTCGCCGACGAGGGCTCCTACGTGAGCTATCTCGAGGGCTGCACCGCGCCGATGCGCGACGAGAACCAGCTGCACGCCGCGGTCGTCGAGCTCGTCGCCCTCGAAGACGCCCAGATCAAGTACTCGACGGTGCAGAACTGGTACCCCGGCGACAAGGACGGCAAGGGCGGGATCTACAACTTCGTGACCAAGCGCGGCAAGTGCGCGGGGGACAACTCGAAGATCTCCTGGACCCAGGTCGAGACCGGCTCCGCCATCACCTGGAAGTACCCGAGCTGCATCCTGCAGGGCGACAACTCGGTGGGCGAGTTCTACTCGGTCGCGCTGACCAACAACCGCCAGCAGGCCGACACCGGCACCAAGATGATCCACATCGGCAAGAACACCAAGAGCACGATCGTGTCCAAGGGCATCTCGGCGGGCTACGGCCAGAACACCTATCGCGGCCAGGTCAAGGTGCTCAAGGGCGCCGACGGCGCCCGCAACTACTCGCAGTGCGACTCGATGCTGATCGGCGACAAGTGCGGCGCGCACACCTTCCCCTACATCGACGTGGCCAACCCGACGGCGACGATGGAGCACGAGGCGACCACCTCGAAGATCGGCGAGGACCAGATCTTCTACTGCCAGCAGCGCGGCATCGCCACCGAGGACGCCGTGTCGATGATCGTCAACGGATTCTGCAAGGAAGTGTTCCGCGAACTGCCGATGGAGTTCGCGGTGGAGGCCCAGAAACTGCTCGGGATCAGTCTCGAGGGAAGCGTCGGCTAGCGCCGCGCGAGGAAACGAAGAACCATGCTTGAAATCAAGGATCTGAAGGCCAGGGTCGAAGACAAGGAAATCCTGAAGGGCATCAACCTGACCGTGAAGCCGGGCGAGGTGCACGCGATCATGGGCCCGAACGGCTCGGGCAAGAGCACGCTGGCCGGGGTGCTGGCCGGCCGCGAGACCTACGAGGTCACCGGTGGAAAGGCGCTCTTCGAGGGCGCCGACCTGATCGAGATGGAGCCCGAGGAACGTGCCTGCGAAGGACTGTTCATGGCGTTCCAGTACCCCGTCGAGATCCCCGGCGTGACCACCATCAACTTCCTCAAGGCGGCGGTCAACGCGATCCGCAAGCACCGCGGCGAGGACGAGCTCGACGCGATGGACTTCCTCGCGCTCGTGCGCGAGAAGCTCAAGCTGGTCGAGATGGACGAGAGCTTCCTGCGCCGCTCGGTCAACGAGGGCTTCTCGGGTGGGGAAAAGAAACGCAACGAGGTGTTTCAGATGGCCGTGCTGGATCCCAAGCTCGCGATCCTCGACGAGACCGATTCCGGCCTGGACATCGACGCGCTCAAGATCGTCGCCGACGGCGTCAACGCGTTGCGCCGCGAGGATCGGGCGTTCGTGGTGATCACGCACTACCAGCGGCTGCTCGAGTACATCGTCCCGGACCACGTCCACGTGCTCCACGACGGGCGCATCGTGCGCTCCGGCGGGCGCGAGCTGGCGCTCGAGCTGGAAGAGCGCGGCTACGGCTGGCTCGAGAAAAAGATGGCGGAGCAGGCATGACCCAGATGATCTCCGCTCTCGATGCGCTCGCGCAGCGTCAAACCGGTCCCGCCGAGGAGTGGCTGGCAGAGCTCCGTCGCAGCGGTCGCGCCCGGTTCGAAACCGCGGGCCTGCCGAATCCGAAGATGGAAGCCTGGCGCGGGACCAACGTGACGCCGTTGAGCTCGATTCCTTTCGTCGCGGCGAAACCGGCAGAGGAACCCACGCACGCCCTGACCCGACTGGGACTTGGCGGTCCGCGGCTGGTCTTCTCCGCGGGTGAGCCGATCGCATCGGCGGGCCGGGCACCGGATGGCCTGTGGGCCGGCACCTTCGCCGCTGCGCTCGCCCGTTTCGGTGACGAGTTGCGCGGCTGGATCGCTGCCGATGAAGAAGAAGCGGGTGCGTTCGAGGCACTCAACCAGGCCTCTCTGGGCTACGGCGCGGTCGTCGTCGCGCGCGAGGGAACGGACGCGGACGCGCCGGTCGAGATCGTCTACGCTCTCGGCGCGCAATCGTCCGCGGCCATCCAGCAACCACGCACGCTGATCGTCGCCGAGCGCAACAGCCGCGTCCAGGTCGTCGAGACCTTTTTCGGCGAGGGCGAGACGGCGACGTTGACCAACGCGGTCTCGCGGGTCCTGATCGGGGACAACGCCAGGGTCGAGCACGCCCGCGTGCAACTCGAGGGCCCCGCCGCGTGGCACGTCTCGACGGTGACCAGCCGCCAGGGGCGTGACAGCCGCTACACGGCGCACCACATCAATCTGGGCGCCGCCACGGCCCGTCACAACACGCGCGCGATCCTCGACGGCGAGGGCGCCGGCTGCCTGCTCAACGGGTTGTACCTCGTGTCGGGCAACCAGCATGTCGACAACAACACGGTGCTCGATCACGCCAAGCCGCATGGCGACAGCCGCGAGGTGTTCAAGGGCATCCTCGCGGACAAGGCGCGCAGCGTGTTCACCGGGCGCATCATCGTGCGCCCCGACGCGCAGAAGACCGACGCCAAGCAGTCGAACCCGAACCTGCTGCTCTCCCCCACCGCGCTGGCGCACACCCGCCCGCAGCTGGAGATCTACGCCGACGACGTGAAGTGCACGCACGGCGCGACCGTGGGCCAGATGGACGAGGAAGCGGTGTTCTACCTGCGGGCCCGGGGTCTCTCCGAGTCGGCCGCACGCAACATGCTGATCCACGCGATCGCCGACGAGGTGATCTCCGCGATCGGGATGACCCCGTTGCGCGAGACGTTGGAAGCCGAGGTCAACACCCGGCTGGACGATTTGGAGACGTAGCTTGGCCGTCGCGAGCTTCGATGTCGCCAAGGTGCGAGCGGACTTCCCGCTGCTCGGGAGAACCGTGCGCGGCGGCAAACCGTTGGTCTACCTCGACAACGCCGCAAGCACGCAAAAGCCTCGGCCGGTGATCGACGCGATCACGGGTTTCTACACCGAACGCTACTCCAACGTGCACCGCGGTGTGCACGAGCTGTCGGAGCTCGCGACGGGGGACTACGAGAGGACGCGGGACAAGCTCGTCCCCTTCCTCAACGCCTCGAGCCGTGAGGAGATCGTCTTCACCCACGGCACGACCGAGGCCGTCAACCTCGTCGCGCGCGGGATGGATGCGCGTTTCAAGCCCGGCGACGAAGTGCTGCTGTCGGAGATGGAGCATCACTCCAACATCGTGCCGTGGCAGATGCTCTGCGAGCGAACCGGCGCGGTGTTGCGGGTGGCGCCGATCGACGACGACGGCGACATCGTGCTCGACGCACTCGACGAGCTCTTGACCGAGCGCACGAGGATCGTCGTGGTCTCGCACACCTCCAACGCTCTGGGGACACGCAACCCGGTCGNNGCGCACGCGCACGGCGCGTTGATCCTACTCGACGGGGCGCAAGCCGCTCCGCACGAAGCGGTCGACGTTCAGGCGCTCGGCTGCGATTTCTTCGTGCTCTCGGGGCACAAGATGTACGGGCCCACGGGGGTCGGTGTGCTGTGGGGTCGGTACGAGGAGCTCGACAGGCTCGATCCGCTGCTCGGTGGCGGGGACATGATCGAGACCGTCGCCTTCGATGGGACGACCTACCGAGGACTGCCGCAACGCCTCGAAGCGGGCACGCCCGGGATCGCCGGCGTCATCGGTTTGGGTGCGGCGGTCGACTACCTGGATGCCATCGGGATGCACAGGATTGCGGCGCACGAACATGAGCTGCTCGAGTACGGAACCGAGCGCATCCGCGGCATCCCGGGCCTGCGTCTGATCGGCACCGCCAAACGCAAGGCCGCGATCCTGTCGTTCGTCGTCGACGGGATCCACGCGCACGACATGGGGACCGCTCTCGATCTTCACGGTGTGGCCGTCCGCGCCGGGCACCACTGCGCGCAGCCGCTCATGCACCGCTTCGGCGTCACGGCGACGGTTCGTGCGTCGATCGCGATGTACAATTCACGTCAGGATCTCGACTGCCTGTACGACGGGATCCTCCAAGCGATCGAGGTACTGGGTTGATGAGCGAGTTAAGGGACCTGTACCAGGAGACGATCCTGGACCACGGAAAACGCCCGCGGAACTTCCGCGTGCAGGGAGACGGTGCGGGTCACGCGGAGGGACACAACCCGCTTTGCGGCGACCGCATCACGGTCTACGTACGCACCTCCGGCGAGCGGATCGAGGACGTCAGCTTCCAGGGTTCGGGCTGCGCGATTTCCACCGCCTCGGCCTCGATCATGACCGAGGTTCTGAAGGGCAAGACCCTCGCGGAGGCCCGTGAGCTGTTCGACCGGTTCCACGGCCTCGTGGCGGAAGATCGCGAGGCGGACGACGTCGGCAAGCTCGCGGTGTTCGCGGGCGTCCGCGAGTTCCCGATGCGCGTCAAGTGCGCGACCCTGGCCTGGCACACGCTGCGCGCGGCGCTCGACGAGGACCCCACGGTGGTCACGACGGAATGAGCGAGCCCGAAAAGCCGGCCGTCCTCACCGAGAACGACCCCAAGCGGATCGAGGCGGACGTCATCGCGACGCTCAAGACCTGCTACGACCCGGAGATCCCCGTCGACATCTACGAGCTCGGACTGATCTACGAGGTCAAGGTCTCCGGCGACGCCCACGTCGACGTCAAGATGACGCTGACCTCGCCGATGTGCCCGGTGGCCGGCACGCTCCCGCCGGAAGTCGAGCAGAAGGTGCGCGGCGTCCACGGCGTGAAATCCGCAAGCGTCGAGCTGGTCTGGGATCCGCCTTGGGACCAGGAAATGATGTCCGAGGCGGCCAAGGTCACGCTCGGCTTCTTCTAACCTGTCCTCAGCGTCAGCAGCAGCGCTTCCGGGGGACACCAAACGCGGAGCGGCAGACCGACCGCGCCGAAGCCTCGGCTGACGATCGCCTGGGTCTCGTCGACGACGAAGGTTCCCTCGTCGAGACGGTAGCGGCTCTGCCGTACCAGCACGGGAAGCCGCGGCAGCCGCACCTGTCCGCCGTGCGTGTGCCCGCTGAGCATCAGGGCCACGCCTCGGCGCGCCGCATCGAACAGAAGATCGGGGTTGTGCGACATCAGGATCGTGGGGCCCTGCGTTCCGGCGAGGGCCGTGTCGAGGTCCGGTCGACCCATCAACAGATCGTCGACCCCCGCGAGGCTAAGCTCCGCGCCGCCGCGGCGCAACGTGGTCGAGCGGTTGTTCAGGAGGCCGATGCCCTCGCCCTCGACGAGCTCGACGAGCCGGTCGACTTCGCGCGTGTAGTGCTCGTGGTTTCCGAGCACCGCGAACGTCCCCAACGGGGCTTGCAGCTGCCCGAACGCGTGGCGGTTCTTGGTCCACTCGTGCACGCCCGTCGTCACGAAGTCGCCCGGTAACAGGATCAGATCGGGCTCGAGGGCGGCGAGACGCCCGAGCGTGCGTTCGAGCACCGCGGCCGAGACGAACGGCCCGGCGTGGATGTCGCTGATCATCAGGATCCGCAACCCGTGGAAGGGCATCGGCAACCCCTGCAGCTCGACGCTCCCCTCCCTGAGGGTGAGCCAGCGTTGCACGATCTGCCCGTAAGGCCAGGTCAGTCCGGGAATCCGGGGATACAGCATCCGGCTCAGATGGTGGCTCGCCGAACGCTCCATGTTGCGGAACCATCCGCGCGGATCGAACCCCGGTCGTGTTCTTTCGTGGGCCGCGACCGGCCGGTCGAGCGTCCCGCGGTGGATCGGCGGCAGCGGATGCGCGGGCGCGGCGGTCGAGGACGGTCCTCCCAGCGGCCACTCGGCCAACGCCTCTTCACCGCCGAGCCGGATGTGCCGCGGCGAGCCTAGCTGCTTTCGTCTCATGCGCTGATAAGTATGGCGTCAAGGAAACTTTCCGCCAGCTGAAGAAACGTCGCGAAGGAAAAAAGAAACGGCGGCCCGTCAGGACCGCCGTTTCGGCTGAATAACTTGCGGTCCGAGGATCCCCCCACGAGATCCCCGGGCCGCACCCGGACGGGGGCCGTTAGTCCGGGATCTCAGATTCGTCGGAAGCCGTCTCGGTCTCCGGTTGCTCGACCGGTTCCGAGTCGGTCTCGCTCAAGACCGCCACGACGGGTTGCTCGTCGACGCTCTCTTCCTCCGGGAACTCCGGGATGTGGCCGCCGAGACGCGCCAGGTTCACCACGGCGCGCTCGTGATCGGGGCTCAGCTCGACCGCACGCGCGTACGCCCGTGCGGCCTCGTCGAGACGACCGTCGAGCTCGAGCGCCATCCCGAAGTTGTTTTGCACGAAACTCTCGTCGGGGATGCGCTGGGCGGCCTGTTCCATCGCGGCGACCGCGAAACCGGCCTCGCCGCGCTCGATCCAGATCAGGCCGACCAGGTTGTGGGCGTAGCCGTTCTCGGGATCCTGTTCGAGGCTCTTCTCGAGCGCCGCCAAGGCGGTCTCTTTGTCACCCGTGTTGTACAGCGAGCGCGCGCGCAGGAACGACGCCTCGCCGTTCTCGGGGTCGAGCGCGATCGCCTGGTCGGCCGCAGCCAGTGCGGCGTCGAACTCGCCGCGGTCGTTTTCGATGCGGGCGAGGTTCACGAAGGGTTTGACCTGCGTCGCGTCGAACTCGATACTGCGACGCATCGACTCGGCCGCTTCATCGGCGTTGCCGGATTTCCATTGCGAAAGGGCCAGGATGTAGTGGTTCCAGGCGCGATCGGGACGTGCTTCGGCCTCTGCGGTGAAGTAGGCGACCGCCTCGTCGAAACGTCCACCTTCGTAGGAGGCGATGCCTTCCCGAACGAAATCTGCGGAAGGATCGACGACGAACGGCGCTGCAGCGGGCTCGAAGGCCTCGACCTCGTCGGCGAGCGACTCCTCGGTCTCCGTGAACGGCGAGCCCGTGGACGCGGTCAGCGGCGAGTTCTCGACCGTATCGGTGCGGACGGCCGGCATCACGGCAACGTCCTGCCCGTCCGAGTCGCTGCGATCACCGAGGCTGGCGAGCACAGCGATGCCCGCCGCGATGACGATGATCCCGGCGGCGATCGCGAACAGGAGTTTGCCGTCGTTGTCTTGTCTTGTCGGCTGCTTCATTGCAATCTCCTTGTCGGTTGTCCCGGCCGGCGGGACGTTGAGGTCGTCGGGGGCCCGGCTCAACCCGCCAGGGGCTTCGATTGCCGCTGGCAACCCACGCTGTTGCGAGTCCGATGCCAAATCGGACTCGCCACTCCAAAAGCTTTCCTGTCAATGGGTTAGGTGAGATTCGAGGATCACCGATTGGCCCGTGACGTGTGGCAATCGTGCCGCCTTCTGTGGGACGGCGGACACGAGCCCGCTAACCGTCGGGCTTCTCGATCTCGTGAGCTTTGAGTTTCTTGTACAGGTGGCTGCGCTCCAAACCGAGCTCTCGTGCCGCGTCACTCATCTTCCAGCCGTGACGCTCGAGCGTCTGGACGAGGAGGTCGCGCTCGAACGAGCTCAACGTCTCGCGCAGCGTCCCGCAGAGCAGCGGCGCCGGGCCGTTCGACACGGCCTGCGACCCCGCCAGCTGCGCCTCGACATCGTCGATCCCGATCGTCTCCCCGGCAGTCAGGATGGCGAGCCGTTCGACGAGGTTGCGCAGCTCGCGCACGTTGCCCGGATAACTGTGCCGAGCGAGTCGCTGAAGCGCGTCGTCGCTCAGCCGTCGTGCCGGCAAGTTGTTCTCCTCGACGACCTGTTTCAGGAACCGCCGGGCCAGCGCCGGCACATCGCCGAGACGCACCCGCAGCGGCGGCGCAGACAGGGTGACGACCTGCAAGCGATAGTACAGGTCCTGTCGGAACTCTCCGTCGGCCACCGCCTTCTCGAGGTCCCGATTGGTTGCCGCAAGCACGCGGACGTCGACCCGTACTTCGCGTTCCGAGCCGACCGGTTCGACTTCACCGGACTCGAGCGCACGTAACAACTTGGACTGCAGGTCGAGCGAGATCTCGGCGACCTCGTCGAGGAACAGCGTGCCGCCGTCGGCGCGGACGAACTTGCCACGGCGGCGGGCCGTCGCGCCGGTGAACGCGCCTTTCTCGTGGCCGAACAGCTCCGACTCGAACAGGTCTCGCGGCACGGCCGCGCAGTTGACGCGGACGAACGGCCCGCGCGCGCGAGGCGAGTGTGCGTGCAGCGCGCGTGCGATCAGTTCCTTGCCGCTGCCGTTCTCGCCGAGAATCAAGACCCGCGCCTGTGTCGGCGCCGTGCGTCGGATCTGTTCGTAGAGCTCGGTCATCACGGGCGAGTCGCCGATCATGTCGTAGCGCTCGGCGGCCTCACCGCGGAGCTCGAGATTCTCTTCCAGGAGCGCGACCTGGCGCAGGGCGTTCTTGGCCGCCATCAGCAGCCGTTCGGCGTGCGGGGGCTTCTCGATGAAGTCGAACGCGCCCAGCCGCACGGCCTCGACGGCGCGCTCGATCGTCCCGAATGCCGACAGGAACACGACGGGCAGCTCGTGACCGGAATCGCGCAGGCGCTTGAGGGTTTGCAGGCCGTCCAGGTTCGGCATCTGCCAGTCGAGGAACAGCAGATCGATCCCTCCGCGCTCGACGACGGCCAGCGCCTGCTCCCCGTCGGAGACGGTCTCCACGGTGTAGCCCTCGAGGGACAGGGTCGTCTGGAGCGTGCGCCGGATGTTGCGCTCGTCGTCGGCGACCAGGATGGTGCTCATCGTTCCCCTCTCATGGCGTGGTCAAGGGTAATCGCACGGTGACCCGCGCTCCACCCCCGGAACGGTTTTCCGCGACGATCTCTCCGCCGTGCTCCGCCACCATGCGATAGCTGATGGCCATCCCGAGACCCGTGCCGGTCGACTTGGTGGTGAAGTAGGGCTCGAAGATGCGCGTCTCGGCATCCCCCTCGAAGCCCCGGCCGGTGTCGACGAAACGGACCTCGGCGTAGCCATCGGCCACGGCGGTCTCGACGTGCAGCTCACGAGTCGGGCTGGAGGTCATCGCCTCGACGGCGTTGCCCACGATGTTCTTGAACACCCGGGCTATCTGGGCGCGATCGATCCGCACCGGTGGGACGTCGCCGCTCGTTCGGTGGATCGTCAATCGCGGATCGGCGGCATACAGCTCGACGACCTCGTCGAGCACTCCTTCCAGCGATTCGACGGTCGGGTCGGGAACGGGGAGCCGGGCGAACTCCGAGAACTCGCCGACCAGCCGGCTCAGCTGATCGACCTCCTCGAGGATCGTCTGGGCGCCCTCCTCGAACAACTCGCCGAAGGCCTCGCTGCGTTGCTCGCGCGCGCGCTGCAGGTTCTCCACGGTCAGCCGGATCGGAGCGAGCGGGTTCTTGACCTCGTGGGCGACGTGCCGGGCGACCTCCCGCCAGGCGGCCACCCGCTCGGCCGCAGCCGAGCGGCGACTCTGCTGCTCGAGCGAGCGCTGCAGGCGTGAAAACGACGTCACGAGCTCGTCGAACTCGTCCTTGGGCATACCGGTGAAATCGTAGTCTTCCTGACCGGCCGCGATGGCGTCGACCGCGCGGACGAGCTGGTCGACGGGTCGGGCGGCCCGCCGGCCCAGCACCAACCCGACCAGGGCCGCGGCGAGCGCGGCGACGACGGTCAGCCCGACCCATGCGCCGCGCAGGCGGACCCACGTACTGCGGTCGGCGCGATCGTGGCGGCCCAGAACGATCGCTCCGGCATCCGTCTCGTCGGGATCGCCGAACGGCACGCTGCGCAGACGCCAGTCGCCGACGTGAAGACCCGGCCCGGCCGCCGCTTCGAGGATCTGCGACGGCGCAGGCAGCTCGGCGTGCGCGCCGGCGGAGCTCGAGGCGAGTCCGATCCGGTCGTCGTTCGGGGTCGGAAAATCCATCTTCTCGGGCGCGATCCACCAGGCCGCATCCGCCGGCGCCGCGGCATCGTCGAGCCAGTCCGTGTCGAGGAAACTCCCGGCGACCAGCGAGATCTCGTGCTCGCCGACGTAGAAGACCCGCCAGAAGAACCAGCCGACCGGTATGTCCTCGACTCTTGGCACGTCGATCACGTTTCGGTGGCGTTCTCCGCGCTCGTACCGGGATTGCATCCCGAAGCGTGCGGGCCAGTGCAGCGATGTGATGATGTCGCCATCGTCCCCGGCCAGCTCGAGCACCTGAAAGTCCGTCCCCAGCGCGAGCTGTTCGGCCAGGTCGTGCTCGGGCGGTACGCGTCGCACCAGCTGTTGCAGGACGTTGGTGTCTCTCTCGATGCGTCGGATCAACGCGTCCACCGACCGGGCCAGGGAGGATTGGCGGCCCCGAATCGCGTTGCGGGCGACGTCCGCCGTGCGAGCCGCCGCCCGTTCGGCGTTGCGGACCCGTTGTTGCTCGATGAGGTAGATGCCCGCACCGAGTGTGGAGCCGACGACGACGGCCGCCATCAGAGCGAGCTGGATGACGAGTCGGCGCGTCCGACGTGCCGGGCCCGACGACCTACGTATCAACGGTTCCACCAGATCTTCTCGACCGCGAGCTGCCCCGTGAGCCCCGGCTGGACACCCTCGAGCTGTGTCGAAACGGCGATCCAGGCATCCAGGCGTATGACCGGCACCACCAGGGCATTCTCCAGCAGCGTGCGCTCGGCGTCGCCAGCCACCCGGTCACGGGCCTCCGCGGCGGCGTCCCCCGCCGCTCTCAACTCTTGCCGCACCTCCTCCCCGGCGGAACCGGTGAGTTCCGCGAGCGGGGTCAGGTAGACGACGGGGTCCGCACTCCAGGGCTGGTGCGCGACGAGCCGCAGCTCGGCCGACTCCTCCGCGCCATCGGTCGTGAGACGCAGCTCCAGGCCTTCCTCGTAGAACAGAGCCTTCAGACGCGCGGCGATCGCGGCCGCGGCCCGATCGGATGGCTCGTACTGCAGCGTCAGCGTGGGGCTCGACGTGGAGCTGAACGGGCGGACGATCGGCGGCCCCCAGACCGGCCCGCCCGCCCTCGCGCGGAAGTTCCAGGCGGGCGCGCCGTGTCCGTCGAACAGCCCGACGACGAGGTCGACGCGATCGATGGAATCGGCGAACCAGCGACGAAAATTAGGGTCGTTGGTCCAGCGCGCATCGGAATCGAAGGCGATGACGTACGTGCGGTCCCAGCCCGCGGCACGCAGCAACCGGGTTTCCCCGGAGTCGAGCTCGAGCAGGCGGGTCGCGCTGCGCCCGTAAACGGGAGTGAGATCGATCTGGCCGAGGAGCAACAGCTCGACCGCCTCGATGCGTTGATCCGAGACGAACTCCACGTAGTCGAGCAGGGTCCCCGACGCGAGCCGGCTCCAGCGATCGACTCGATCCGCGGCGAACGGCGGCACGCCGCCGGGTCGGATCAACCCGTACTGGGAGAGCGCTTCGCGCTCCGCGAACGACAGCGACAGACGCAACGTGCCGCCGGGTCGGGGTTGCAGCTGCGGCTCCGGCCGGGCCGGCTCCGGTGCGGGTCGTTCCCGTTCCGGTTCGGGTCGTTCCCGCTCCGGCTCGGGTTGTTCCTGCACCGGTTCGGGAACCGGGACGGGCTCGATCGGCGGGCTGACCGGAGGCCGGGCGCAGCCGATGTAAAGCCCTGTAATCAAGACAATTAGGGCTGCGCGTCGCATCTGTTCCACCTTACACCGCCGGTGCTCCGATCGGCAATTATGCGACCGCCAAAAAATCATTTGAAACCTTGCCCGCCCCGGATTCGTCCTTCCGGTGACGAACACGAGAATCTCGAAGGTTCGTTTGGAGGACAGCATGAAACGCAAATGGATCCCACTCGCCCTGCTGGCCCTGATGGTCTCCGGAACGGCGCTTGCCGGAGCCGAGGGCCACTGGCTGCACGTCCGCGTCGAGGAATCGGGCGGCGACGGCGAGAAGGTCAACGTCAACATCCCGCTATCTCTGGTCATGGCGATCATCCCGGCGATCGAAACCGACGAGTTTCGCGGCGGACGCATCAACCTCGATGCCGGCGAGATCGACGACATCGACCTGCACGCCGTGCTCAAGGCGTTCAGGGAGTCGCCCGACGCCGATTACGTCACGATCGACGGTCGTGACGAATCCGTCCGCGTCTCCAAGGAACGCGGCTTCCTGCTGGTCAACGTGGACGACGACAACGACCGCGTGCGCGTGCGGCTCCCGCTGGACGTGGTGGATGCCCTGCTCAGCGGCGACGACGACGAGCTCGACCTCGTTGCTGCGCTCGATGCGCTGGCCGACTCCGGAGGCGGCGACATCGTCACGGTCGAATCCGACGACGAGTCGATCCGTGTCTGGATCGACACCAAAGCCGGCGGTAGTTGATGCCACGCGGGGTCAGATGGGTCTTCGCGATCGCGCTCGGCTCCGTGCTCCTCGTCTCGCTCGCGGTCGGTGCGACGGTGGGGTCGGTCTACCACTCGGGGATGATCTCCGTCTCCGTGCAACCGCGCGACGGGGGCGGGATCAATGTCGCGATGCCGGCGGGCGTCGCGAACATGGCCCTCGCCGCGATCGAGCTGGTCCCCGCGAGTTCTTTTGCGCTCGATGAATCGTCCGACGAGGTGCTCGAAGTCGTGGAGCGCTACCTCCCCGCGGCTCAGAAGGCGCTGGACGAGCTGGCCGCGCAACCCGACTTCGTCCTCGTCGAAGTGCAGTCCCGCGACGAAACGGTCGTCGTCCGCAAGGAGGGCCGCTCGTTGCGAGTGGTCATCGACTCCGACGAGGCCAGGATCGACGTGACGGTTCCGCTGTCCACGGTCAAGGAGTTCACCCGGCACATGCGGCGAATCTCGCGCGATTACGACCGCTAGACACCCGATCAAACTGGCCCACCGAGCGGCCCGGGACCATATTCGCGGCATGATCCTGATGTGCAGATCGATCGCGGCGCTTCTCGTCTCGTTGCTCGCGTCCGGTCCGCAGGCGGCGGACGAGAAGAGCCGGGCGGACACGTTCCGAGAATGGCGTGTCGTCCTCGAGTCGGCCTATCAGGCGCGCCAGGAGGGCGACGACGATCGGGCGGTCGAGCTGTACGGCTCGATCCTGGCCGAAGCCGACGCCCGCGAAGAAACCGGCATGCTCGTCGCCCGCGCGGTCGACGGACTCGCGGATCTGTACCGCGAGCAGCATCGGTTCGAGCTGGCCGCGCCGCTGTACGAGCGGTCCGTCGAGTCCTGGACCCGGCTGCTTGGAGCGAGCCAGCCGCGCCGCGCCGTGAGCCTGCACAACCTCGGCATCTGTTACGTCGAGCTGAGCCAATGGGACGCGGCCGAGCGTGTCCTGACGGCGGCGCTGGCCGTGTGGCGCGACGGCGGACGGCATGGCGACAGGTTCGCGGAAACGCAGAAGGTCCTCGACGCTGCACTCGCGCGGCGTTCGATACCCTGGAAAGACGGGCCGCGCTGAATCTACTCGGCCTCCACGACAACCGACGCGGTCTGCGTCTCGCCGCCCACCTGCATCTTCAACTCGACGGGATCGGTCGGCGCGGGGCCGTTCCACTCGAGGTGGATCTTGAAGAAACGCCCGCGGCCGGGCTCGGTGCGAGCCGTCAAACGCCGGTCGGTCGCGCTCAGCTTGACCTCCGTCTGTGTCAGGCCCGGACGCATGGAAGCGAGCACCATCAGCGGCTGACCGGGGACGAGCCGGATCTCCTCGGCGTTGAGGTTCACCGCAGGCTGGATGTCCACCGCGATCTGCAGCTTGACCTCGGGTTCTCGAGGTAGCCCGGTCTTGAACCGGACCGTTTCCGTGTGATTACCGCTCGGCGCGCCGTCCTTCAGGGTGGCGCGAAGGAGCCAGTCTCCGGGCCAGCCGGCCGGGGTTCCCCGCTCCGAGGGATACTGCTCGGTCAGCTCCTGGACCTCGATCTCGATCCACGGCACCGATGCGCGGGCCTGCGTTATGGCGAGGTCACCGGCCTCGCCCGGCTCCTGGCGGATCAGAAAATGCGTCGTCTCCATCATGGCTCGACGGTTGCTCAGCAACGCCTTGTAGCCCGGCAGCATCAGAACACTTCCGACGACGCGGGCCCGCATGACGACCTGGCCGGTGGAGACGGCCGCATCGTTGGTGAGGATCGAGAGGCCCTTACCGACCAAACCCGCCTGGGCGGAGGTGTCGAGTTTTGCCACGATCGTCCCGACCTGACCGGGCGGGATCACCTCGTCGTACGAGGCGACGCTGCAGCCTCACCCGGGTTTCACCTGAAGGATCTTCAGCGGCTCGGAACCGACGCTCTTCACCTCGAACGTCGCTTCCAGGATCTCGCCACGCGTCACGGTACCGAAGTCTTTCTCGCGGACTTCAATGGCCATCCGCGGGCCGTCGAACACGGGTGTCTCGGTTTGCGCGGCAACGGTCCCCACAACGCCGAAGAACGGCAGAGAGGCCAAAAGCCAGCCGAAACCGGCCCAGCGTGCGCGACCGGGGGGTCCGCCTATATTGGTTAAGGTAGCCATTTTCGAACTCTCGGCTCCTGTCGAGCGTCTCGCACGGGAGCGGGCACAGCGACCCCATGCAGGATCAAAAAAAAACCGGAGCGAGAATGATACGACGCAAGCGCGTCGGCGCCCACGGATCTTCGATTTCGTGTAAACTGAACGCCCACGCCCGGGCGGTCCGGGCACAGCGGAAATCGTTGGCCTGCCCTGCCCCCCGAATACACTTTTTGAGGAACCAGCCTTGAGCCGGACACAGCGTCCTTTCCTCCTGCTGGCGTTGTGCGTGCTGCTGCCGATCGCGGCCGCGCTCTGGCTGGAGCGCCCGGGGAGTTCGATCCCACTGGCCGAGTTCGTGGTCGAGGAGTTCGAGGAGCCGGCGACCGAGAGGGTCGAGCCGGAATACTCCGTCGAGCGCTTCTTCATCGGCCAAGGCGGGACGCTGGCGGCTGCCTGCACGCGAGCAGGTCTCGATGACGAGGCGCGGCGCCTGGTGCTCCGGGCCGCCGACCGCCACCTCGATCTGCGCCGCCTCTCCCCACGCTCGGGGGTGGCGGTGAGCCGCGACGAGGCCGGACGGCCCGTGAGCCTGGCAATCCGCTCGACCCCCGACCGTTACCTTCGTATCACGCTTCCGGACGACCGCCACGGGCTGCGCGCGGAGGTACTGCCGGTCCGGATTCAGAAGCGTGTCGAGACGACCGGGGGTGTCGTCACGAGCAGCGTCGCCCAGGCGCTCGGCCACACCGCCCACAGCCACACCCTGACGCAGGCCTACGCCGACATCTTCCAGTGGGACGTCGATCTGCTCGTCGATCCGCGACCCGGCGACGAGGTCAAACTCGTCTACGAAGTCGAGACGCTGGGCGCCGTTCCCGCGGATCTTCCGCGTTTCGGAGACAGCGCATCGGAACCGGGCGACTTCTACGGCCTGGGCCGGATCCTCGCGGCAACCTACCGTGGGTCGATCGCCGACGCGAGCGCCTTCTGGGTCGACGACGGAGCGTCGTGGGGGAACTACTACGACGCCGACGGTCGGCCGCTGCGCAAGAGCTTCCTCCGCAGCCCGTTGAACTATCGCCGGATCAGCAGCGGCTTCTCGTCGGCCCGGCGGAATCCGGTCACGCGCAAGGTCGTCCCGCACCACGGGGTCGATTTCGCCGCCGCTCCCGGCACCCCGATCACGGCGACGGCCGACGGCCGGGTGATCTCGGTCGGCTGGGACGGCGCGCTCGGCCAGGCGGTGCGCCTCCGGCACGGCAGTGAATACGTCACGATCTACGGCCACATGCGGGGCTTCGCGCGGGGCATCGAGAAGGGCGTCGAGGTCCGCCAGGGCCAGGTGATCGGTTACGTCGGCTCCACGGGACGCGCGACGGGTCCGCACCTGCACTACACCGTCCTCCGCCACGGGCGGCCGATCAACCCGATGAAGCTCAAGAACCCGTCGGTCGATCCGCTCGACGAGTCGAAGCGACCGCGCCTCGCGGAGTCCCGGCGGCGCTACACGCCCGTGCTCGAGGGTATCCTCGCCGAGCGCCGCGTCGACGTGGCCGCGACCTCTCCGGCCACCACCGAAACAACGGTGTTGAGCGGCTCCTAGAGCGGCTCCTCGAGCAAAATCCGGCAGGCGCGCCGAAGAGAGGCTTCGGAAACCAGGCCGCCATGCGCCGCGCGCAGACGTCCCACCCGATCGATCAACCAGGTGTACGGCAGGACCTCACCGCCCCCGAGAACCGCCCCGGGCTCGCCGAGCGGGGTCAGGACCGGATAGTCGATCCCGATTTCGGCGGCCGCTCGGCGCAGTTCCTCCCCCTCAAAAGACTCGGCATTGATCGCCCAGACGGTCAAGCCGCGCGACTTCAACCGTTCGTGGACCCGGGACACGCGCGGGACCTCGCGGCGGCAGGGGCCGCACCAGGAGGCCCACAGGTTGACCAGGACGACTCGGCCCTGTAGGTCGGCGAGTGCTCGTGGCCGCCCCTCGCTGTCGACGAGATTCAACTCGCCGACCACGCGCGCCTCGCCCGCAGGGATGACGCGGATCGAGGTGCGGCTGCGGTAGATCGCGGCCGCGGCGACGAGGATCACGAGAACCCAGATCGCCTGCCGTACCCAGCCGCGGCGCGAGGGCGGCGGCGTTGCACTCAAAGCCATCTCAGGACGAACCCGTAATAGAACGGTCCGAAGACACGGCCGAACAGGACCCAGGCGATGACGATGCCGAGGAACGAGAACGAGGAGCCGACGGTGTCGCGGAACGCTCGTCCCCACTCGCCCAGTCCGGCGAGGACGCTGGCCCCGTCGAGCGGGGGAACCGGAAACAGGTTGAACAAGAACAGAACGCAGTTGATCAACAGAACGATCGATGCGAAGGCGGCGGCACCCGCGGCCCAGCCGGGCGCCGACGGTGTCCCGACCATCTCGCCCAGACGCACGTCGGAGCGGACCCACCAACCGGCGATGAGGCCCGCCTTGAGGACGGTGAAGGCCAGGGCCGCCAGCACGAGGTTGGCGAGCGGACCGGCGAGCGCCATCAGCGCGGCGCGGCGCGGGTAGCGCTGTTCCCAGTGCGGGTCGTACGGGGCACTGGCCCAGCCCATGGTCCAACCCATCAGGACGTAGGTCAGCAGCGGCACCAGCACGGTCCCGAACGGCTCGCGCTGGATGTGCGGGAGCGGGTTCAGGGTGACTTGCCCGCCGGCATAGGCGGTCGGATCGCCGCCGAGCCAGGCGACCCACGCGTGCGCCGCCTCGTGGCAAGTGACGGCGAGCAGGAACGCCACGTACCAAAGCGGCAGCATCAACAGTTGGTCGGGGGTCAGGAGGTCCATCGGCTATATAGTTGTAGCGCATGAGCGTCGCGAATGACGGCCACATTCCACCGGCGCGGACGGCCTCCAAGGAACAGCTTCGGCGTCGGCTGACCTCCGCCCCGGCCCCATGGCTCGCGGAGGCCCTGGAAAACCCCGAACTGGGCCCCTCCGAGCTGCTGCTGTTGTTGCGCAATCCCACCACCCCGACCGCCGTGCTCGAGGAAATCGGCACCAACCGGGACTGGATGGGCCACCACGAACTTCGCAGGGGGCTGGTCCGTCACCGCCATGCCCCGCCGACCCTGGCCAACCGCCTCCTGGATCTCCTGTTCTGGAAGGACTGGTGTGACATCGCCGCTCACCCCGGGGCAAATCCGAGGGTTCGGCGTCAGGCCGAACGGCTGCTCCGCAACTGTATCGGGGACCTCGGGCTCGGGGAGCGCATCAACCTCGCGCGCCGCGTGACACGCGCCCTGATCCCCGTCTTCCTCGCCGACCGGGAGACTCGCGTCATCCAAGCGCTGCTGGCGAACCCGCGGCTGGTCGAGATGGACCTCGTGCGGTTGCTCAACGATCGGGCACAGGGTGCGAACGTGCTGCGTTGCGTCGCGGAACACCCGACGTGGGGGCAACGCCGGGAGCTCCAATTGTTGCTGTTGCGACGACGCGAACTCGGCGTGCAAGCGGCTCTGCGGATCGCGCGAAAGATGCACCCGAGAGACCTGCGTCGACTCCTC
>JABAOH010009284.1_pt3 | contig 20989 bp, 15 predicted proteins | sample 7062181 | NCBI WGS metagenome assembly JABAOH01 (sample SAMN14538630, study PRJNA623070) | marine sediment metagenome | biome: marine biome [ENVO:00000428]; feature: marine pelagic biome [ENVO:01000023]; material: deep marine sediment [ENVO:00002113]; isolation source: pool of 5 deep marine... | reverse complement strand
TGGAGACGCTTTGATTGGTGTGTGCATGAACGTTGCGAGCACTGAAATGGCGAATAAAGCCGTGACAAGAATAGTCGCTAGCACTTTTCTATTTGGTATTGCATGCATTCTCGTTCACTATTCCATTTGAGAGTTCTACTTGCGTCGCAAGTCTAATAAATTGCTAGGAAACATTAGGTATTGTACTGAATTGCACATAGTAAGCCCCGAGTCTTTGCGCGCGCGACAGAGTTGTAGTCAATGTGTTTTCAATTAATTTCCATCTTGGTTTATCAGCTGGCATATGCGCACGCATCGTTTGGTCCCGATGTGAGTGGCTGGATAGATCCTTGGGGGAATCCTGGTGCAGATACAAGCGAAATGCGCGCGCGCCTCAGAATATGTTGAAAACCATGTACACGCTGATTAAATAATGCCAAACAGCACTCGTCTTTATCTTCTTTAAGTCAAAAAGTGTAAATGAGCTTCGGGTTCTTAACATGGACGTTGCGGCGGTTGTGATTGTGGGGGGTGTGGTTATGGCTTTGGATGTTAGGGATGGCTGGTGCTAGATGTTAAGTAGTTTAAACTGTTTTTTCGACGATTAGCGATGGTCGAAGTCGAATTTCGACTTCGATCGTGTTGAGTGTGGATGTGAAGCGTTGACAGTTGTGTCTGAACTTCGAGATGTGAAAGAGCCGGTCGAGTTCACGGTGTACGTGCGGAAGGAGGGCAAGATCACGGTGCCCAAAGAGGTGCGCGACGCGTTGGGCCTTCAGCGTGGAGATTTGATAAGATGCAAAGTCGTGAAGGTGCACACGCCATGAGGACGCTGGCAAAGCTGGCGGCGTTGAAGACGCGCTGCAGGCGACGTGGCCTCTGGTACCGAGTCTTGAATCGGCTGGAACGCGCCCAGGTGGACTGGACCGTGCGCATTATCGAGCGGGTGAGAAGCCCGCTGCTAGCCCGAGTGCTAGCCGCCATCATGGCGAAGCTCGTTGCCGCCCTAGAAAGCCCTTTGGCAAAGCTCACCCGAACCTTGGGCGTGGAGTTGGCCCGACGGTTGAGCCACATTGCCCGAACGTGGGGAAACGCGACAGCTGAAGGGTGGACGCGTGATTCAACATTCGCGCGGTTCTTGGCCGCAATGAATCTGAATTCTGCTCAGTTCAACCTCTCACAGCAACGAGACTCTTAGTGATGGTCTGTCTACTGAGTTTGTGTTTTCAGAATTGGAGAAGATGGGGTAAGAGCTGAGCCTCATAGAAGTGGTAATTCTCTGCATACTTGGCGTTCTTTATGCCTGGTTTCTTTACAACATTCCAATCTTGGTTGTTGGCGTCAAGCATCTCCGCCAACACAGTGAGAGAAGACGCGTGACGAAGCGTGTGGGGAGAAGAGCACTACCTTTTGTATCTATTCTCCTTCCGGTGAAAGATGAAGAGCACGTGGTAAGCAGGTTCTTTAGAGCGTTTGAGCAGGTGGATTATCCGCAGAGCAAGAAGGAGCTCATCATCGTTGAGGATGGATCACGAGACGAGACGAAGGAGATTTGTGCGAAGTACGCAGAGGTGTTTCCTCATTGCGTAAAATTTGTGCACCAATCAGTTTCAAAGGGCAAGCCAGTAGCTTTGAATTATGCTCTCAAATTCGCTAGGGGAGAGGTCATTGGTGTGTTTGATGCTGACAGTGTGCCTGAGCTGGATGCGTTGTTGAAGGTCGCGAGGCACTTTGAAGATTCCAATGTTGCTGCGGTTCAGGGACGTACGCTGTCGATTAATGCGGATGAGAATTTTCTGACCAAGATTGTCTCCTTTGAGGAGACTGCGAAGTTCGAGATTTACCTTCGCGGGAAGGATCAGCTGGGGCTGTATCTGCCATTGGCTGGCAGCTGCCAGTTTATCCGAAAAGATGTGCTGTTGGAGGTGGGCGGCTGGAATGAGCAGTCGCTGGCGGAGGATGTGCAGGTTTCTGCTGACATGGTGAAGAAAGGCTATCGCATCAAGTACGCTCCAGAGGTTCGAGCCTGGCAGGAAAGCCCGGGAACACTAACAGAGATGTTGAAGCAGCGCATTCGGTGGTACCGGGGGTGGATCGACGTCGCCGTGAAATACGGCTCACTTGTTCAAAAACTGCGCAGAGAGACGGTGGACGCTGAGATCACGTTGATGACGCCTTTCATTCTGCCATTAATCCTTTTGCTGTACCTCACTTCCGGGTTGTGCATGGCCTTTACCACTACGCCGCTTGTCACCACGCTACTCAAAACAACCGTGTTGCTTAACTTGATGGTTCTCTTTGCTGGTGGCTTATCTCTCTGGGCTTCGGCGGGAAGAAGACCGAGGCTTTTAGGGTTGCTGGTTTGGACCTATCTGTACTGGGGGCTTCACGTGTTAATTGCGACGTACAGCCTCTTTCAAAGTCTCTTGAAGCGCCCAGAAAGATGGTACAAGACCGCGAAGACAGGCAATGTGGTTAATCCGTCTTTTATGCACGCCCAAAGTAATGCAAAGAAACGCGTAACCAAGGTTTGATTTGCTGACCAGCGAAGCTGCGTTCAAACAGGTGTGGGATGAGTTGGCGCGAACCAAAGCGCCTGAAGAGGTGGTGTTTGGATCGTGGCTAGCCCCTCGATACTCACGCGAGTTGGATGCGAAGGACTTCTACAGTGTTGAGCGGTCAATAGACGCATGCCAGAATGATGTGATTCTAGACTTGGGCTGTGGAGCACTGGCAAGGGCCCTCGTCCACTTTGGCCAGCGCAGGTTTCGGATTGTTGGTGTTGATGTTTCCCCTGCTGCTGCAGTGCATGCGCGGAACGTCGTGAAGAAGATGAAGATTGAAGATGTTGTTGATGTTGTGGTGGCTGACGCTGAACAGTTGCCCTTCAAGCCCGCTGTATTCGACAAAGTCTTAGCGGTCGCACTTGTGTCCCATCTTCCATCACGAAAGAGTATTCTGAAGGCTTTGCGGGAAGTCTGCTTCTGTGTCAAGAAAGGGGGACTTTGTTACTTGAACTGGTGGCTCAATCTGTACTCTCCCTTCAGCTTATTGCTGAGCCTTGCCAATCGCGCTGGGTTCCTCGGTAAAGAGCAGCGGATTCAACTCTTGATGTTTAAGGGATCAGATGAAGTGAAGAAGTTGTGCAGCCAAGCTGGACTCTCCGTAGCGAGTATCGTGAGGGGCAGCGTCTCGTGGTACTTAGGCTATCTTGTTCCACGAGTCATGCGCTCCTGGAGTGAGAAGTTGCTGAAGGTTGTAGGCAGTTCGCGTAGCTGGTCTTCAAAAGGTCTCTTGCCATCATTCTTCTTTGACCTCGTCGCTCAGAAAGGCTGATGCATGGGTGGTTGAAGATGGATTCGAGTAACTCTCGTCTTCTGGACAGAGCAGCAGGTTGGGTTGCTGCGTTCCATCCATCGCTTCGCCAAGGGTTGCTGATTGCGTTTGTGTTTGGCTTTGTGGTGCGGCTGATTCCCGAGCTGTTGTCCTATCCTCATCCTATTGGATTCGACACGATTTACTATGCCTGGAGAATTAGAGAAGGCGTCGTGTGGAACCATTGGAGTGGCGTGTTCAGCAGTTGGCTGCTGTATGGGTTGTTAATACCTCTGTCTGAAGTGTTGAGGGCGGATCCATTTCTAGTTTTGAAATTAGCTATGCCTTTGCTTTTTGGGTTAAATGTTTGCGGCGTACATTATATGGCGGTCAAGGGATTCAATTGGTCGGTCAGGAAAGGACTGTTTGCTGCAGGGCTCTTTTCCTTTCAGCTTGCTGCGTTAAGATTATCGAGTGATCTATATAGGAATATGCTGGGTCTTGGAATTCTACTCTTCACCGTCCCATGGATTCTCAAGGAGCAAGTAGATAGCAAGAGGCTAGTGTTGTTCAGCGTTTTGTCCATTTTAGTCGTTTTCAGTCATGAACTCGCTTCAGTGCTACTTTTGGTGTCTGTCGGAGGCGTGGTTCTGTCAAGGAGTTTGAAGAAAAGAAGAACTGAAGCTCTGAAGGTTATAGGAGGTGTCTTGCCAGCCCTGACTGTCTTTTTGACCAGCGTTTTCTTCAGGATCACACCGCTCTTTAAGACCACTCAGCTGGACCTGTTGGTGTCTCATCAATCGACTGGCAGATATTCGGGTCCCCTATTCTTCATCACCAACTATCTAGTTGCTTCCGAAGCAGCTTCGAATTATGTAACCTATTTCAACCTTTTCGTCTCTGTGGTGTCGTTGTTTATAATATTGTATATCGCTCTTCTTCCACTTGCATTCGTAGGCTTTTTTAGAAGCGGCGTTCTGGACGTCTGGACAGCCTTTTTGTGTGCAGCGACGTTTAGTAGTTTGGTTCTTCCTTTCTTTGCATTTACCTATTGGGACCGGTGGATGGTAATGCTAGTCTATCCAGTCGTTTTTTATGCAACAAATGGATTTGTCAAAATCCTCCAATCAGCAGAATCTGTTGCTAGTAGGCTTTGTTATTTTGGAACGCTGAGGATCTCGAAGAAGACAGCTAGAGGTTTGATGTTAATTTCCTTAACCAGTGGATTTGCCTTTGTTACTTCGCCAATGTTTCTCGGCAAAGGCGGGATATACTCCTTGCCATCAACTGTGACCTACCTTCCTTCGACAATGCTTGCCAACACTATTCCGATTCATGATGTGTTGAGCACCACTGAGACCCTTAGATGGACAGATTCTGTGATGGATGGAAATGCCTGCTTCTTAGCCCATCCAGCATTCCTCTATTGGGCGAGATTGAATTTTGAACAGCCACATACGATTGCATTGTTTAAGGACGATGTTTATGGAGCAGTTGATGTTGCCGTAAATCACGGCTTTGAGAGGTTTTGGCTTGTTTGGTGGAACACAGACATTGGCTGGTATGAATTCGAGGTTCCCGAAACCTTCGCTCCAGTTTACAGCGATGATAGGATCTCGGTTTTTGAGTATATGGGGAGGTAGTGCAGGTTGGTGGAGAGATTAGCTGAACAGGTGTCAGTAGATGTTGCTGAGAAGCCACTGATTATGATAGGGATTCCCGCTTACAACGAAGAGAGAAGCATAGCAAAGGTCATCTTGCAAGCGCAGAGGTATGCTGATGTGGTTGTCGTTTGTGATGATGGTTCATCCGACATGACCGCCAAAATCTCGGAGAGATTAGGAGCAGTGGTTGTGAGGCATCAAAGGAATCTGGGGTACGGTGCTGCAATTCAGTCCTTGTTCAAGGAGGCTCGGAGGCAGGGAGCAGATGTTTTGGTGACGTTGGATGCTGATGGTCAACATAATACGGATGGGGTTCCGTTGTTGGTTAGGCCTATTCTTGATGGCGAGGTGGATTTGGTTACCGGTTCACGTTTTTTTGATGGTGTTGAGGAAAATGGCGGTAATGGATTGCCGTGGTATAGGCGGCTGGGCATAAAGGCGATTACTATGTTAACTGCTTCAGCTTCAAAGTTTAGGGTTTCTGATGCTCAGAATGGTTTTAGGGCTTATAGTAGGGCTGCTTTGGAGCGTTTGGCGCTTAGTGAGAATGGGATGGGGTTGAGTGTGGAGGTTTTGGTTAGAGCTAAAGAAGAAGGGTTGCGGCTCACAGAGGTTCCTCTGGAGTGTAACTATACGGGAGTAGAAAAGCCCTCATCGCACAATGCTGTGCGGCATGGGTTGAGTGTCGTGTCATCTCTCTTGAAAATCGTTGTTGAGGGAAAGCCTTTGCTGTTTCTCGGTNNTGTTTCTCGGTGTGCCCGGCTTCGTTTTATTAGCGGTCGGCGTGTTTTTTGGGGCATGGATGATGCAGATTTATGCGGCTGAGCGTCAAATAGTGACGAATATTGCGTTGGCTTCTGTTGCTTTCACACTGGTCGGGTTGTTCTGCGTGTTCACCGGTATAACGCTTCACGCCATTTCCAGGATTATTCAGAGGATGAATAATAGGCATTAGTCAGTGTTTTGAAGTGTTGGAAATCGAAGTCTGCGAAGTACGGGGGAAGTGTCCTGTTCACAAGGTTGGAGATAAGATTGTGGTTGATGATCCGGAGATTGTTTTGGGGAAAACTGATGTTCTGTGTACTCATGCTCTTTCTCCCCTGTTGCATTATGTGGTGGCTTTGGAGCGAGGAGCCGATCCTGTGGAGTTGGGGTTGTCGAAGCCTGAAGACAGAGCCCATGCGTATATCCAATGTGTAGATCCTGGTGAGCCTTACACCCATGGCGGAACAGTTGTTTTCAAGGTTCGCAGGGTTAAGAAAGTCGAGAGTGTGAAATGAGAGTTTCTATTGTCTTAGGCACTCGGCCTGAGATTATCAAGTTTTCGCCCGTTATTCGTGAGTGTGAGCGTTTAGGCTTAAACTTTTTTGTTTTGCACACGGGGCAGCATTATTCGTATAATATGGATCGGGTTTTCTTTGAGCAGCTTGAGTTGCCCGAGGCGGAGTACAATCTAGATGTGGGATCGGGGTCGCATGCGGAGCAGACGGGTGAGATGTTGATGGGGATTGAGAGCGTTCTTCGAGAAGAGGAGCCTGATGTGGTTTTGGTGGAAGGCGATACGAATACTGTTTTGGCTGGGGCTTTAGCTGCCGCTAAGCTGGGCATTCGGGTGGGGCATGTGGAGGCTGGTTTGAGGAGTTATGATTGTGAGATGCCTGAGGAGGTCAACAGGGTTTTGGCAGATCATTGTTCGGATTTGTTGTTTGCCCCTACAGAGAAGTCTAGGCAGATTTTGCTCGGTGAAGGGGTTTCAGGAGAGAAGGTTTTTGTGACTGGGAATACTGTTGTGGATGCTGTTTATCAGAATTTTAAGATCGCCAAGCGGAAAGGTGATGTTCATGGTTGTTTGGGTGTTGATGGTGATGGTTATTTCTTGGTTACGGTTCATCGGCAGGAGAATGTGGATGACGAGAAGAGGTTTCGGGGTATTCTGGAGGGGTTGGAGATGGTTCATAAGGAGTTTGGGGCTCAAGTAGTGTATCCTATTCATCCCAGGGCTAGGAAGCAGCTTTCAGTGTTCGATCTGGAGACAAATGGCATAATCCTTACGGAACCTTTAGATTATCTGGCTTTCTTGCAGGTTGAAAGCAGGGCTAAACTTGTTTTTACAGATTCAGGCGGGGTCCAAGAGGAAGCTTGTGTTCTGAAGGTTCCGTGTGTCACATTGCGCTATAACACTGAGAGGCCTGAGACTCTGGAGGTTGGTGCGAATGTTTTGGCTGGAACTGAGCCTATCGAGATTGTGGATAAAGCGAAGTGCATGCTAAATAATGGGAACAGCTGGGAGAACCCATTTGGTGACGGTAAGGCAGCCATGAGAATAGTTGACGTGTTGAGGGAGAGGTTTGCCTAAGTCAAGTGAGAAGGTTCTAGTTACTGGTGGGCGAGGTTTCATAGGTTCGAATTTAGTAACCGAGTTAGAGAAGCGTGGATATGAGGTTTGGGCTTGCGACCTTACTCATGCTGAGATGGATAATTACATTCGTTGTGATGTGGGCAAGTTTAGGCAGGTCGAGCGTATTTTTAAGGAGCATGACTTTGATTATATTTACCATACTGCTGCTGAGTACGGTAGATGGAACGGCGAGGATTATTATGAGAACTTATGGCTAACGAATGCTGTTGGTACAAAGAACATCCTTAGGATGCAAGAGGAGAAACATTTTCGTATGATTTTTTTTGGTAGTGCTGAGGTTTATGGGGATTACGATGGGGTGATGAGCGAGGATGTAATGAATAAAGTTTCGATTAGGCAAATGAATGATTATGCCATCACCAAGTGGGTTAACGAGTTGCAGATTTTGAATTCTGCTGAGATGCATGGAACCGAGTCTGTGAGGGTTAGACTGTTTAATGTGTATGGTCCTGGGGAGCATTATACACCTTATCGTGGGTGGATCCCCAAGTTTATCTTTAAGGGACTTCTTGGCGAGCCCTACACGGTTTACTTAGGTCACAAGAGGACGCTTGAGTACGTTGAAGACGTTTGCAGGACCCTTGGCAACATAATTGACAACTTCAGACCCGGAGAGGTTTACAACCTAGGCGGCGACGAGCAGTATGAGGTTAAGTTTGTTTCTGATTTAATTTTAAAGTGTCTCCGGAAGGATGATTCTATAGTGACTTACAAAGAGTCCGAGCCGTTTACGACTAAAGTCAAGACACCCGATTCTTCAAAGGCTAAGAGGGATTTGGGATTTAAACAAACAGTATCTGTGGAGCAAGGTATATCGAGGACAGTGGAATGGTTCAGGAAGCTGTATGGTGGCCTTTAAGGCTTTGAGGGTCGAAACATGAAGTTTAAAGACGTTTTGAACCATTACACTGGTAAGAAGATTCTCATAACTGGTGGTGCTGGCTGTATAGGGAGCAACTTGATTAAGGCTCTTCTCGGAGCAGGACCTGAGCTGATAGTGGTTTTGGATGATCTTTCGGCGTCGTATGAGTGGAACATCCCGCAGGATTCTAAGGTGTTGTTTGTTCAGGGAAGCATACTCGACGAGGAGCGTTTGAAGAGGGCTTTCAGTTTAAAACCTCATTACGTTTTTCATTTGGCGGCGCATTTTGCTAACCAGAACAGTGTGGACCATCCTGAGACTGATTTACTAGTTAATGGTTTGGGGACTTTAAGAGTTCTTGAATATGCAAATCTAGTTGGTGTAGAGAGGTTTGTGTTTGCTTCTTCGGGGTGCTCTGTTTATGGCAGCCAAGCTCCTTTGCCTTTGAGAGAGGATTATGTTTCGCTTCATTTAGATACGCCTTATCAAATAACTAAATTACTAGGTGAATTGTACTGCAATTATTTCTATAATTACTACAAGTTACCCATAACAATAGCTCGATACTTCAATGTTTATGGTCCAGGCGAAGTGCCTGGTAAGTATAGGAACGTGATTCCAAATTTCTTATGGCTTGCGATGTATAAACAGCCTTTACCCATTACAGGAACTGGTGAAGAGACTCGAGACTTCACTTTTGTTGAAGACATTGTGAATGGAACATTACGAATGGGTGTTGTTAAAGCATCTCTTGGAGAAGCCATCAATCTTGCATCTGAGACTGAGACGAAAATAATCGAATTGGCAAATTGGATTAACGATTTGACCAAAAGTGGCAAGGGTATAGTATTCAAAGCTCGAAGAGATTGGGATCAAGTTGTGAAGAGAAGAGCCTCAATTAATAAAGCTCGAAAGATTTTGGGTTATAAATCAAAGATCGACATGAAATCTGGTTTAGAAAGAACTTATCGTTGGTTCAAAGAGAATTATAAAACAATCGAAGCAAGCTTGAATAGGGAAGGGCCAAAGGAGAAAATTCCTATCGAAAGTGAAATAGTTGACCTTTCAAGAATGGTGATAGAATAGGATCAGAATGCATAGATTTTCACGTAGCTGAAGGTTATGAAACCGCGGGTACTCATTGTTGCCCAGTATTTTCCGCCTGATATGGGTGGAGGAGCTACTAGGGCTTACAACGCTGCTAAAGGACTTTTAAAGGCTGGTTGTAGGGTTACGGTCGTTTCAGCCTTTCCACACTATCCCACTGGTAATGTCCCCAAAGCCTATAGGTGGAAGCCGTTAAAGATTGAGTTTGAAGGAAAGCTAAAAGTCATTAGAACTTTTATTCCTCCGTTAGCTTCGGAGGGTTTTATGAAACGTGTTTTACTTTTTGCCATTTTTATTCTTTCTTCTCTTTTTGGATTGCCCTTTATTGGTGAAGTTGATGTTGTTTGGGCAGCTAATCCGAATATAATTTCTTTTTTTCCCAGCTTAGTTTATAGAATTGTTAAGCGTTGTCCTTTGGTTCAGAACGTTGATGATCTTTGGCCTGAAGCACTTTACGATTTAGGTGTTAACAAGAGATCTCTTATGGCAAGGTTTGGCGAATTTCTAGCTAAGATAGTCTACAGGTCTGCTTCATTCATAACGCCAATCAGTCCCGCTTACGTAGATGTTATTACGAATAAATATGGAGCGGAACCTAGCAAAGTTCAGGTTGTACTTGCTGGTGTAGATTTTGACAAGTTTTTTTATGAACATAATGGTAAAAACTTGAAGGGGAAGTTCACAGTTTTTTATATTGGGGCTTTTTCACCAGCTTATGATTTTGATCAAGTGTTTAAAGCAGCGGAGCGTTTGGCTTCTTGTCCTAAAGTAGAGTTTGTGATTCAGGGAGGAGGCGAGCTTTCGGGTTTTTTAAAGTCTAAGATAAAGCAAATGAAATTGCGGAATGTTAAGGTAGTTGATAGGATTGTTAGACGTGACGAGGTTGCGAAATTACTGGCACGCGCTTGCGTATTGTTGTTACCTATGAGTGGTAGGGGTTCGATTGAGATGGGTATTTCGTCTAAGCTTTTTGAGTATCAAGCTGCTGGAAAGCCCATAATATGCTGTTCATGTGGGCAACCTGGGCGTTACGTTTCGGAAACTAGATCTGGAGTTGTGGTCAAACCAGGAGATTGTGAAGCTTTGGCTGAAGCTGTGCTTCACTTAAGAGAGAACCGGGGTTTTGCTGAAAGGCTTGGAGCCTCGGGAAGACGATATGTTGAAAACAATCTGTCAATAGACAAAACAGGCAAGGAAATGAAGAAGCTCTTTGAAAAACTAGTTCCAATGTAGAACATCCCATGGAAGAAAGTCTGTGAAAATCCTTCAAGTTGTACCTTATTTTCCTCCAGCATATGCATTTGGCGGTCCAGCCAAAGTTGCCTATCAGATTTCGAGAGAGTTAAGCAGAAGAGGGCACAAAGTCGTCGTGTATACAAGTGATGCAAGAGACTCAGGGTCAAGGTTAGCGGTAGAACCGAATAGCATTATTGATGGGGTAAGAGTGCAATATTTCAGAAATTTAGCTTTGATACTTGTTAACAAGCTTAAACTATTCATAACGCCGCAACTGATTTTATATGCTAAGGAAGAAGAAAAGTTTGACGTGGTTCACCTTCACGAGTACAGGACTTTTCAAAACATAGTTGCAGCTCATTACGCAAAGAAGTACGGCGTTCCTTACGTTTTGCAGGCGCATGGTTCTCTTCTCAGGATCATGGCTAAGAAGAAGTGGAAGTGGGTTTATGATGTTTTGTTTGGATATAGGGTGTTAAAGGGTGCATCTAGGGTTATTGCCCTCAGCCATGCCGAAGTTCAGCAGTATAAGAGCAGGGGTGTACCTGAAGAAAAAATCGTCATTGTGCCTAACAGCATTGACTTGTCGAAATATGCCAATCTGCCATCCAAGGGGTCTTTTAAGAAGAAGTTTTCATTGAACAAAGAAACGAAGATAATATTATACTTGGGTAGAATTCATAGAATAAAAGGAATTGATATCCTAGTGAAAGCTTTTGCAGAAGTCGCCAAGAAATTTAATGACACGAAACTTGTTATTGTTGGTCCAGATGATGGATACCTTAGTGAACTTCAAGCCCTGATTGAGACCATGGAAATGGAGGATAACGTGTTGATTTGTGGCCCGTTATGGGAAAATGGCAAGCTAGAAGCATATGTTGACGCAGATGTCTATGTTCTGCCTTCAAGGTATGAAACATTTCCAATGAGCGCTCTCGAGTCTATTGCTTGCGGAACACCAGTGATATTAACTGACAAGTGTAGTGTGGCAAATTTTGTAAGAAACAAGGTAGGTTTGGTTGTGAAACCTTGCCCAGATGAATTGGCAAATGCGATAAATGAAATGCTACAAGATAATGAAATATATGATATCTTCCGAAGAAATCGTGAATCGTTCCTGAGAAAGTTTAATCTTTCCAAGGCAATTACAATGCTCGAAAAAATCTATGAAAAAAGTTGAGAAAATGCATTTGTGCTATCCTAGTTGTTGCATGCAAGTAAACAAAAACTGGAAGGTCGTTTGATTTAACGATTGTAAGAGAGACCTTAAATCAAGTAGCAAAGAGATATTACAATCCTAAATATCTTGGAAGCATTGTTGATAGGTCAAGAGTGGAACTAATTCGCAGTCTCTTACATCAACTGCAAAACCAAGGAAAGCAGCTAGAAACTTCATCAATACTCGATGTCGGATGTGGCAAAGCGGATTTATTAATTTGCCTGAGAGAGCTAGGGCTAGAAAATCTTGTAGGTGTTAACTTATTTTCCCTGTCTCCAGAATATTTTGTTCACAAACGTTATGTCAAAGAGATCTTTGGAGATGAGGTTGGTAAAATTAAATATATTCAATGTGATGTTGACAATGAGCAATTATCCTTTCCTTCAGAAAGCTTTGATGCCATTCTTCTTGTTGATGTGTTAGAGCATCTTGGCAACCCAGGTGGTGTATTAAAGGAAATCTCGCGCTTATTGAAGAAAGATGGAGTACTGTGTATGCGTACGCCAAACTGCGCAAACCTGAGAAACAGAATTCACCTGTTATTCGGAAAGAGCCCTTATCATAATTTGAAAGGCTGGGTTTTTGATCACAGGATCCTTGCGCCCAATATTAGTGGAAAGAAATTTCAAGGGCATATAAGAGAATACACTATTGCAGAACTAAAACAATTATTGAATTATTTCGATCTCAGATTACTTCACATTAGACTATATCCAGCAGAACACGCTCCTTATCATAAGATATTCCTGAAGATCTACAATATCTTGGAGAAATTATACCCACGTTTTGCTTACCAAATATTAATTGTTGCTATCAAGGAAGTATCTACAGATGAAAGGATGAACATATCACTCTGTCAACACAAATAACACTGCTTGTAATAAATCCTAACAACTGGTATAACAAAGGAGATCTAACCAATAGACTTGGGCTCGTAAAAGCCTTGAAGAAGGAATTTGGAAACAACACTAGAATAATCCTTGAAACACTCACCCCTAAAGAAGATAGGCAATGTTTCGAAAAATATGATGTTGAAGTCGGTAAGAGTATCTTCGCCTTTGATCATATGAACGCACCAGCCTCTTATGCATCACGAGTTTTGAGATTAACCAAAAGTATCTTCTTCCTTCTGTTTCACTTGGTTATGTATCGGATTTTTAAAATTTGGACCAATTTACCGAGTAAAGAACAAAACTATTCTCATTATCTCGCTAACTCAGACTTGATAATAAGCTCTCCCGGAGGTTTCCTACAAGATTATAATTTGTTTTCCACGCTAGCTCCTAATTTGCTCTTAATATTTCTAGCGAAATTTCTAAGAAAACCGGTTATTGCTTATGCACAGTCTATCGGTCCATTTAGGAATGTAATACTGCGTGCTTTATGCAGGCTTGTGTTGAATCGCATTGATATCATAATCCTTAGAGAGGCAATCTCCAAAAGATATTTAGAAGAATCTGGTATAAACAGACCGACTATATACATAACTGCGGACGCAACCTTCTCCATTGAGCCTTCGCATTATCCTAGAGAGAGATACCGTGAAAAATTCCTGCAGTCCTCATCAAGTAAAGGAGAAAGAATTCTTGTTGGCGTGACTGTATTGGGGGAATACTTCACGAACCGTAAAAGGCAAAAATTCCTGAAAAGATATGTGAAAAGCTTAGCCACTTCTATCGATTACTTAATTGACAAACTGAATTCAATAGTAGTTTTTATGCCCCAAGTATTAAATAAGAAAGAGAAGAAAATCACGCATCTTATTGCCGAACTAGTCAAGGATAAGACAAATGTTGTAATTGTTGATGAAGATCTCCCACCTACAGAATTAATGAAGTATATTGGTTCTATGGACTTATTTATAGGCACGAGAATGCATTCAAATATTTTCGCACTAATAATGAATGTTCCAGTCATAGCTATAGCCTACGAGCATAAGACATATGGGATCATGAAGATGCTAAATTTGGGGAATTGGGTATTAGATATCGAAGAGATTAATGAAGCTGAAATGATCTCGAAAATCGATGAGCTTTACAATCGACGGTTCGAGATCAGAGAGCATTTATCCAGAAAAGTAGAAGAGATCCGAATCAAGTCGCTTTACAGCGCAAAGATCATTAAGAATTGGTACATGTCTAGATACAAGGGCGAGACGAATTGAGAAGTTCGTTTTGAACCGCGTGCTTAATCTTGGGCTATTTGATAGATGCACACCTACGTTCAAAATTTTCTCATGACACTTGGCAGGATCAAGAAAGTAATTAGAGAGTGAATGTATTGAAGATTTTTGATACTCTTCTGGTGCAAGCTCGAAAAACAAAGAATCAGCTGATACTGACATTCCCAAGAGTCAATCCCATTAGGTCTTTGATCCTAATAATTTTTGGATGTTATTCAATCCTGTCTATCTTTCTGCCTTTACCAGAGATGATTAGTGCGATAATGGCGATGTTTTTCATGATACTGATCCCAATCATATTAGGTCGAGATCTACTTACCTTTGGAATAAAAAATAAAATCGAGAATCTAGTAAATCTAGATGTTGTTTCGAGACTTGTGATTTTTTGGGCTATGGGCTCCTTATTTGTCTTTCATCTCATCAATTTTTCATGGGCGCTAGGTATACAAGATCTTAAGATAATCACATTTTTAGTCTTGATTTTGCTACTATTTGGTTCATTTTCTACATACACACGACGAAAAATCCACTTGCACAAAGTCTTTAACAAGCCATCAATATTATCCAAAGCAGTAATTATTGGAATAATTGCTATCATTGGGCTTTCTTCAGTTTTATTCTTCAGATTACATCAACCCTTTCCAACCTATATGACTGCAGAGTTTGCCTACTTTGGTAAACCCATCCAGTTGATTGACGGTTTAGATGAATTCAGGATAGCGGAAAGGGCTTGCTATGCTATCTTTCAAGCGTCTTTAACGATTGGTTCCTTCCTTTTCAATGTACATCCCTTAGCAGTTATTTGGATAGCTGCTTTGGGTCAGTCAATTATCATTGCAGGCGGTATCTTTTTACTAGCCCGACGATTGTTCAATCGCCTGATTCCATCCTTAATTGCAGCATTTCTAGCCATGTGGGTCTTTGCAGGCGCTGCTGTGCAGAACAACCCTTACGTAGTGAGTAATGCAAATGTTCAGTATGTTTTTTTCATCCTCGCGCTATATATCATCACTAGATCTTTACAAAGGAATAACGCTCTGATTCAAAAACGAAGTCTTCCTGTAATACTTGGAATACCTGCGCTGCTAGTTATACAAAGATTGGCAGTGGGCTATGATAGTCTGATATGGACATTACTCATCAGTGTTTTACCATTTGTGTTATTGATGTTCTTTAGAAAGAGTCTACTCACAAATGACAGATACCAATTTTCTCTAATCTTGTTAATGCTGTTTACAATTATCGCGATGCTTCATCCGTTTATGGCACCTGTTCTTTACATTTTCACTCTTCTAGTCTACATAGGTCTTTGGAAATATAGAATGAGTGGGCGAAGATTCGGGATTTCTATGCCAATAATCATAGTTTCAGGGGCATTGTTATTTTACATGCTACAGTTCAGTGGCTTGCTATTATTTCAGGATAATTTCGTGCTAAGTAGGCATTTATTTGGGAATTTGTACGACGGCATTCTAGGGGTTGATGTCGGGTTTAGCGATAAGATGATGTACTTCGCACGAGGGAATGCAAACCTCGTAATTGTCTTCTTCCTAATTGGATCTTTGTTGATGATTCTAAACTCATCATGCAAATCAAAAAGCGATATCATAATTGTATCTGCAAGCGCAGTTTCATTTTTAATATACTTATTTCCCGAAGGTTGGTTTGCGAGGGCACGATTCATGATACCTTTTTTTGTGCTTGTCATTGCGGGAGCAGCGAACATAATGATTCCATTATTAGACCACTCTCTGAAAAAGATAAGAAATTTCACGATCCATTCAAGTACTCACGTAAAATTCTCGACCTCGATATTGATCTTACTCATTTTTGCACCAGTGCTTTATGATTCTTCTACTCCATTCAGAGAGCAGCTAACCCCTTGGATTGAGTCAAACAGCCCCTATGCCACGTTTGAACAGTATGAATATGAAGCGGGTAAATGGTTACGACAAAATATTTCCCTACATGAGCGTCGTAATACGCTAATTCTCAGCGATCCATTCACAATAAATCTCATGACTTCATTAACTGGTCTTAAACCACCTTATAAAAGGCAATGGATCGAAGCTAGGGAATACTCAGATGATGATTTACAAATAATGGAAGGAATTCGAACCACCCTCCTGAAGAGTAAAAATATCAATGATCGAATAGTTTTCCTAAGGACGCTTTTTGAGAAAACTAATACTTCTTCCGCAATAATAATAATCAATGGAAGGACAATGCAGTGGCTTTCGGCAGAAAGAATTTTTGTGGCCACTTATTTTGGAATAACTCGTGATGTTGATCAAGATTTTATTCAAAGATTCTCGTTAGTCTTTTCTACAACTCCAATTTATTACGTTACAAACAAATTGTACCTCTATCGAATAAATATCGATGATATGCCAGATTTTCTGACAGGCCTAATCCAAGTGATTGCAGATGATGACTCTGCCCAAAGTAGAATGTGGACAATGGAAGTTGGTGGCGAGGGTACTATTGGTAGGCCAACTTTATCAGATGATATTACACTGAAAGTAGTTGGGAATGATAGTCTCAAGATGGAGCCTACTGCTGGTAACAAGTCAATTTGGTGGATTGTTTACAACTATATGGCCAAAGGTGTAGGTTCGCAAGATTGGTCAGAAATGGATTATCTCGCCTTTTATTGGCATGGCACCAACTCAAACAAGCTAATCAGAATAACCCTTGGCTCTGTGGCTGATAGTTGGGAGAACTGCTACTGGTACGATATAATGGAAAATTGGGAGGGGTGGAAACTGATCGTATTATATCTGAGAGATGCAACAGACTATAGAGGCATGCCAGACCTCTCTCAGGTAACGCGGATTAGTTTTAGCATGCGTGACAATGTAGATGATGATAGGTGGATTGACTATATCATAATAGGCTCGCTTGAAAGTTAATGATCACACTTAGTGCGTAGATCAGATGACTTTCCACGTTTGCATGTATTCTAAATCAAGATAAAAAAGATGGACTCCCAAACACACGAGCAACAAGCCATCCGAAAAACCATCCAACACCTAATAGTATAATTTTTCCGAGTAATTTTCGTCTACTTTTTTCGTTTTATCTTTTCGCCTTTTTCCTTTTGTATGCAGGCATGGAGAAATTTCGAAATGCGGAGATGTTCCTTGCGGTAGGCAAACTTATCAACTCCAACATTAGTCCATCCCTGAAATTTGCGGGCGTAAAATCTCCCGAAGGCATTCAGCGATCATGTTGAGCGAGAAGAGAGTCACTTACCAGTAGTTTTACGGCATCAGCAACCACAGCATCATCAGCATCACCAGAAAGTATAACACTGGCAGAGCCGGCATCAAAACTGTACACTCCGAGGCTAACCCATTCGCCTCCATCAACTTCCTGGTTAACCCTCACAACCGATGAACCATCAGCGTGGTTAATCGTGTAAGGAGCATCGGTTGCCCTGTTGGAATGGTTGGTCCACATAACAAAGACCTCCCAAGAACCATTCTCAGGAATAGTGAAGGACCAAGTAGCAGTATCCGAAACATCGCCAAACGTGTATCTGTAGCCGTCACCGTAATATCCGGGAACCCCAGACGAAGAACTCCAAGAACCAACAAACACTGCATCAACATCATCAACAACAAACATGCGCGTGCGCATTATTGCTGCCTGAGCATCAATTAATCCCCAACCATAAACGTCGTCCCGACCAGCTGCTCCCAAATCTTCAGCAGTAGACTCCAAGGCATCTCTTATCTGGTCTGGGGTCAAAGCGGATTCCTGAGCTAAGAGCAGAGCAGCCACTCCAGACACATGAGGAGTAGCCATCGAAGTTCCTTGAAAAAACCAGTAAGCCCAATCAGTGGGATCAGCTTTACTCCATGGACCTTCATAAGGCTTGAAGGTCTGCTGCAAAACCCCGTCAGCGTAGGTGTCTTCGTTTTGGTCGACGTATACATCGCCACCCGGAGCAACCAGATCTAAAGAAGCACCGTAATCAGAATAGTAAGCTCTAGTTTCATCGTAACGAGTAGCCCCAACTGCAATCACATAATCATCATACGCAGCTGGATAATCAACCGACTCTGTTCCATCATTTCCTGAAGCAGCAACCACAACCACCCCATGGTTATAGGCGTAGGCGACAGCATTCTCCAGAGTTGTTGAGGGAGAGCCTCCCAAGCTGAGGTTGATGATTTTTGCTCCGTTATCTACTGCGTAGTAGATTCCGTCAGCCACGCCAGCATCAGAACCTTGGCCATCATAAGCTAAGACTTTAATCGGCATAATAGTGGTGTTGAAGGCGATTCCAGCAACTCCCAACCCGTTATCGGTTGTCTGAGCAATAGTTCCCGTCACATGGGTGCCGTGGCCATTATTGTCATTCGGATGGGCATCGTTGTTTACGAAGTCCCAGCCATCAACGTCGTCAACGAAGCCGTTTCCATCATCATCTAACCCGTTCCCGGCGGTTTCATCTTCATTCCTCCAAAAAGAAGTGCCAGCCAAATCTGGAGCTCTCTGATAATCAGTCACTCCCCCTACAACTGTATTCGATTCGTAGCTGGGAATAGGGTAATCCTCGTAGGCTACTCCAGTATCAATCACAGCCACCACAACATTTGAACTACCACTGGTAATCTGCCAAGCCTCCTCCATCCTAATCCCACCACCATTTGCGCCACCATAAGGATTCGAAGAAGCCCCGCCAGAGTTGTTAGTGTGGTCATCATCAAAGTGCCACTGATAACCATAACCAGGATCATTCGGAATCCAAAAAGCATAACGATGAAAATTCGGCTCAGCGTACTCCACCAAAGGATGCCCACCAAAAAAATCCGCCCACTCCCCAACAGTCCTTGACCGCGGAACCCTCCACACCCTAGCCAACGTGAAGGGACTCACATACACCTCCTCTGCGCCCTGCCCAACCCTTAAACCAGCAATCTCCCCTTCAGATGCTCCGCTAACAAACTTAACAACCAGCTCACCAGAAACATGCTTCGGCTTAGTCCTGCCATCTCCGCCGGGGTCTGTATACAAAGTACGGATGCTCTCAGAAATAGAATCAATACCAGCGGAAGGGTCAGAGACTGCGAAAGCCAAAAGAACGACTGCCACAAGCAGCATTCCCGAAATCAACAAACACGCCAAACGACGCCTGTTCACGTCTACACAATCCGCCAAAATTTAATCCAACACCCGCAAATAAGCATAATTACAAACAACAGAAAATTCCAAAAACCGACACATCACGCAGCACGCGGTGAAAAACAAAAAAGTGCGCGTCACCAAGCCAAAAAACCAAAGAATAGCCCCCAAAACACAACAATGAACAGGCGTGCATAAGAGAAATAGTCAGAGAACTGATCGATTAATGCGCGCACATTTGCGTTAGTCTCGGGAGTTCAACTTCACACATATTATATGTCTGTAGCATGGTTCAACCATGTGTCACAGCGATTCGACGATTCCGACGGAAGCGACAACGGCGACGAAACCGACGAAAGCCATGGCTAACTGCAACGAAACAAGCGAAAGGCATTTAAAATGTGCAAGACACAGTTGATTTTGAGAACGAGCACACCTGAGCCGACTCACACACACATTAAATCCGCTCAGGAGGAACGTTCAGGAACAGGAAGAATTATGAGTAGAATCTCTTCTCACACTGAAGAGCGAATCGTTGAGTTGTGGTTCCAAGGCATCCCTCGCGACACAATAGCTAAAAAGCTCCTAATTTCTGGAAGCACTGTGTCAAGAATCACCCATCTACTGCCAGAGTCGCTTGAGGAGTTACGAGGCTTGAGCATAGAGTTGAGACAACACCACATGTCTCCTTCTGAAGCTAAAAAAGGCGCCAACCTAATTTCGAAACTCACTCAACTCGGGATAAAACCCAATAAGCTTGAGAGCTACATAGAAGCATCCACGAAGATTTCTAAAGAAGCAGGCTATGAACCCAGACATGTAATCGAGGCAGCGATGACTCTTTCAAATCTCGAAGCTAAAGCAGGGAAATCATACGTTGAGGCGCTACAGGAGCTGGAACCAAAGATAAAGCGTAACAGAAATCTCAAAAAAAGAAATCGAAAGCTACAACAAGAAATTAGGCAAAAGCTAGTTCAAAACAAGCTTACAGAAAGCGAAATCGATTACATTGCCAAAATTCGCGAAAATCTTCTCGAATATGATATTACGCTGGCTGAAGTGGAAAGTCTCTGCGAATATCTTCAGAACATGGAAGAGACCAACGGGGATCCAAGGAAATTCACTGAATACACGAGGAAAGTTGGCACATTAAGCAAACGACTAGCGTGGTTAGAAGCTCAAGCACAACTGAAGACCAGAACACTCCAGGCACTCAATAGCAGCGTTGATCACTGCAAGGCAAGAATCGACGGACTCTTAGACCAAGGGGCTAAACTTCGCGAAGAGATTGGAAGGAAAATGGAAACGCTCAAGGTCCTGCATCAGGAGGAAAATGATGTCCAAGAAGAAGTACAGCAGAAGCTCACATTATTATCAAGCTTACTGGAAGTGGAAAACGAAGGAGTGACTATAAGAGAAGCTCTCGATTCCGCGAGAGAAAAACTGTGCGCTCTGGCGATGAATGTTGAAGAAAGAGAACAAAATCTCCAGTTTATACGACAGGCCATTCACGAAACAGAAATCGAAAAACTGAACCTCGAAGAAGAAATTACGGAAATGCTCAACATAAAGGATTACGTCGAAGAAAAACAAGCCGCGATCGCAAGGCTAGAAGATCGCGAAACCTACCTGGAAGAAGAAGTCAATCGGAAGAGTGATCGGCTGGCTCTTGCTGATACGATTACGAATTTTCTCACTAGACAACCATCCTACGATTTCACCGCCTTCCACGCTTACGTTCAGTCAATCAAGTACGCCAAGGAACGGGGACATCTCTCATGGCCTGGAGGTTCCCCAATCTTAGAAGAGAAAGTACGGATGCTAGCTCTGAAGGCTTTCGAGGGAAATCTCGTCTCAACGCTGGACTACCAAG
>JABAOH010108566.1_pt1 | contig 20991 bp, 17 predicted proteins | sample 7062181 | NCBI WGS metagenome assembly JABAOH01 (sample SAMN14538630, study PRJNA623070) | marine sediment metagenome | biome: marine biome [ENVO:00000428]; feature: marine pelagic biome [ENVO:01000023]; material: deep marine sediment [ENVO:00002113]; isolation source: pool of 5 deep marine... | reverse complement strand
GCGCCACTCACGACCATGTGGGCGCCCGCGAGCAGCACGCCAAGACCGCCGACCGTGAAAGCGATGTGACCGGCCAGCGTCCCACCCGCCGGCACGAACTTTTGAAATCCGACCTCTATTGCCGGCGACTCACGGCGTGCGCCTTCGAGCACGTAGAGCGTATAGGCGACGAAGCCGACGGTCAGGAACAGGCCGTCCCAGCGGGTCAGCTGCATGTCGAGGGCAAAGACGTAAAAGGCGAGGGTGGCGAGGATCATGATCGGCACCTCGCGAACCAGCAGACGCATCTGGACGCGGATCGGCCGAATGAGCGCGGCGACGCCGAGGACCAGGGCGATGTTCGCGATGTTCGAACCGACCACGTTGCCGATGGCGATATCGCCGCTGCCCCGCACCGACGCCACGAGCCCGACGAGCAGCTCGGGCATTGAGGTGCCCATGGCGACCACGCTGAGCCCGATGATCATCGGTTTGACCCCCAAGCTACGCGCCAACCGAGATGATCCCCGGATCAGCACGTCGGCGCCAAGGTAGAGGGCTACCAGGCCGACAACGAAAAATGCGGTTGATCCCAACATCGGCCCGGAAATGTGGAGGGCGCAGTCGTCCCGGACAAGGCAGCCTGCCGGTGCCGGAATTGCTCGGAACCGGCCGGCCCGGAAGGCGGCCCAATCGTCGTCCGGGCCACGCCATGCTGTTGACGCTCAGTTTGGGCTGGGATAAGTTGCAGGGCCTTCAAAAAACAGGGGTTATACGGGCGTGACCGATACGTCTTCTATCGATCCCAAGAGCCGGGAGATGATGCTTCTCTCTGGGACGGCGAACCGGCCGCTCGCCCAGCGCATCGCGGAACGGATGGATGGCGTATTGTGCGATGTGACCATCAAACGGTTCGCCGACGGCGAGATTTTTGTGCGGATCGACGAAAACGTTCGCGGCCGCGATGTGTTCATCGTCCAGCCGACGGCGCCGCCAAGCGACAACATCATGGAACTCCTCCTGCTGATCGATGCGGCAAGCCGCGCGTCGGCGGCTCGAGTGACGGCGGTGATCCCGTATTTTGGCTATGCCCGGCAAGACCGTAAGGACCAGCCGCGGGTCGCGATCGGCGCCAAGCTGCTGGCCAATCTGATCACGACGGCCGGGGCCGACCGGGTGCTGTCCGTCGACTTCCACCAGCATCAGCTCCAGGCGTTCTTCGACATACCGGTGGACCACCTGTACGCGATGCCGGTGTTTGTGGAACACTATCGCCAGATGCAACTCGAGCCGCTCACCGTGGTGGCGAGCGATGTGGGTGCGGCGAAGATGGCGCGGGGTTATGCGAGACGACTCGGCGGCGAAATCGCGATGATCGATAAGCGGAGGCCCTCGCACAATGTGGTGGAGGTCGCCGCTGTCGTCGGGGATGTCGAGGGTCGCAACTGTCTGATCCCGGATGACATGATCGACACCGGTGGCACGATGGCGGAGGCAGTACGCGCGCTGAAGGAGCACGGAGCGGACGACATATATATATGCGCCACCCATGCTCTGCTCAGCGGGCCAGCGGTCGGTCGATTGGCCGAGCTACCGGTAAGAGAGGTGGCGCTCGCCGACACGATCGATGTGCCCGAGGCGAAACACTGGCCCACGCTGCGCGTACTGCCGGTCGCGGGTCTGCTGGCTCGCGCCATCCGCTACATCCACGAGAACGAGAGTGTGAGCAGTCTATTCGACTGATACAGGCTAGCTAGATCCACCGATAGACGTTGGGGTTTGACGGAATGAGCTCGAAGATAACGCTCGAGGCGCAACAGCGTAGCGAGACAGGAAAAGGCGCGGCGCGGTCACTTCGCCGCCAGGGTTACGTCCCGGGGGTCATCTATGGCCACGACGAAGAGACGCGCTTGTGCCAGATCGAGTCGAAGCAGCTCGAGAGGTTGCTCACCTCGATCTCCTATGAAAGCACACTGATCGATCTCAAGGTCGACGGCCGCGAGCCGTCAAGCGTGCTGATCCGTGAAGTCCAGGTGCACCCGTACCGGCCGGAAGTGCTGCACGTCGATTTCCTCGCGGTTCGCAAAGGCGAGAAAGTGAAGCTCGACGTACCGATCCGTTTGGTCGGCGTCGCGCCCGGCGTGAAGGAAGGCGGGATTATGGAGTACGCTCGCCACGAGGTCGAGATCCGCTGTCTGCCCTCGCAAATCCCCGAGATCCTCGAATGCGACATCTCGAGCCTCGCCATCGGTGATAGCGTCACCGTCGCCGACCTGCGAGCTGCCGAAGGCGTCGAGATTCTCGAGGACGCGGCCGCCACGATCGCCGCGGTCGTGCCGCCCACCGTCCACAAGGTCGAAGAGCCTGAGGTCGCGGAGGTCGAGGCCGAGGAGGTGCCCGAGCCCGAGCTGGTCGGTCGCCAGAAAGCGATCGAGGAGGAGGAGGAGGAAGAGGAGGGTTAGCCCTGAAGGCAGTCGTCGGGCTGGGCAACCCGGGAGCCCGGTACGATGCCACGCGCCACAACGTTGGCTGGTGGCTGGTCGATCTTCTCAAGCGCCGCTGGTCCGCCACCCCGTTTCAAGATGAGGATCTCTGGCTCCGGTCGGTTGCCGAGCTGACCGGTGTAGGTGAAGTGTGGCTGATCAAGCCCACCCTCTACATGAACCGCAGCGGGGTCGCGGTGAGGACGCTCGTCGAGTCCGCCTCACTCGACACGGTGCGCGACTTGCTGGTGGTCGTGGACGACGCTGCGCTGGAGCCGGGGCGGCCCCGCTTCCGCGCCCGCGGGTCAGCGGGCAGCCACAACGGTCTGCAGTCGGTGGAAGATGCTCTCGGCACGCGGGATTACTCGCGACTCCGCATCGGTGTCGGTGCGGCTCCGCCCGGCGCCGAGCTGGCCGCTTGGGTCCTCTCCGAGTTCGACGACCCGAAGGACGAAGACGCGGTGCTCGGGGTGTTGCCACGTCTGGTCGAGGGAGTAGAGGTGTGGGTGCGGGAAGGAATCGACGCGGCGATGAATCGTTACAACACGCCGTCGATCTCCGAAGAGTAGATTCTCGTATCACTCTGCCATCGAAGCTTTGAGAATACAGGAGGGGCTGTGACGGATTTTGCGGTGAACCTGGCGGCACCCTCGGGGGTGCTCGGGCTGCTTGTCGCTCTGTTCATCTATCTGTACCTGAAGCGACAACCAACGGGAACGGAGCTGATGAGCGAGCTGGCTCAGCAGATCCAGGAGGGCGCCCGAGCGTTCCTCAAGCGTGAGTACTCGGTGCTGGTTCCCTTCATCGCGGTGGTGGCGGTCCTGCTCTACCTGGCCCTGAACTCGTTGCCCACGTCGCTGGCCTACGTCGGCGGGGCACTCTGTTCGCTGCTGGCCGGGTTCTTCGGTATGAACGCCGCTACGATCGCCAACGTGAGGACGTCCGAAGCGGCGCGGGAGGCCGGCCAGGCCAAGGCGCTGCGCATCGCCTTCAACGGAGGGGCTGTGATGGGGCTCTCCGTGGCGAGCCTCGGGTTGTTGGGGATCGGCGTGGTGGTCTTTGTCTACGCCAGCACGCTGTCGGGAGACACGGCGTTCAAGACGTTCAGCGAGATCATCGCGGGGTTCGCGATGGGCGCCAGTTCGATCGCTCTTTTCGCCCGCGTGGGCGGCGGCATCTACACGAAGGCGGCGGATGTCGGCGCCGACCTGGTGGGCAAGGTGGAGGCGGGAATCCCCGAGGACGACCCCCGCAACCCGGCGACGATCGCCGACAACGTTGGCGACAACGTGGGCGACGTGGCGGGGATGGGAGCGGACATCTTCGAGTCGTACGTCGGGTCGGTGATCGCGACGATCGCGATCGGTGCCACCTCGGTCGAGATCATGTCGGGACAGCGCCTAGCGGCGATTACCCTTCCGATCCTCTACGTCATGTTCGGGTTGCTGGCCAGCTTCGTGGGCATCTTTTCGATGAAACTGATGGAGCGGCTCAATCCGGCCTCCGCCCTTCGCTACAGCACCTTCATCGCGGCGGTGATCTTCTGGGCCGTGGCGTGGTGGGTCACCAGCCAGCTCGACATTTTCGCCGACACGACGCAGTTCGGCACCTTCGGCCCGTTTTGGGCCATGCTGGGAGGCTCGCTGGTCGGCATCTTCATCGGGCTGTCCACCGAGTACTACACGGCGGCCAAGCCCATCCGCAAGATCGCCGAGGCGTCGCAGACCGGTGCCGCCACCAACATCATCGCCGGACAGGCCGTCGGCATGATGTCTACAGCAGTCCCCGTCCTGCTGATCTGCGCCGCGATCTGGCTGGCCTTCAAGCTGTCGGGCCTTTACGGCATCGGCATCTCCGCCGTGGGGATGCTCGCCACCGTCGGAGTCACCATGTCGGTGGACGCCTATGGACCGGTGGCGGACAACGCCGGCGGCATCAGCGAGATGAGTGGCTTGGGCCCGAAAGTGCGCAGCATCACCGACAGCCTGGACGCGATCGGCAACACGACCGCGGCCATCGGCAAAGGCTTTGCCATCGGATCGGCGGCGCTGACCGCGCTGGCGCTGTTCAGCGCCTACTCGTCCGCCGTCGGACTTCAGGAGGCGGGCCTCAACCTGGTGGACCCGCTGGTCGTGATCGGTTTCTTGCTGGGTGGGGCGCTCCCCTTCGTCATCGCGGCGTTGACCATGACGGCCGTCGGCCGCGCCGCCTCGGGGATGGTCAACGAGGTGCGGCGACAGTTCAAGGAGATCGCCGGCCTGATGGAGGGCCAGGCGAAGCCCGACAGCGCTCGCTGCGTCGACATCTCGACTCGCGCGGCGTTGCGCGAGATGATTCTCCCCGGCACGCTGGCCGTGGTCGCGCCGGTTCTGGTAGGTTGGGTGTTGGGGGTGGAGGCACTGGGTGGCCTGCTGGCCGGCGCGACGCTGGCTGGCGTCTTGCTCGCGCTCTACATGGCCAACGCCGGTGGCGCTTGGGACAACGCGAAGAAATACATCGAGGCGGGCGCCCTGGGAGGCAAGGGTTCCGATCCCCACAAAGCGGCGGTAGTCGGCGACACCGTGGGCGACCCCTTTAAGGACACCTCCGGGCCCTCGATGAACATTCTGATCAAGCTGATGAGCGTGGTCAGCCTGGTCCTGGCGCCGTTCTTCGCGCGCCTGGCCTAGACGAGGCGGGGGCGGGACGGGGAACGGGGCGCCGGCGCGGCGCGAGGGTGCGAAACGCCGCGGGCTCGCCGGTTGAGAGTGCTCGAACATCGAACCCTCGTCGGTTGAGGGTGATCGCTTATGGGCCGGTCGCTGAGAGCGGGAATCGTGGGGCTGCCGAACGCGGGCAAGTCCACGCTGTTCAACGCGCTCACCGCGGCCGGCGTCGCTGCCGAAGCCTACCCCTTCACGACGATCGACCCGAACGTCGGGATCGTGGAAGTGCCCGACGAACGGCTCGAGCATTTGTTCGAGGTCCTGGCGCCGCCACGCCGGGTGCCCGCCGTCGTCGAGTTCGTCGATATCGCGGGCCTGGTGGCGGGCGCGCACAAGGGCGAGGGGTTGGGTAACCGGTTTCTCGCCCACATCCGCGAAGTCGACGCCCTCGTCCACGTCGTCCGCTGCTTCGAAGACGCGAACGTCGCCCACCCGTCATCGACCGTCGATCCGGTGCGCGATGTGGGGACGGTCGAGACCGAGCTGTTGCTGGCTGATCTGGAAACGCTGGAGAAGCGCTTGGATCGCGTGCAGCGGGTCGCACGGAGCGGCGATCGAACCGCCGAGCGGGAGGTGGACTTCCTGCTTCGACTCAGAGACCGGTTGGGTGCGGGCGAACCGGCAGCTGGGGTCGAGAGCGACGAGTTCGAGAGCGAGGTACTCCGCTCCCTGTTCCTGCTCACAGGAAAACCGGTGCTGTTCGTGGCCAACGTGGACGAATCCGGCCTGACCGGTGCCGGCCCGAACGTCTCGGCGCTCGCCGCTGCTGTAGGTGCGGACAGAGTGTTGGTCCTCTGTTGTAAGCTCGAGGCCGAGCTGCTCAGCTTCGAGCCCGAGGAACGCCAGGAGTACATGAGCGCCGTGGGCCTCGAGGCGCCTGGGGTCCGCCGCCTGATCCGCGCCAGCTATGATCTCCTGGGCCTGATCAGCTTCTTCACCTTCAACGAGAAGGAGGTGAGGGCGTGGACTCTACCGCAGGGCGCCCTGGCGCCCCAGGCGGCGGGGGAGGTGCACACCGATTTCGAGCGAGGTTTTATCCGGGCGGAAACGATCGGCTATGCCGACTTCGCGCGCGCGGGATCGGTGAAAGCGGCGCGCGAGCAGGGGCTGGTCCGGTCGGAGGGGCGTGAATACGAGGTGCGGGACGGGGATATCCTGCTGTTTCGGGCCCAGCCCTGAATCGCCTGCGGCCCTGGCCGCGCGTCGTCGTCCGAGTCGAGAGCTTGAGCTTGGGGCGCCGATGGGGTAAATTCTCGGCGGTTTCAGGGCAGATCCTGCCAAATCGACAACGTACCTGCTCCGCCGGTGTCACCGGGCGGGGCCGCAACGGCTCGAGCCATCGAGCCCAGACCAAAGGGGGTGACGATGCGCGACTACGAGATCGTCTACATCTTCGACTCAGCCCTGGATCGTTCCGTCATCGATCAGAAGCTGGACCGTTTCAACCAACTGGCCACGGGCAACGGCGGCGGCGGCGAGGTGGTGGCCGTCGAGCATTGGGGAAAGCGGCAGCTCGCCTATCCGATCCGCAAGCACGACAACGGCTACTACGTGGTGGTCCAGTTCCGCACCGATCCGGAGGCGCTACCGGAGTTCGAGCGAGCGATCAAGCTCGACGAGCAAGTGTTGCGCTATCTGGTAGTTCTTTCGGAGGGCGAACTTCCGACCCCGGCATCGTCGAGGAGCGCGAAGGAGAAGAGCTTCGACGATGACGACGAGGATGACGACGAGGACGACGACGACTGAGTAAGAGCGGTTCGCGATCTGCAAACCGCGCGACGACGTCATTGATGGTTGAGAAGAGACGGTAGATTATGAGACGACGACGGAAGCCTTGCCACCTGTGTGAGTCCAAGATCACAGTGCTGGACTACAAGGACGAACAGTTGCTTCGGCGCTTCATCACGGAGCGTGGGAAGATGGTGCCGAGCCGCATCACCGGCACCTGTGCGCCTCACCAGCGCCAGCTGAGCCGAGCGATCAAGCGAGGTCGCTATCTGGCGCTGCTGCCTTACGTGGAAGATTACCGCCGCTGAAGCAAGTGAGCGCTGGCCGCGCCGAGCTGGCCCGTCTGGCCGGTTTTGGGCTCGTCACTCTCGTTTTCGCGGTAACCCAGCCGTTCGTCCTGGTCGGACTGCCGCTGGCCCTCATGCTTTTCACCTTCGGCCCCCTTCATCTGAGGTCGGCGGTAGTCGTTACGGCGGTCGTGCTGGTGAGCGCGCTGGGGGATCGCGCGGGCCTATGGTGGTTCGAGCGGGGGTGGCCCCTGGTGTTAGCGGGCATGTTCGTCTGGACGACGGGGTGGCGCCCGGCGTGGGGCTTTTTTGCCCGGGCGCTGGCGGCGTTGGCGATGGCGGCGGTCGTGGTGACGCTCATCTTCGTCGTTCACCCGACGGCGTGGTCGGACGTGGATGCGCTGATGGCCGCTCGGGCGGGCGAGGCGGCGCAGCGGGCTACGAGCCTGTTGGGCGATCGGATGAATGAGGCGGCCCAGGGCGTGGTCCCCAAGATCGTTGGGCTGCAAGTCGCCGTGTTTCCCGCTCTGCTGGCGGTGAGCTCACTGGGTGCGCTTGGCGTGGCAGCGGCGGTGCGTGGTTGGCTGAGTGGTGAGGCGGGCAGCGTTTTCGGCGGGTTGCGGAGCTTCCGCTTCAACGATCACCTGGTCTGGTTGCTGCTGGGAGGTCTCGTGCTGATCCTGGCCCCCGTGGGCGCGGTGGGCGACCGAGTGGGCGGAAACGTCGTCTTGTTCATGGGTTTGCTGTACGTGCTCCGCGGAATGGCCGTCGTGCTGACTCTCGTCGGGGGTGTGTCGGTGATCGCCGGAGTTTTGGGTGGCCTTGCGGTGCTGATCGTCTATCCCATTCTGGCACTGCTAGTGCTGATCATGTTGCTCGTGGGTTTGAGCGACACGTGGCTGAACGTACGGGACCGGGTGCGTGCGCGGAGACAGGGGGTTTAGGACGCACGGTAATTTCGCGACGCGAACTTACTGCATTGATAGGGAGCGAGAACGGTGGGTCGGACTCAAGAATTGATACTCAGACGCAAGGTCGAAGACCTGGGTGATGTCGGTGATGTGGTGACTGTCAAGGCCGGATACGCCCGAAACTATCTGCTGCCGCAGGGGCTCGCCTACGTGGCGACGGACCAGAACCGGCGGCGGCTCGAGCAGGAGCGGTCGGCGGCGCTGGCCGCGGAGGAGCGTGATCGGAAGGGCGCCGAATTCATGGCCGGGCGGCTCGAAGGCGTATCGATTACCTTCTCGATGCTCGCCGGCGATGAGGGCAAGCTGTACGGTTCGGTCGGGCCGCGCGACATCGCCACACAGTTGAGCGAGCAGGGTTTCGATGTACAGGGCAAGCACGTAGCCCTGAAGGAGCCGATCAAGGCGTTGGGCGTCTACTCGGTGCCGATCAAGCTGTATCCGGAAGTTGAAGCGTCGGTCAAAGTGTGGGTTATTAAGGAAGAGGGGGAGTAGGACCTGGCTATCGCCTATTGCGACGGACATCGGCTGCGGCGCCTGTTTCTCGCGGGATCGGAGCACGTGTGTGCCCACCGCGCCGAGCTGGATCGCATCAACGTCTTCCCCGTGCCGGACGGCGACACGGGCACCAACCTGGCGCTCACGATGCGGGCGATGGCCGAGGCGATCAAAGGCGTGCGCGAACTTTCCGTCTCCGGGGTGGCCTCGCGCCTTGCCGAGGCGGGCGTTCTGGGGGCTCGGGGCAACTCGGGCATGATGATGTCGCACTTCTTCCTCGGGTTCGCCGAAGGATTGGAGGGGCGAGCGCGGGCGGGGTCGACCGAGCTGGCCGCGGCGATGCGCCGGGCCTGTGACTCCCTCTATCAGGCGGTCGAGCAGCCGATCGAAGGCACGATCCTCACCGTCGTTCGCGAATCGACCGAAGAGCTGGTCCACCTCTCGCGGCGAATCCGTGATCTGGAACCGCTGGCGCGTCGCCTGCTCGCCGCGGCACGAGCGTCACTGGAGCGTACGCCCCGGCTGTTGCCGGTGCTGCGCGAGGCCCACGTGGTGGACGCCGGTGCCAAGGGCTTCGTGCGCTTTCTGGAGGGGATGGTCGGTCTGATCGACGGACACATGCCGCGGCACTCCCTATCGCTGGCGCTCCGTACGCCCGACGCGGCGGCCTCCGTGGATTTCCCCGAGGACGACCGCGCCTATCGATACTGCAGCGAGTTCCTGGTGCGCGGCGCGCCGCTGCCCGAGCGTCGCGCCCTCGCCGACGCGGTCAAAGGGATGGGTGGATCGCTCATCGTCACCCGGGCGACCGCCGTCGCAAAGGTCCACATCCATACGGACGAGCCGGCTCGCGTGGAGGAAGCGTTAACTCGGGTGGGCGGGACGGTCGAGCGGGTCAAGTCCGAGGACATGCGGGCGCAGCATCAGACCCGGCGACAACAGCAGCGACGGCCGCTGGCGCTGGTCACTGATACGACCTGCGATCTGCCTCCGGAGCTGATCCTCGAGCACGACATCACCGTGGTGCCGCTGACCGTCGCCTTCGGCGACGAGATTTTCCTCGATCAAGTAGACATCACGAACGAAGATTTGGTCGGTCGTCTCCTCGACCCCGCGTCGCCGCAACCGACCACGTCACAGCCCACCCCGGCCCACCTGGAGGGTTCGTTCAAGCGCGCGGCCGAGCATGGCGAGGAGGTGCTGGCGCTTCTCGTGTCGGGCGGCGTCTCTGGTACTCTGGGTCAGGCACAGGCGGTGGCATCACGCTTCTCTGACGCACGGGTGCGTGTCTACGATTCACGGACCGCTTCACTCGGTTTGGGCTTCCAGGTGCTACGGGCGGCCGAGCTACTCTCGCAGGGCTGGGATGGCGAGCGCATCACCGCCGAACTCGAGCGCCTGCGTGGTCGCTCGGGCGTTTTCCTGACCGTTGACACCTTGACCTATCTGCAGCGCTCGGGTCGCGTGGGCCGGGCGCGCGCTTTCCTGGGCAACCTTTTCGGACTCAAGCCGATACTCGCTGTAGACGATTCGGGCACGCTCGTTCCCGTCGACAGAGTTCGGGGCCGCGACGCAGTGATGCCGCGGGTGCTCGAGCTGTTGAGGGAGCAGGTGCCGCCAGAGCGCAGCCATCTGCGGATGGGTGTCGCTCACGTCCTCGCCGAAGGCGTGGCAGACGAACTGGCCGAAGCGTTGCGGCGCGAGTTCAGTCCGGACGAGATCATGGTTCGCTCGGCCGCGGGCGTGATCTCTGTGCACACCGGGCCTGGGGCTTGGGCCGTCTTTTACCAGGCGCTGTAGTGCCATCGCCGGCGCGGTGGCGGGGCCAGGCGATCGGCGCGGGGGTGATGTTTGGACGCCTGCCGAGGCCAGATGGCTGATCAGAAGACTTCAGCCTCCGGGATGAGAAAGCGACGCGAGGCCGACCTACCCGATCTTCTGCGACGGGCGTTCGAGCTTTGCCTCGAGCGGAACGCCCGCGAGCCGCTGGTGCTCGACCTGCGCGGGCTCTCGGATGCGACCGATTTCTTCCTCATCGCCTCCGGCGACTCGGATGTCCACGTGCGCGCCATCGCGGAGCATCTGCGCGAGGAACTGGCCCGGGAGGGCGTGAAACCGGCCGGCGTGGAGGGGGAGCGATCCGCGCGCTGGGTGCTCATCGACTACATCGACGTCGTGGTTCACGTATTTCATCCGCGGGTGCGCGAGTTCTATCAACTCGAGCGCTTGTGGGGTGACGCCCCGACCCTGTTCGCCGAGCAGACAGCCTAGTGAGCGCGGCCTGCCGACGTGGGGCTCTCCGGGTGTTCCAGCTCGTTCTGGCGCTGGCCACCCTGGCGGCGATCCCCCATCCCGCGTCGGGCCAATTTGGTCGTAACAAGCTGCAGTATCGCGTTTTCGACTTCCAGGTCGTTCGCACCGCCCACTTCGATGTCTACTATTATCCGAGCGAGCGGGAGGCTGCGTGGGACGCAGCACGTATGGCCGAGCGTGCCTACGCTCGTCTCAGCCGCATACTCGGTCACGAGTTCGAAAGCCGCAAACCGATCATCGTCTATGCCTCGCACTCCGAGTTTCAGCAAACCAACGCGCTGCCGGGATTCATATCGGAAGGGACGGGGGGCGTCACAGAGTACGCCAAGCGGCGAGTAATACTCCCGTTCACGGGCTCGTACGCGGATTTCGAGCACGTCCTGACTCACGAGCTGGTCCACGCCTTCCAGTTCGATTTCCTGGCACGGGGAGTGGCCGGTCAACTCGACCCGAGCCGGGCCATCCAGCCGCCGCTCTGGTTCATGGAAGGGATGGCGGAGTATCTGTCGATCGGCGAGCTGGACCCGCATACGCACGCCTGGCTGCGCGACGCGGTGATGTCGGGCTACCTGCGGACGATACCGGAGATGTCGCGTTACAACGACTACCTGTCATACCGATTCGGGCAGTCGCTGTGGGCGTTCATCGGCCGGAAGTACGGGGACGAGACGGTGGGGCTGTTGCTGGGACGGACGCTGCGCCTCGGTCTTGAGGCGGCAGTCGAAGTGACGCTGGGCGTTTCGGTCGATGGTCTGTCCGACGAGTGGATCGAGTTCGTCCGAACGACCTATTTACCCGAGGTGTCGCGCTTCGGCGGTGCCGATGAGATCGGGCGCCGCTTGACGACCCACCGCTTCCGACCGGGTACGGAGGAGTTCGCGTCCTACCTGTCGCCCGCCCTGTCGCCGGACGGCCGCCACGTAGTATACCTCTCCGATCGCGGTAACGGGTACTATTCTTTCTACGATCTCTGGTTAGCGTCGGCCGAGGACGGCACGGCCATCGAGCGCCTGGTGAAAGCGGCGCGAACGCCGGACTTCGAGTCGCTGCGCTTTCTGACTTCTTCGGCGTCCTGGTCACCCGACGGTCGCTACCTGGCGTTTGTGGCCAAGGTTAGCGGCCGCGACGCGCTATATCTTTACGATGTCGAGCGCCGACGTGTCGCGCGCAAGATCAGCCTGGACCTGGACGGGCTGCAGAACCCCACCTTCTCGCCCGACGGCCGGCGCCTCGCGTTCACGGGGATCAAGGGAGGGATCAGCGACCTCTACGCGGTCGACGTCACAGGCGCGCGCTTTCAGCAGCTCACCGATGACCGGTACGCGGACCTGCACCCCAGCTGGTCTCCGGACGGGCGATACATCGCCATCGCGACCGATCGGGGCGGTGACACCGATTTCGAGGAACTGACATTCGGGGATCTGAAGGTCGCTCTCTATCATGTGGGCCGGGGCGACATCGAACTGCTGGGTGGTCAGGAGCGAGGCAAGAACATCAACCCGGTCTGGTCTCCCGACGGCCAGGCCATCGCCTTCGTCTCTGACCGGACGGGTGTCAGCAACGTCTTTATCTGGTCTCTGCCCGAGGCACAGCTTTACCAGGCGACAGATCTGCTGTCGGGGGTGACGGGCATCACGCCGCTCAGCCCGGCGATCTCCTGGGCCGCGGGCGCCGACCGTCTGGCGATCACCTATTTCGAGGGCGCGGGCTACAACATCTACCTGGTCGATCGGCCACGCGATCGTGCCCGTCCCATCGACGCCGAGCCCACGCCGGCATTAGTGGCCGAGGCGGATGACGGAGACGGCCCGCGTGCCGTAGGCAGCGACAGGGCGCGAGACGACGCCGACCTCGGGCTGACCCCCGATCGACCGGGGCGGTCGTTTTACCGAGTCGGCAACGGATTCCGGCCATCGGAGCGTCGACCGGCGCAGGGCGAGGGTGCACCGCGAGCCGAGACGACGGTGGCGGCGCTTTTGGAGGATGCGACCCGCGGGCTTCCCGACACCACGGCCTTCGAGCGGCGTCCCTACGAGGTTCGGCTTAGCGCGGATATCATCGGCCAACCGGTGATCGGGGCCGAGGTGGGCGGCTTCTTTGGCAGCGGCGTCTACGGCGGGTCGTACGTGCTGCTATCCGACATGATGGGCGACCACAACATCCTCCTGTGGGGCCAGATCGCCGGTTCCTTCAACGACGCTTTCCTGCTGGCGCAATACACGTATCTGCGCGAGCGGGCCAACCTGTCGATGGCCTATCAGCAGTATCCCCTCTACCGCTTTCGCGGCACCCTGCCCGTGAGCGACGGGTCGAGCGGGCGAGTCTTTGAAGACCGCTTCGTGCGTGACGTCTATCGAACGCTCAGCGCCAGGGTGCATTACCCCTTCAGCGCGTTCCAGCGGTTGGAGCTTTCGGCGGCGGGCGTCTATCTAAGCCGTGACAGCATTGTGGATCGGGTCACCGTCGGAATAACCGCATCGGGCGACCGCTTCACCCAGCGTCTGGAAAGCCTGGTCTTTGCCGGCCCCGCACTGGCGCTGGTGTGGGACAACGCGCTGTTCGGGTTCACCGGCCCGATCGCGGGAAGGCGCTATCGAATCGAGGTCGGGCGCTTCTTTGGGGACGTGGCCGTCAACAGTCTGACGCTCGACTTCCGCAACTACTTCAACCTGGGTGGCCGCTACGCTCTGGCGGCCCGGCTCACGACTTACGCGCGGACCGGGCCCGACGACGACGAGTTTCGGGTCTTCTGGGGCGGCCCGTACTTCATCCGGGGCTACGACGGAGGCTCGTTCGACGTCAGCGAGTGTTCCGAGTCGGTCAAGCGGGTGAGCGATCCGACCACCACTCTCTGCCCGGTCCGCGACCAGCTGATCGGCAGCAGCGTCGCCTTCGCGAGTGCCGAGTTTCGCTTCCCAATCTTTCGCTTCCTCGACCTGGGTTTCGTGCCGCTGGGCCTACCGCCGGTCGACGGCGTGCTCTTTTTCGACGTGGGGGCGGCCTTCAACTCGTTCGACCAGCTCGTCTGGTCTCGAGCGCCGGGCGCCGACCCTTACGATGTCCGCGAGCCCGTCGCCTCCTATGGCGCCGGCATACGCATGAACATCCTGTACAACGTCTTTCGCCTCGATTACGCCGTCCCGCTCAGCCGTCCCCAGCACCGAGCCGGCGTCTGGTCGCTGTCGTTTGGGCCGACCTTCTGACGGGTTGGGCTGCGTGCACCGAGGTCACGACACGGTGGCCGTCTCCGGCCCCCACGAGCCCGGCACGCCCGAGATGCCAGCCGTGGCTTGCACGGACGGCGGCGGAGAGAATATCTTTTTCCGTGCCCACTGCACTCCAGCCTTTCCCGGGACCGGTCCAAGGGATAGGGACCCGAACACCGCGGATACCAATCTGAAGTCGCGTCTGTCTAGGCTAGTAACGCTCGGGGTCGGCCTGCTGACCGGGCTATCCGCTTTGGCCGCCTGCGGCTCTCAGCCGGAGGGCAACGGAGCGGCCCGCGCACCGCTTGCCCGCACGGCCTGGCTCGGCAGCGCCGAGGGTTGGGGCCTGCTGGGGCTTCCCCTGGAGGGCGGTCCGCTGACCTACCGAAATGCCGAAAACCTGGAGGCGCCGACTTGGGCGCCGCCGGACCTCCCGGCGGTGGCGCGGGCCTGGCCGGGCGAGGGGTCGATCTGGTTGCAGTTCAAGGACGCCAATGTCGCGCGCTACCACTATGCGACCGGGCACCTGCTGAACTTCGAGGGTTTTCCGGAGGCCGAGGCCGCGGTGGCCCTCGAGTCCGGCAGCGGGTTGGTCATCGCGCCCGGCGGCCGGCGGCTGCAGCGGGTCGCCGAGGCGGAGTCGTGGCGGGTATCGTTGCCCGGACGCCTGACCCGGTTGGTGGGTGCGGGCGGCGCCCGGGTCGTGGTCGTGGTCGACAGCGCATCGGTCAGCGAGATCCTGGTTTTCGAGCCGCCGGAAAAAGAGCCACGGGGTCGGCGCTCCGTGAGTGGCGTTCGCGATGTGGTTGTGGCGCCGTGGGGTGACAAGCTGTACCACCTATCGGTTGGCGAGGCGGGTCCGGCGGTTCAGGGCCTCACGCTCCCGGCCCTTGAGGGTGCCGAGGAGTTCCCGCTCAAGGCCCCGGGGCAGGCGCTGGCCATCACCCCTTCCGGCCACCGACTCTACGTGGCCGTGGGTCCGCGCCTTCATGTCTTCGACCGTGTGGACGGCAAGCGTCGACGGCCGTTGGACCTTCCCACCGCCCCATCGGCGCTGCGCTTCAGCCTGAACGGCTCGCACCTGCTGGCGCGATTGGACGGTGATCCTGGGGAAATCGCGGTGTTGCAGGTCGGGATCGATGCGTTGCTCGGGGTCGTCCCCGGCGATTGGGACGCCGACCTGCCGCAGGGGATCTCCGGCGGTCGGCTGATCCTGCGCTCCGGTCGGCAGCTCGTGCTGTACGACATGACGCGACTGCTGGAGATCACCCGAGAGGAGCCGGAAGGAGCGCACCGCTGGCTGATGGTGAATTGGCAGCCGCCGCGGCCGAGGATCGAGCTGGCGCAGCGGACCGCACGGAGCGGTGAGGCGGCTGCGGGCCCTGGGGCAGCCGAAGCGCAGCCTGGCGGTGCGGAAGCTCCGGGTGAGGAGCGTGTTGCGCCGCCGGGCTACTACGCGGTCGTATCGGCCGCCCGTGAACCGGCCGGCGTTCGCAATTTGGTGGCCTGGCTGAGCACCGCCGGCTATCCAGCGACGGTCGACCGTCACGAGGACGTGATGGGTGGCGTCTGGTTCCGGGCGATGGCGGGGCCGTATTCGAGCCGCGATAAGGCCGAGGTAGCGGCTCGCTCTCTGGGCGCACGCTACGGCTACAAGCCCTGGATCCTCACAGTCGAGGAAACGGAGGAGGTTCCCGCGATCCCGGCGGACACGCTGAGCGACGCGGATCGTTCAGCCGTTGGCTTGGCCGGTGCGAGTTCGGGCTGAGGCGCGAAGGATGCGGGGTTGGAGCGCAAGGGAGGTCGTGACGTGGACAGGTCGGTAGGTCGAGCGGACATGCGGTGGCCGTATGCCCTCAGCTTAGTGACGGCGGCGAAGGGCGCTCGCCAGCAGCGCTGGGTGGTCGACACGTCGATCGAGATCGTCCGCAGGCTGGCGGCTCAACGCAGAGTCGTTCTCGTCGATCTGGCGCCCGGCTCGCCGTCCGCCACGGCGACGGCCCTGGGACTCGAGCCGGGGGCAGGGATCGTCGACGTGCTGTTTCGCGGCGCGTCGTTCTCGGCAACGGCGGTCCGGCCGCCATCGGAAACGTTCCACTACCTTCAGCTCGGCGCCGATCCACCGCCCATGTCGGTGCTGTTGCAGCATGCGCGTTGGGAAAAGATCGCGCAGCGACTTCCCGAGACGGGCGCCCATCTGGTTCTGAGCGTCCCCGCTGAGGTCTGGCTCGAGGCCGGACCGGCCCGGGGCTTCGAGTCTTCGATCGTGCTGAACGCGACAGGCGAGGACCTCGAGCTGCCGGCCGGTGCCCGACAGCTCGCCGAGTTTCTGGCTCCGCTGGCCGTGCGGGAGGCGCCGGACGTGCCGGTCGACTCGATGGCGGACGCCGAGGCCGCGGAGGACGAGGCCGCGGACAAGGAACTCGTGAGCCGGGTGTCCCAACCGACGGCCGAGGACGAGGGTCTCGACGTGGGGGCGAGCGACGCCGTTGGCCGGGCCGGCGCTGGGCCGCTGGCTGAGCCCGCAGCGGCCGAGGCGATGGAGGAAGGCGACTCCGAGAAGCTGGCGCCGCCGGATGAGGCAGCGGCCTCGACGTCGTCGGCTTTCGAGCCGCAAAGGGAGGCTCTGACGCCACCCGACTTCCGGCCGGGCGCGCTTGCCCGTCCCCGGGTCCTGCTGGAACGGGGCGTCGCCGGTCGCAAGACCCGAGGCGGTCTCCTCTCCGGACTGCGACGCCGCAGCGTCGTCCCCGCCGCCGGAGTGGCCGCCGCCGCCGTCCTCGCCTTCGCGTTCTGGCGCGTCATCGCGGACGGCGGGCAGCCGGTCGGGCCGCCGCCGCTGGAGGCGGCGGCCGAAACGGTCGCCGTCGCCGAGCCGGGGCCCGCTGCCGCCGGCGCGCCGGAAGCGACGCCGGTTACCGTGCCCGAGACCAAGCTGCCCTTCTCCGTCGCCATCGCCTCCTACTCGTCGTTCGAGGACGCGGAGGCGCGTCGCCGCAAACTGACGCGGCCCGACCTGCCGGTTTACGTGGCGCCGACACCGGTGCGCGGCGTGGTCTGGTACCGGGTGTTTGCGGGAATTCTGCCCGAGCGCCAGCAGGCCGAAGAGCTGATGGCGCAGCTGGTGCGTGAGGGGATCAAGGACACGATCCGCGGTTGGGACATTCGACCGGCGCGCTACGCGTTTAGCTTCGGCACGTATGACTCGGCTCGCGACGCGAGCGCGGTGGTCGAGACTCTGTTTGGACGAGGGGTGCCGGCCTACATTGTGCCGGCGCGACGGGCGGGAGAGGCTGTGGGCTTCCACGTGTACGCCGGCGGCTACGAGAGCGAAGAGGATGGGCGGGTTCTGCGCGAGCGGATCGAGCGCGCCGGGCTGGAACTGAATCTTGTGGAAAGGGTGGGGTTGATCTCGCGATGAAGCTTGTCGGGATAGAGTTCCACGGATTCAAGTCGTTTGCTGATTCGGCCGCGATCAGCTTTCACGATGGAATCACGGCGATCGTGGGGCCGAACGGTTGCGGCAAATCGAATATCTCGGACGGGCTGCGCTGGGTCCTGGGGGAACAGCGGCCCACGGCCATCCGCGGGTCTCGGATGGAAGAGGCGATCTTCCAGGGGACGCAGCGGCGCAAGCCGATTCATCGGGCCGAGGTCACGCTTCGCCTGTCTAACGAGGATCATCTCCTTCCCGTTCCCTATACCGACGTGCAGATCAGCCGCACCGTGTTCACGGGCGGCGACAGCGAATATCGGCTCAATGGCACGCTCTGCCGGCTGCGCGACATCCAGGACCTCTGTCGGGATACGGGGCTGGGCGCCAATGCCTACGCGATTATCGAAGGGCGCATGGTCGACGCGATCCTCAGCGACAAGGCGGAGGAGCGGCGGGCCATGTTCGAAGAAGCGGCGGGCATCGGCCGCTACAAAGAGCGGCGGCGCGTGGCGGCGCGCCGGCTCGATGAGGCCGACGGCGATCTGGCTCGGGTCGACGATCTGCTCTCGGAGGTGCAGACCAAGGTTCGCAGCCTGGCGCGCCAGCGTGGCCGCGCCCGGCGCTTCTTAGAAATGCGCGAGCGCAAGATCGCCCTCGAGCTGGCGGTGGCTCAGGCCGAGTTGCAGCGACTCCAGGGGCGCGAGCGGGAGATGGAGGCCGAGCTCCAGACGCTGGCCGAGGCTCGGGTCGAGGACGCGGTTCAGCTGCGCACCAGCGAGGCGCAGATCGAAGCGCTGCGAACCCGCTCGACGGAACTGGAGCGCGAACGCGCAGCCGCGGCCCGCGAGCTCGGTTCGCAGCGTGAGCGGCTGGCGGCGCGTGAGCGCGAGCGGCTTCTGGCCGAGGAGCGGTCCCGGCACGCGAGCGCCCGGCTGGATCAGGTCGACTTCGAGCGGCGCGAGCTGGATGGGCAGATCCAAGAGCTGGAGGGCGAGCTCGAGCGCCTGAGCGAGCTGACCGCTGAGCGACGATCGGCCACGAGCGCGCTGCGGGAATCCCTGCGGGCCCATGAGATCGAGGTTGCCGAGTTAGCCGAGCGGCGCCAGGCGCTGGAGACGGTGGCCGCTGCCGTGGAGTCGGAGCGCCGGGCGTACCGAGAAGAGCAGGCCCGTCGCGAGGCTGGACGGGATGCGGCGCGGGCCGAAGCGCAACAGCTGGTCCGCCGCTTGGAGGAAGCCCAGACGTGGCTCGCGTCGGCATCGGCGAGTCTCGAGCAGGCGGCCAGAGCCGAAGATCAGGCGCGGGCAGAGGCCGCCCAGGCCGAGGAGCGCCACGGCGCTATTGATGCCGAACTGCAGGCGGAACGCTCGCGCCTGGCCGAAACACAGACGGAAAGGGACCAGCTGCGCGGCCGCCACGCGGCCCTGGCGGAGCGCGTGCAGGCGCTCGCCGCCCGGATCGCAGAGCTCCGGCCTCTGGCCAGCGGTGAGGAGGGGCTGAACCCGGCGGTCCAGGCGGCGCTGGAGCGGCGCGGCCAGCTGGGCATCCATGGGACCCTCGGCCAGTGCCTTGAGGCGCCCGAGGAATTTGCCGACGGCGTCGAATCTTACCTGGGAGACTACCTCGAGGGCCTCGTCGTCGATGATCAGGCGGCGGTCGAGCGGATCCGGCGCTGGTTCCTCGAAGAATACGATGGCCCTGGGGGAATCGTCGTCTTGCCGCTGGATCGCTGCTCGGGTGACCTCGGCACCGAGCTGCCCGCAGGGGTGCAGGTCCGCGGTCCGGGCGCGCCGTGGCTCCGGCGTCTGCTTGGGGGCGTGACGATGGCGGGGCAGGGGCCCGAGGGCCGCGCCGCCTGGATCGGACCGCGTCAGAGCTTCGATAGCCTCGGGGTCCTCCGTCTCGGCCGACCCTATGCACGAGCCGGACTGCTGGCGCGGAAGGCCGAGCTCGAGCGGCTAGAGGCGCACTTGGAAGGGGTCGAGGCAGAGACACGGCAGGCCGCCGCGGACGTGCAGAGTGCGGAGGCGGGTTTGTCGCAACGGGTCGCCCGAGTTACGGATCTCGAGTCGAGGCGCCAGCGCGCCGGTGAGGAGGCGAGCCGGCTAACCGCCCGGGCCGGGGCGGAGGCCGAGCGGCGGGCGCGTCTGCAGGAGGAAGCGCAGGCAGGTCGCGAACTCGTGGCGAGGCTGGATGAAGAGCGCGAGGCGGCGAGCCGCCGAGCCACCGCCGAGGCCGAGGCGCTCGCCTCGCTGCTGCCTGGCGAAGAGAGCCCGGCGCCGGATCCGCAAGCGCTGGCCCAGGTCAGAGCGGAGTACGAGGAGCGGCGCGAACTCCTGACCGCGCTCCAGCTGGACGAGGCACGGGCGGCCGCGGCGCTGGACCGGGCCGACCGTGAGCTCCGCTCTCAGCAGGGCCAGCTCAAGAGTGCCAGGGAACGCCACGATCGTCTGGGGCGGGAAGAAGAGCAGCTACGGGCCGACCTGACCCGGTCGCGCGAGGAGTCGGAGGTCGCGGCGCGGGACCTGGAAGCGTTGTCGGAGGAGCGGCAGCTTCTCGAAGCCCGGGCCCGCGATCTCGACGAGCGCGTCGAGGCCGAGCGCCAGAAAGTCTCTGAGATGGAGTCGCAGCTCAAGCGGCTGCAGCACGAAGAGCGCAGCCACTCGGAGCGTCGTCACGAACTGGAGCTCGAGCGCACACAGATCGCCGCCGAGCTCAAGCGGACCCGCGAGCGTCTGGAAGACGAGTGGGGGCGCACGTTCGAGGAGCTGAGCCGCGAGGTCCAGGCCGCCGAGGGTGACCCGTCGGAGCTGCGGGCGGAGCTGCGTGAGGTCGCCGAGCGATTGGCTAACATCGGGCTGGTCAACATGCTGGCCGAACGGGAGTACCAGGAAGAGAGAGAGCGGCTCGAGTTTTTAGAGGGTCAGCGCGCCGACCTGGCCAAGGCGCGGGACGATCTGCGCGAGACGATCCGGCAGATCAACCAGACGGCNNAGCCCGGACGACCCTCTCGACTCGCCCGTCGAGATCTCGGCGAGCCCACGGGGCAAGCGCACGCAGCGCATCCATCTGCTGTCAGGCGGTGAGCGGGCGTTGACGGCGCTCGCCCTGCTGTTCGCCTTCTATCTGGTGAAGCCGAGCCCCTTCTGCATCCTCGATGAGGTGGACGCGCCTCTCGACGAAACGAACATCCTGCGCTTCGTGGCGATGTTGGAAGAATTCAAGTCGGGGGTCCAATTCATCGTCATCACGCACAACCCGGCGACCATCGAGGCGGCCGACTGGATCTACGGGGTCACCATGGAGGAGCCCGGCGTATCGAAGATCGTGGGCGTAGAGTTCAGCGACTACGCCCGCGGTGCCGTGGCCTGACCCTCCCATGCGTCTG
>JABAOH010131329.1_pt1 | contig 21013 bp, 24 predicted proteins | sample 7062181 | NCBI WGS metagenome assembly JABAOH01 (sample SAMN14538630, study PRJNA623070) | marine sediment metagenome | biome: marine biome [ENVO:00000428]; feature: marine pelagic biome [ENVO:01000023]; material: deep marine sediment [ENVO:00002113]; isolation source: pool of 5 deep marine... | reverse complement strand
ACGAGGGAAAGTTAAAAAGCTCAGGCGAAGAAAATCTAGTTTAAGACCCCTCCCACATTTTGTAGACACCTTAATTATAGTTACACTACAAATTGTATGTCAAGAAAAAAATACCATTTTACAAAACATTTTTTCAAAATGAATTTTCAAATTTAAAAATATTTTTTCACCCTCATTCATTCATCAGATTGAATGGTTGTGATTTTCAAAAAATAGCAGCCCGTTTTAGAGCGGGACTCAGACAGGTATGGACCTTTGCTCATTCAAAACCGTTTTTTCAAACCGCTCATGTTTCTATTGCCATAGCCCAAATGCTGAGATAAATNNTCCTCCTTTGCTCAATAACCGCCGTCGCCATCTTTATCGAGAGGTTGTGGAATCTCAGATTGAAACATGTCGTTCCCTTGGAATTCATTGGGAACGTGGAGCAACTGATTCGGCGCGAAAAGATCCCCGATGCCGCACTGCTCTGCCAGCAGAACTCCTCTTCCATGGCCCGTATTCTGCTCGTTGGACTCAAGAATTTCGGCAGGAAGAGAGAGGTCATCAAGGAATACCTCGAGGAAGTGGGACGGCAGGAGAGCGCTTCGCTGGAGCGGTTTGTGGAGGGGCTGGGAACCATCGCAGGGGTCAGCACCCTGCTAGGGTTGCTGGGAACGATTTCCGGCATGATCCAGATATTCTCCGTGATCTCCTCTCAGACGGTGGTCAATCCCGGCTCTCTGGCGGGAGGCATATCCGAAGCACTGATCACCACTTACGCGGGCTTGAGCGTCGCCATCCCCACTCTCGTCATGTACAAATACCTGCAGAGCAAGACTCAAACGCTCATCCTGCAGATGGAAGAGCACTCGATCCGTCTGGTGGACATGCTCAAACAAAAAGACGATGGCGAGTAACATGCGCTTTCGAACTCCCCAGAAGACCCAGAATAGCTTTATCGACATCGCTCCATTCGTGGACACGGTGTTTAATCTTCTGATCTTCTTTGCGCTTTCATTAAACTTTATCTCAACGCCCGGAATTCGAGTGAACCTTCCGAAGTCTACGGCCCAGGAGATTGTTCGAAAAGAAAAGGACCTCCGCATTGTCGTCACATCGGCGAACGAGCTTTTTCTAAACGAGCAGGCCGTCCAGAGAAACGATCTTGCAAAGCATCTGGCCGACGCAGCGCAATCGAATAATCAGACTCAGATCCTCATCCAGGCGGATGAACAGGTCAGCCATGGCACGGTGGTCTGGGTGATGGACCAGGCGAGACAAGCGGGTCTCAATCGGCTCGCCATTATCACACAACCCACGGCCGAGCCGGATTCTGCAAAGCGCTAAGCGCTTAGCGCAAAGCGACGAAACAGAGCTGAGTGGCACGTGTTGATGGGTGAATGGCTCGAAAGGCGTTAAGCGTTGAGTGTTAAGTAAAGGATAAATTACGATTTTCGTCTGGTATGGAACCAGTTTTTTGTTTCTAGGTCTCGCCGTAGAAACAAAAATCCGAGCTGGCCCGTCTGGCCAGCTTACCGTCTGCATTAATCTGCGGTTAAAATCCCCCTTCCGAACTCCGACCTCTGGCCTCTCTCTGCACCCTTTGCGTCTTTGCGAGAGAATTCTTTTCCAGAGGGAATTGGTGAGAGTCTGCGGTTAGTTCGTCTTATTGCTATGCGCCGGGCGCTCTGCGCTTTGCGAATCTTAAACGGGCATCAAGCCGTGTTTCTTTCTTGGTCTCTCTTCCTTCTTGTTACGAAGGACTTCCAAGGCTTGAATCAGGCGGCTACGGGTCTCCTCCGGACGAATGACTGCGTGGGCAAACTGCTTGGACAGGGCTTCGAAGGGACCGCTGAACCTCTCGGCGTATTCTTCCATCTTTTCACGTCTGGTTTTCTCCGGGTCCTTTGATTCCTGAATCTCCCGGCGATAAATAACATTCACCGCGCCTCCCCCACCCATGACCGCCAGCTCGACTCCCGGCCAGACGAAAAACTGATCCGCTCCCATTTCCCGTGTACACATGGCCTGTTTCGCTCCGCCGTACCCTTTACGCAGTACGATGGTAATCTTGGGCACGGTGGCTTCAGCATAGGCATAAAGCATCTTGGCCCCGTGGCGGATGATGCCCTTCTCCTCCTGTTGCTTTCCCGGAAAGAAACCCGGAACATCCATCAACGTCACGATGGGGATATTGAACGCGTCACAGAAACGGATAAAACGCGAGGCCTTGTCCGACGCATCCACATCAAGACTCCCCGCGAGAAACATGGGCTGGTTCGCCACAAAGCCCACAGGGTGACCGCCCATCCGGCCTAACCCGATGACCAGGTTGCGGGCAAACTTACCCTTGAGCTCGAGAAAATCGCCGTCGTCCACCATGGCCTTGAGAACTTGCAGCACATTGTAGGCCTTACGCATGTCTTCAGGAACAATTTTGGGAAGATTGTCCAAACGGCGATCGCCATCTTCCCGCGGGCCCTTCGAAGGTGGCGGACCATCGCAGTTTGACGGCAAGAAACCCAATAGCCGGCGGAGGAGCCCGAGACAATCCCGATCGTCCTTGGCAACCAGGTCCGTGACGCCGGAAACCTCGGAGTGGATCTTTGCGCCACCCAGCTCTTCCATGGTGACTTCCTCGCCCAACACTTCTTTAATCACCGGCGGACCGGTGATGAACATTTGACTTGAACCCTGAACCATCACCACAAAATCAGTCAGGGCCGGCGCATAGGAGGCTACACCGATACATGGACCCATGATGGCTGAGATCTGCGGCACGCTTCCGGAGGTGATGCTGTTCTCGTAAAAGATCTTGCCAATGGCCGTGGTTACACTCAGCCCTTCCTGAATCCGCGCTCCCACGGAATCATAAAGACCGATGAGGGGAACACCGAGTCGCCGAGCCGTCTGTATGACGTAGGCAATTTTTTCCGCGTGGGCGCTTCCCACGGCTCCCGCAAGCACCGTCCGATCCTGAGCGAACACGTAAACCGGTCTGCCTTCGATCTTACCGTAACCCGCCACCACGCCATCCGTGGGTTGCCTCTTCTCAGCCATGCCGAAATCCGTACACTGCGTTTCCGCTAGCATGAACTCTTCCACAAAGCTCCCGGGGTCCAACAGGCCGGAAATTCTCTCCCGGGCCGTGAGCTTGCCTTCATCATGCTGCTTTTGTACCGCTTTGGGGTCCCCTTCGAGAACCCTGCGCTCCATCTGGGAAAGCTTTTTCTCTATCTCTCGACTTTCCATGGTTCACTCCCGGAACGAGGCATCAAATGATTCCCATTCCCGTCAGCACCGAAAGCATGATGGCCGCCGCAATCACGGATCCGATCTGCCCGCCGGCGTTCGCGCTCATGGCATGCATCAACAGATGGTTCTTTTTGTTGTAGCGTTGCCCCTCAAACTGCACCACCCGCGCCGACATGGGAAAGGCTGATATCCCCGCCGCGCCGATAAGTGGATTGATCTTGCCCCGGGTGAGAAAGCACATCAACTTGCCGAACAAGACCCCCATCACTGTATCCAGAGCTATGGCGATAAAGCCCAGGATCAAAACGGTAAGGGTCTGCACTTTCAGGAATTGGTCCGCCTGCATGGTCGCCCCGATGGATAGACCAAGGAGGAGCGTGACAATATTGGTGATCTCGTTTTCCGACGCAAGCTTGAGTCGCTCCACGACCCCTGATTCCCTCAGGAGGTTTCCCAGCATTACCATACCAATTAGAGGCGTCCCTTTAGGGGCGATCAACGAGGCTGAAACGGTCACGACAATGGGAAACAGGATCTTCGTTGTTTTTGAAACCGGTCGTCTCTCCATCCCCATAACAATGGTCTTTTCCCGCTGGGTGGTGAGCAAACGCATGATAGGGGGTTGGATAAGGGGAACGAGGGACATGTAGGAGTAAGCCGCAACGGAAACGGCCCCAAGGAGGTGGGGGGCGTATTTTGAACTGACATAGATGGCCGTGGGACCGTCGCAGGCACCAATGATCGCGACCGCGACCGCATCCAGCTTGTTAAACCCTACGGCGAGGGCCAGGAGAAGGGTGAGAAAGATGCCAAACTGTCCGGCGGCGCCGAGTAGGATAATCTTTGGATTTTCAAGCAAGGGACCGAAGTCCGTCATGGCCCCGATACCAATAAAAATGAGGATGGGGAAGATCTCCGTGCGAATTCCCGTATTGTAGAAGAATCGCAACACCCCATCTTCCTCCATCAGTCCCGCCAGGGGAATGTTTACCAGGATTGCGCCGAATCCGATGGGCACCAGGAGCAGGGGCTCAAATCCTTTTCGGATCCCCAGGAAAAGCAGCAGGGAACCGATGAGGAGCATCATGACTTGGCCTAATTCGAGGTGTAGAAAGCCGTCGAACAGACCTCGAATACCAGAGAGGATTGCTTCTTCCATGAACAGTCTTTTAACCTTTTTTGGACGATGATTCCGTTTCCGGAAAGGCTTTTTTCAGCAGCAGAATCAGGATGCTCAACAACCACAGCACCACCACCGTCCCTCCTCCGCCAACGAGGGCCACTGTCAGTCCGAAAGTCCAGACATCCATCGTAATTTTAAAACAGAAAACCGTGAGCCGTCCGGCTATTCAATCTCAGCCAAAACATCCCCAGCCTCCACCGCCTGACCCACGGCTACTTTGATTTCCTTGATTTTCCCAGAGCTCGGAGATACCACAGGGATTTCCATCTTCATGGCCTCCATGACGATGACCACTTCATCCTCTTCCACTGCTTCTCCCGTCTGTTTTTCAATTTTCAGAATTTTACCCACCATCGGTGATTCGACAGAACTTGCCAATTTCTTATCTCCTTAAAACTCCGGTTTATTGTGACGCCTGCGTGGCCCTCTGCCATATAGTAATAGTTTCAGCGTGTTGTCAAATCGGCTGCCCCGCGTCGCCTTGCTTTTGGCCGGTTTCTGCGATAAGAGGTATCTGAAATCGGAGGATGCAATGGCGAAGACTGCTGAAAAAATTGACACGGTCATGGACAATATTCCCTTCTACGAAAAATGGCAAAAGACTGAGGGGATTCCGATCCATGACACGTTTTTTATTCCCGATTTGAGGGACGTTGAATTGACCCAATGGGACCGAATCGGCCAGCCGGCTGCATTCGTAAACATGGAAGGCGCCGGGCAGGCAACGGGTTCCTATGTATGTGAAATTGCGCCTAGCAAAAGCACCAAGCCCATTAGACACCTATACGAAGAGCTGCTCTATGTGGTGAAGGGACGCGGCGCCACGACTCTGTGGAATGACAAGGGGGCCAAACAGACTTTTGAATGGCAGGAGGGAAGTCTTGTTTCCATACCCCTCAACACGACTCATCAGCACTTTAATGGCCAGGGGTCGGAGCCGGCAAGGTTTTTCTCCGTCAACAACATGCCTATCATTTTCAACCTCTTTCACAACGACGAGTTTATCTTTAACGTTCCGTTCGATTTTATCGACCGCTTTAACGGGGAAGAGGATTACTTTAGCGGCAAGGGGACGGCGCACCCCGGACGAATCTGGGAAACCAATTTTGTCGCCGATGCACGCAGCTTCAAGCTTCAGGATTGGAAGGAACGCGGTGCCACCGGCAAAAACGTGATGCTNNCGCCCATATCTCCGAGTTTCCCGTTGGAACGTACAAAAAAGCGCACCGCCATGGTCCCGGGTTTAACGTGATCATCATCGGTGGTAAGGGCTTCTCCCTGCTGTGGCAGGAGGGTCAGCCCATCAAACGCTGTGACTGGAAGGACGGTAGCGTGTTCGTTCCCCCGGAAATGTGGTTCCACCAGCACTTCAACACATCGTCAACCCCGGCGCGCTACCTGCCGCTTCGCTTCGGCGCCATCAAGCACAGCATGGGCGCAGGGATGTTCGGTGATATTTCAAAAGTGGACAAGGACGTCAAAGCGGGTGGAGATCAAATTGAATACTGTGACCAAGACCCCTCCATCCGGAAGATGTTTGAGGAGGAACTAGCCAAGTCCGGGATCAAGAGCCAGATGGATCCGGCGGTCTATGAGAAAAAATCCTAGGCCTAGTTCCCACCGAAAAAGCTACTCTTGAAAGTGACAGCAGCCTGCTTAAACTCGAGTGTGGGCTTTATCTCTCTTACGCTGCTCTTCACCTTCACTCCGGTTAACAGCCAGACGCTGACGGAAACGACGGAACGGAGAGCGAAGGTCGCCGGAGCCAGCCATGTCAATCTGCGCTCCGGACCCGGTGTCAGCCATCCGCCTGTCACTATCCTCAACAACGGCGAAGAGGTCAATGTCGAGAAGTTAGAAGGAAGTTGGTACCTCGTTTCCCTTCCGGATGGGTTGAAAGGCTACGTCTACGCCGAGCTGATCGATTTTCTACCCGCTTCTGAGGAACCGGTGGCGCTCGAAACGGAGCCTCCGCCACCGACCCCGACCATCGAAGTCTTCCTCGAGGAAGCTACTTCCCCGGCGGAGCCTGAACCTTCCGAGCCGGCCCCGGTCATGGAAACTCCCGAAGAACCAATCACGCCAACACCGGTGGCCGTAGACGTGGAGGTTCCGGCGCAAAAGCCCCCCCTCACAGGCCAGAAAACCGCCGCGTCTACCACCAAGGCCATGACGGTAGTGCCACGCAAGGTCGAAACAGCCGTCCGCGGCAAACAGAATCCATGGGTTTTTTGGACGATACTCAGTTGGATCCTGGCCCCAAGTTGCATTTTTATCCTGGGCTGGATCCTCGGGGGAAACTACTACTTGCGTAGAGACCGCATCGAAAGGACCAAGCTCCGCTTTTAAGGCGTTGTCCACCTGCTCCGATGCATTCCGCCTGGATCCTGGTACTCGCCTACGTCGTCGGTTCCGTTCCTACAGGTTATATTCTGAGCGCCGTGTCTGGCATTGACATTCGTGCGGCTGGCAGCGGCAACATCGGCGCCACCAATGTAAGCCGTGTGGTCGGTTGGAAGGCGGGGGTAATAACCTTGGTGGCTGACACGGCCAAGGGGTTTATTCCCGTATTTCTAGCCCTTCACCTCGATTTCGACCCGCTGGTCACTGCATTGGCTGGCCTAGCAGCTTTTCTGGGCCATCTCTACCCGGTGTTTCTCAAATTCAAAGGCGGAAAGGGTGTGGCCACCGGATGGGGGTGTCTTGCGGGGTTGGATCCCTTAGTTGCCGGGTGTCTTGCGGTGGCATTTTTGATCCTCGTCCTATTGTTCCGATGGGTGTCCCTTGGTTCTATGGGTGGGGCAGCACTAGCGCCCGTGCTTTTCTGGTATTTCCATCATCCATTGCCATACGTCTGGATGAGTCTTCTCATGGTCTTGCTAATTATCCTNNTAATTATCCTACGCCACCGAGACAATATACGGCGCATGCTCACGGGACTGGAGAGCAAAGTGGATTTTCACCGGCACGGATCATGATGGATCGCGGAAGGGCACCTATTGACACCGGGGCTCACCACTCCTGTTGTTCTTTCATCTGTTCCAGCTCCTTTTGCTGCTGTTTTGCCTCGGCCTGAGTCTTTTCCAGTTCTTCTTTTTGTTTCGTTTCCTTTTCCTCTTTTCGCTGAATCCGATCACCGATAAAAGCCCCGGCCCCCAGCCCGACTGCGCTGCCAATTCCAGCTCCCGCACCGGGTGAACCCACAGCCGCTCCGATAATCGCACCCAGGGCCGCCCCCGACACCGTGCCGATGGCTGCCGACTTTTCCCTCGTGGTCAGCTGACCTGAACAACTCGATGACCCCACGAGCAACGCGATGATCAATGGGGCAACGATCGCTTTGGTCATGTTTCCTCCTTTTCTAATGTGACTTAAACGAAAAGGTGGTCTATTTTATCAATTTAAGGGAATACGCTCAATTATAAATCGATTCGTGAGCAACCAGACGAGTGACGTGGCAGTGTAGCCTCGGGCCGAGCCCTTCGGTCCGACCGTCTTCGACCCCGAGGCTCAGACCCGAAGGGAGCCCAACGTCGAAGTCCGAGCGCGCTCAATGGGCCGTTACCTTGTAGGCACCACCCCGCGCTCACCGGTCTGAACGATACCTTTTCGTTCCTTTGACCGCGCTCTTCAGGACTCACCCCTCGGTAACCCAATGGCTACTTGCCAATGAAGCCTCCACGGGCTTACGCCCGTGGTATCCTTCATTTCTTCGGCGGAATCCGCCGAAGCACCCTCCTTCGCTCTATGAGCTACGGTGGATCCGACGGTCGCATTCATCCATGGGCCCACGCCCATGGTTTTCTGCGAAGGCGGATAAACTCTTTGTTCAACTGACCGTTGCTACAACCTGGAGTGACGATTTGGACCTAGGCGAGGTGCCTCTTCAGGACTCGATTGCCAAGCACGAACATGGCGGCATCAAACACGAGCAGCACGACGACAATGCGCAGCAACGATGGACCGTCCCATCCCCCGAGGATCAACGACCGCATGCCATCCACGGCATAGGTGACAGGATTCACCCACGCCACGGTGCTCATCCATGCCGGCATGGATTCCAGAGGAACAAAGGCACTGGATAGAAACGTGAGGGGGAGTACCGTGATTCCCAGCACCGCAAAGAAATCGCCGTGCCCATTCAAGACGAACGCCAACACCAGCGAGATCACCGTAACACCAAATCCAAGTAGCATGCTCATCATCAGAAGACCGAAGACACCTCCCACTCCCGACGCCACACGGATGCCAAAGAGAAGTCCCAGCAGAATGATAAGCAGACACTGGACCACCGTATTGATGTTGACGGCCAGAAATCGGCCCACGAGAATGGATCCTCGCGAGATGGGCGCGCTCATCAGCCGCAACAAAAATCCGTTCTCTTTATCAAAGAGCAGCGCAATCCCACCCCCCATGCTGTTGCCAAAGGCTGTTAGCGCCAGTATGCCGGCCAGTAGATACTCCCGATAGCCGCTGGTCATCGCCTGGCCCATGATCCCCTCAAAAGCGCCGCCCATGAAAATGAGCAGAATAATCGGGTTCACCAGATTAAACGCCACACTAAAGGGCTCGCGCCTCAATCGGATGAGCCAGCGTACCAGCTGCGCCCTGGTTTCTTGCATGAAATTCATCATAAGAGGTCTAACTCTCGTCCAACGGATGTCCGGTATGCTGGAGAAACACTTCGTCCAGACCTGGCCGGCTGTGCGTGATGGAGTGGATTGGGATATTGACCGTACGCGCTGTGTCAAGGATTCTTAACAAAGCCTTTTCGTCACTCTCGACATAGACCCGAATTCGAGTGCCATCGGCAACGGTGCCTTGTACCCCTTCCAAGTTGGACAAAGCGGCTTGAAGGGTCCTGACTGCTCCGCCATGGTCTTGCTCGACTCGCTCCACTTCAATGGACACGACATCCTTTTTGAGCTGGCCCCGCAGATCCCCTGGAGTACCCGTCACGACGATCCTTCCATGATCAATGATGGCAAGCCGGTCACATAACCGCTCGGCCTCATCCATGTAATTCGTACAAAGCAATACCGTCGTGCCCTGATCCCGGAGCCTCAGAATATGGTCCCACACCTCCCGCCGCACGTGAACATCCAACCCTAGAGAGGGTTCATCCAGAAGAATGACCGGTGGACGGTGAAGCAGTCCGCAGGCTAGATCCAGCTTTTTTTTCATCCCACCGGAAAAGAATTTGACGCGCCGATCCTCGGAGCCCACCAGGCCCAATAACTCCAACAGCTCCCGCGCCTGGGCTTCCCTCACCGTGGCCGGGAGATGATATAGGTCCCCGTAGTACCTCATATGCTCTCGCACCGTGAGATAGGGATCCACCGTCAGCTCCTGGGGTACATACCCGATCAGGCTCCGTACCTTGGCCGGCTCCTGCAGCAGGTCCACCCCCGCCACCGTTGCCCTACCCTCATCCGGGCGTGCCAAGGTAGTTAAAATCTTAATCGTGGTAGTCTTGCCCGCCCCATTAGGCCCTAAAAGGCCGAAGATGGTGCCTTTTTCGATGGCGAGGGAGACACCATCAAGGGCAACGATGGGCCCATAGCTTTTCCGCAAGCGTTCGATCTGTACGATAGTTTCCGACACGGGGCCATCAANNCGGGGCCATCAATATATTACGGGAGGTTGCCGCACTGCAACGTCCCCTTACTTTTTGGTTGTCTTGAGCGCTTACCCCATGTAAGATTCCACCTCAAGGATGGCGCATCTCCGGCTTTTTTCTGCCTTATTGGGAACCTTTGCTTTTTCCACCCTAGCGCTGGCGGAGGGCCCCTTTGCCAGGCACTCTCGCGGCGAACTCTCCATCACCGTCTATAAGGAACGGCAAGAGCTCTGGCTTTACCGCGGGGCGACCTTGACCAAGATCTATCCTGTCTTTTTGGGAAGCCGACCGNNGAAGCCGACCGGGGGATAAGCGAACCAGGGGCGATAACAGGACCCCAGAGGGTGACTACCGTGTGGTGGAGAAAAAGACTTCCGACAAGTTTCACCGTTTTCTGGGCATCGACTATCCCAACCTTGAAGACGCCGACCGGGCTTTCAATGAGGGTAAACTAACCGCGGACCAGTGGGTCGAGATACTCCACGCAAACACAAAGGGCGTCAAACCGCCCTGGAATACACCCCTGGGCGGCTTCGTGGGCATCCACGGAATCGGGGACGACGAAGGGGTTAAGCTCCAGGCCATCGGCGATTGGAACTGGACCAATGGTTGCGTGGCCCTCAGGAACCATCACGTCGAGGAGCTTTTCCAGCGGGTTCCCCTGGGGACGGTGGTTCGGATCCGCAAATAACTGCGTCCCACGGGTTACGCTTATGAACAGGCCGGAATTGAAGGCTCAAGAAACGGAGAACTGGTGGGATTTCTGTCCCGTGTGCGGTTCAAAAATGAGGAACCAGAAATGCCGCTATGTTTGTCCCAATGAGCACTGCGGCTACTTTCAGAGTTGCTCTGAATTCGACACCTAGCCCCCCTTCATAATCCGCACCCGAAGCCTGGTACTCGAGCAATTTTTTAGTGTATAGTTCATCCGTTCCGCGCGCAGGGCGGCTCTCATGTCCAAGACGGCTGGAATTATAATCATCGGCAACGAGATCCTTTCAGGCAAGACACAGGATAGCAATTCCTACTTTCTCTGCACGGAGCTGCGGGCATTGGGGGTGGATGTACAGCGAGTATCCGTTATCCCCGACGACGTGAATCTTATCGGTGAGCAGGCGGCAAGTTTCGCAAAACAATGGGACTTTGTGTTCACTACGGGTGGAGTCGGCCCAACGCATGACGATGTCACCATGGAGGGTATCGCTCACGGCTTTGGGGTCAAGGTTGTTCTTCATCCGGATCTCGTAGCGCGCCTCCATGCCCGCCATGGAAAGAATATCAATGAGGCGAGGCTGCGCCTCGCCGAAGTCCCTGAGGGGGCGGAGCTCATCAAATTGGACTCCATGTTTCTCCCTGTCACCAAGTTCCGCAACGTTTACATTTTTCCCGGTATCCCGAAGATCTTCTACGATCAGTTTCGAGCGATCAAAGACCGATTCAGAGATAGCCCCTTTTACCTTAAGGTCATTTACGTCAAGGAAACCGAAGGCGCCATCGCAGCCACTCTGAACCAGCTACAAGCCAATTATCCACAATTGGGCCTAGGCTCCTACCCGGTCCTGGGGGATCCAGATTACAAAGTCAAATTGACCCTGGAGTCTAAAAACAAGGAATACCTCGGTCGAGCCTTCGACGAACTTGTAAGCGCACTCCCCAGCGAAACGATCCACCGCATCGAGGACCACTGAACGGATGGCAGCAGGTCAACGTTGGGGGATCCTCGCTCCCTATCGGAANNATCGGAAAGCTTCCTTTCCCGTTTTTCCTGGACTCGTCGCTACCCTCGGACCGGGAGTCATATTCATGGCCCTTGCCCAGGGCAGCGGCGAGTTGATCTGGTGGCCATTCATCATTGCAAAGTATGGCCTCACTTTTCTGTTCCTGCTCCTGCCCGCCTGCTTGCTCCAGTTCCCGGTAATATACGAGATCGGTCGCTATACGACTCTGACCGGTGAAAGCATCTGTCAGGGTTTTATGCGGTTGAACCGTTATTTTGCCCTCGCGCTGTGGATACTCCTGACCCTTTCCTTTCTCTGGTTCGGGGCTTTTGCGGCGGCCGGCGGCACTTCCCTGGCGGCCCTGACGGATTTTCCTGCCGGTTGGAGTCAAAGGGGCCAGACGCTTTTCTGGGCTTATAGCTCCATGACCGTCTTTCTGCTGGCCATCCTTCTCAGCCGAGTGGTCTATCGCCTGATTGAGGTATTCATGTGGATGGTCGCACTCCTGACTCTTGTCGGCCTCGTCTGGGCTTCGGCCCATCCCGACGCCCTCCAAGTATTGCCCGCCTTTCTGCGTGGTCTCTTTATCCCTGACCTTTCCATGCCCAGACCTTGGGATCCCAAGGATGCAACCAAGCTTCTCACGGCGATTACTTTTGCCGGTCTCGGCGGCTTCTGGACTCTGCTCTACTCCTATTGGATTCGCGATAAAGGCATCGGTCTTGCCCAACATATTGGACGAATCACTGGACCCATAACGGGCAAACCTGAAGTTATTCCCGCCTCCGGCTACCTTCCAGAGGAAGACGCCACCCTTACGGAGCTACCCAAATGGCGTCGCTACCTATACTGTGACATTAGCCTTGGCATCGGCGGCAATATTCTCACCACTCTGATGACCTGCCTCCTCGCATACGCGCTGCTTTTTCCAAAGGGTCTCATCCCTGACAACTACGAGCTGGCCGTGGTGCAGAGCCGGTTCTTCGAAGTGAGCTGGGGACCCATCGGCAGGGTCCTTTTCCTCGTTGTGGCGGCGGCCTTTTTATCCGACACCTGGTTGGCTACCGTGGACGGCGTAAGCCGTATTCACACAGACTTCATCTACGGCTTTTTCCCGCGTGCGCAACGGATTCCGGTGCGGTCATGGTATCTGTTCTTCGTCTTGCTCCTGTCGGTGGTTACCGCTATTACGGTCCAGTTGAACGCTCCCGGTCCACTGATTTTGCTTTCTGCTGTCATCGGTTTTGTTGGGACGGTACTCTTTTCGGTGGCGCTGGTCGTATTGAACCACTACGTCCTGCCCCCTCATCTGCCTAAAGCCGCTAGGCCCGGCAAGCTGAGCCTCTGTCTTATCGTCCTATCTTGTGTTGCCTATCTCGTCCTTGCCTGCGCGTATCTCTTGAGCTTGGTGGGAGTCATTTGAAGGGAGAATTTGATGGGAGAAATCGTCAGCTGGATTCTGGAATCTATCAAGGCCTATGGTGCCTGGAGTGTTTTTGCCGGGGTCATAATCGAATCAGTCATTGTACCCATTCCGTCACCTCTCGTCATCATGGGAGCGGGATTTATCCTTATTAGCCCTGAGTTGAGTTTCACGGGCGCTTTTCTGCCGATCCTTCTCCTGGTGGTGCTGCCAGGGTCCATCGGTTCGACCCTCGGTGCCTTTATCGGCTACGGCATNNAAACCCCTGGTTGAGAGGTGGAAGGGTTTTCTCGGGATTGATTGGCGCGAAGTAGACGCCTTCCAGCACCGCTTGCGCGGCAGCCACGTCAAGGCGACAATTTTTTTCCTGCGCGCGCTGCCGATTTTTCCGTTGTCCTTGATCTCCGCTGCGGCGGGTTTCGTACGACTGCCACCCGTGACCTTCACCTTATGGACCTTATACGGAAGTATTCCCAGGTGTTTGTTGCTGGCATACCTGGGTTGGGGTTTGGGGGACACTTATCACCGCCTCGCCCATGGTATTGACCGTGCCGAAACCCTTGTCTCTCTGTCCATCGTGCTGCTTGCCATCGGCCTGATCATCTGGTTGCGCGGCCGTGTGCGGAAACGCGTGCTGAAGGGGGAAAAATAATTCCGGGCGGGTAAGTGACTATTCTTTTTGGCGATGGTCCGTGAGAGGCTCACCGCTTTGAGTGCCAATCCATACCTCGCCGCCTTCAAAAACCTCTTTTTTCCAGATGGGAACCCTCTTCTTAATCTCCTCAATGGCGTAGCGGCAGGCCGCAAAGGCATCCGCGCGGTGCGCCGCTGAGACGGCGATCATCACGCTCGCCTCCCCGATTTGCACTGGGCCCAAGCGGTGCGCTATGGCGACACGGCATAGTTCCCACTTGGCCTGCGCCTCCTCACCTAGCTGGGCCAATACCTTTTCCGCCATTTCCGGATAGGCTTCATATTCCAACGCAAGGACTTTCCGGCCCTCGTTATGGTTGCGCGCCGTACCGATAAAGGTAGCCACGGCACCTGCCGTGGGATCGCTTACAAAGTCCACAAGCGGTTGGAGATCCAGTGTCTTCTCCGTTACACAGTACATTTTTATCCCCCGCTCACCGGCGGGACGAATACCACTTCGTCATTTTCCTTGAGAATTTCACCTGATTTCACATATTCCCGATTCACGGCAAAAAGCAACTTCATATCTACCCCTGCCAGTCTTGGGTAATCCTGTTGCATCGCCTTCCAGAGCTCTCCAACGGTACACCCTTCTGGCATATCCTTTATGACCTCAGCAGCACCTACCCGGTCCCTGAGCGCGGCAAAAAACTTAACTTTGACCTTCATCAACCCCTTAACTGTGAGACCATATGACCGAGTTCCGGCAAAACCAGCCGCTCCATGGCGAGTTGAACTGCGCCCCTGGAGCCGGGTAGTGAAATCATTACTTTGTTTCCACAAATTCCTGCACAGGCACGACTCATGATCGCCGCCGGTCCTATATCCTGATAGCTCAGGAAGCGAAAGATTTCCCCAAAACCATCGAGTTTTTTCTGGAACAAACGATCCACCACCTCATACGTGCCGTCCCGTGGTGCGATTCCCGTTCCGCCATTCAAGATGATCGCCTCGAGACCTTCCCTCGCCAACGCACCCCGCAAGAGCGTATCGATCTCCGTCGGCTCATCCTTGACGATATGATAACCAGTAATCCTATGCCCGGCACCGGACAGCATTTCCTTGATGAGTTGGCCGCTTTGATCTGTCTTTTCATCCCTGGTGTCGCTCACGGTTATCACCATGACATTGACCTTGGCAGGCGCTTTCTCTTTGTGTTCGTGGACGGCCATAGGATTCTTCCGCTAAGCGTCACCGCTGCTACAATTTCATCGGCATGACGACATACATGTAACCTTCGTCGCCTTCCTTCCTTAACAGGCTCGGACTCAGTTCGTCCTTCATTTCGATCCCGACTTCTTGCTCGTCACCCAAAACGCTCAGCACATCAATCAGGTACCGCGCATTGAATCCCACGGCCAGTGCTTTTCCCTTGTAATCAGCTTCCAATTCTTCAACGGCCTCGCCCAGATCTGGATTATTGGCCGAAATGGACATATTCGCCGGCTTAACTTCAATCCTAATGCCCTTGTACCTTTCACTGGACAGAATCGACACGCGCTTTAAAGCTTGTAAAAATCCCCGCTGTTCTACCCTTGCATTATAGGGATTCTCTTTTGGAATAACCTTGCTGTAATCCGGAAAATCCGTTTCTGACAATCGCATAAAGAGCTCGACATTGCCTTTCATGACCGACGCCATATTGTCTTTAAATCCAAACTGGGCGACCTCCTCATCGGATTCCTCGAGGAGCTTCTTTAACTCCGCCAAACCTTTGCGTGGTAAAATGACTCCTTTTGCCAATCCGAGACTACCGACCGACCGTTCAATCAGAGCCAGTCGGTGGCCATCCGTGGCCACCATTCTCAATTTCCCCCCCTCCCCTTCTTCAAGAAACGCACCGTTTAGGTTCGACCGTGTCTCATCCGTCGACACTGCGAACATCGTCTTATCAATCATTTCCTTGATGACTTTAGCCGGAACAGAGAACAGATGCTCACTACCGAATTCTGGGAAGCTGGGAAAATCTTTAGGATCCAACCCGACCATCTTGAAGACCGACTTTCCGCTCTTAATCTCCACCCAGTCATTCTCCAGCCGTTTCAACTGAATGGTCTCCCCCCCCGATTCCCTGACGATTTCATACAGTTTCTTCGCATTTAAGGTGACGGCCCCCTCCTCAACGATCTCACCGTCCATTTTCGCCCTTACTCCAACTTCCAGGTCCGTTGCCGTAACACGCGTATTTCCTTTTTGGAATTCAATCAGGACGTTTGCCAGGATGGGCATGGTGGTTCTTCGTTCAACCGTGCTCTGGGTCCAGTAGAGCGCATTTAAAAAAGCCTCCCGTTTCACTTTGAATTCCATGCTCGGACTCCTTCCGCAGTTAACCTGCCCGTCTTCTTCTTTATTAATAATTAAATATTAGTAGTAGTTGTAAGTCTTGTGGGTAACAGGCGAAACTCACTCAAGACACGGAAACATAAGGGATTATTTTGTGTGTTTCAAAATGGAATTTACGTCCCGTGTAAACCTAGCGAGCCATCATAGCCCAATCCTAGGGCTTTATCCACGGTGCTTCCTGTGGGAGCCACAGGATATCCACAACTAGAGTTTCAGCGACTTTGTGAGAATGTCGATGGTGGCTTGGACGTATGGGTCTTGCTTAATTTTCTCCTCAATGGTTTTCGAGGCATGAATGACGGTGGAATGATCCCTGCCACCAAACTTGTCTCCAATCGTAGGAAACGAAGTGGAAGTATGTTTGCGGCAAAGGTACATAGCCATCTGCCTAGGCAAGGCAATATTCTTTGTCCGTCTTTTCGATTTTAGTTCCCCTAACTTGAGGTTAAAGTGCTCGCAGATGATTTTTTGAATGTTCTCTATGGTGACTTCGCGGTGAAGGCCTTTGAGGGTGTTTTGGAGCACTTCCTTGGCGAGGTCGATGGTGATCGTAGTTTTAGTTAGGGATGCAAACGCACCCAAACGGGTGAGGGAGCCTTCCAACTCTCGGACGTTGGAGGTGATATTGGAAGCGATAAAAATTGCCACGTCATGGGGAAGATTGACGTTTTCCATTTCGGCTTTCTTTTGCAAGATAGCGACTCGTGTTTCCATGTCAGGCGGTTGGATGTCGGCAATCAGGCCCCACTCAAAGCGATTGCGCAGGCGATCCTCCAACCCGGGGATTTCCTTTGGAAATCGGTCGGAAGTGATAACGATTTGTTTATGGGCCTCATATAGCGAATTGAAAGTATGAAAGAACTCCTCTTGGGTTCGCTCCTTGCCAGCCAGAAACTGTACGTCATCGAGGATCAGCATGTCGATGTTGCGAAAATGGGCTTTAAACTGGTCCATACGGTCCCGGCGCAGGGAAGCTATCAGCTCCGTCATGAATGATTCCGAAGCGAGGTAAACCACTTTGACATCATGTTTTCTGGCGAGGATATTATGTCCGATGGCGTTCACGAGGTGGGTTTTGCCCAGGCCGACACCACCATAGAGGAAAAGCGGGTTGTAATGATCTCCCGGTTGATTGGCAACGGCGAGACAGGAGGCATGGGCGAACTGATTACTAGCGCCGACCACGAAGTTGGCAAATGTGTACTTCGGTACGAGATTGAGGTGCCTCATGGCACCCGCTGGGGAGACGCTTTGTTGTGGCCGGGCTTCCGGGGACCTGTCAGCGGGTGGGCCGACAACAATGGAGATTTTTGTTCCACCGTCGGTGAGGGAGTGTATCGTGTCCTGTATCGTGACGAGAAAATGCTCCTCGAGCCAATCGCGAAAGAATTTATTTGGAACCTCAAGGGTTAGATTTCCAGGTTGAGTCGTATGAACACGAATTGGACGAATCCATGTCTCGACGTTTTGGGCACCCAGCCGTTGTTCTAACTGTTTGACTAGTTCATCCCATAGAGTCATAACGTACGGGCTCCATGCCTATAAGGTGCCGGTATTGCAGAATAAAACATTATGGAGTTACCCACAGATTTATCCACACGTGTGAATAACCTGAACGTGTCGATCCCGAAGTCCGCTGGTGGAGGAGGAAGCGCCGGCAAGTGGAGCGAAAAGTTATGGTCCGGGGATAGGGAAACTACTGAGGCAGTCGAGATTGCAAAAGGTGGGTTTAAACTCCATTTGATGAAGGGCCGCATGACAATTCAGTTTTTTTCTAACATGTGAGGCAAATTTTTGTTAAGTTATTGGAGGTGCATTTCTTAGTAATTTTCATTTCCCATTGCAAGGGAAAAAAATTGGCAGTGCCTATTCGCGTCTGGTGTCCCTAAAAGTGCATTGAAGTGGTGCGACAAGGGCAGTATTTCATGGCGACAAAAAAGACAGAAAAGATTCTCTTTCGCGCTTTGAATCGCATTCCCGGGGGGGTCAATAGCCCGGTACGCTCATGGAAGGCTGTGGGCGGGACACCGCGTATCATCCAGCGTGGCAGAGCGGCGACCCTGGTGGACGTAGAGGGGAAGAAGTATTTGGATTACCTTGGATCCTGGGGGCCTTTGATCCTAGGCCACGCCGATCCGAGGGTGGTGGCAGCGGTTAAGCGTGCGGCGAGCATGGGCACGACCTTCGGCGCTCCTACCGAGGGAGAAGTGCAACTGGCGGAGCTGGTATGCACGCGTATGCCGTCCATAGAGAAGTTGCGTTTAGTTAGCTCGGGGACGGAAGCCGCAATGAGCGCGATCCGCCTGGCGCGGGCGTACACCCGGCGTGATGCTGTCCTTAAGTTCGATGGTTGCTACCACGGTCACGCGGACGGTATGCTGGTTCGTGCGGGCTCCGGGGCTGCGACTCTTTCTGTCCCGGATAGCCCGGGGGTTCCCGAAGGTTACTCCCGGGAAACGCTCATCGCCCCCTACAATGACGCTGGGCGGGTGGAAGCTCTTCTCAGGGAACATGAGGGTCGAATTGCCGCCGTTATCGTAGAGCCGGTGTGCGGCAACATGGGCGTGATCCCACCGGAACCGGGTTTCCTACAGTCTTTGAGAAATGCTACGCAGGACCATGGGGCACTATTGATTTTCGACGAGGTCATTACGGGTTTTAGACTAGCACCGGGCGGGGCCCAGGAGATGTACGGTGTAACGCCAGACCTCACCTGCCTGGGCAAGATCTTGGGCGGTGGCTTGCCGTTAGGGGCCTTTGGCGGGAAGCGGGAAATTATGGATCTCATTGCCCCTCAGGGAGCGGTCTACCAAGCGGGTACCCTTTCCGGCAATCCACTGGCGGTTGCTGCTGGACTCACCACACTACAGGCCTTGAAAGGGCGCCGGGTGTACGCGCACCCTCGAGGACCGAGGTAAACGCTTGCAGGAAGGGCTAGAGCGGGTATTAGGGGAGTACCGCATCCGTGGTGTGGTCAATAGGGTTGGGTCCATGATGACGCTCTTTTTCGGGCTGGACCAAGTACGCAACGCTGAAGAGGCGCGGCGGAGCGATAGCCATCGGTTCGCTCGGTATTTTCACGGGATGCTGGAACGAGGCGTTTACCTGGCACCGTCTCCCTTTGAAGCGATCTTCATTTCTCTGGCGCACAGCGGAGCGGATATTGCTAGAACCGTCCAATGCTTCGAGGACTGGGCCCGCTCTGAGGGTGGATGTTGACCCCGTGAGTTCGCTCATGCTATGCAAGTATCGGAGTGAGCCAGCATGGGAATGGTCAACCCTCGGATGACCGTGACGATAAGACTCCTAACTTTGTCAAAGTTAGCAAGTACCTCGCCATCGGTTTGGAGTTTCCCAGTACCATCTTTGGTGGTTTGATTCTGGGTTATCTTCTGGATCAATACTTCGATTCTTCTCCCTGGTTAACCCTGTCGGCGACTTTGTTAGCGTTAGTGGGGGGATTTGTTCGTCTGATCTACNNGAATTGTGGCATGGGGTCCTCGTGATGCTCCTGTTGGCCACGCTCGTGCCCCTGGGTCTTCTGGAACCTTATAGCCTCATCATTGGCGGGTTTTTCATGGGGGTCAATTTTTTGCTCTTGGGGCTAGGGATCCGCGGTGTCCTTACACCGTTCGCCGGCAAGGGTAGGATTCGTTCCGGGATTCTCTTGTTGACGCTTAAGCTATTGTTATTTTTGGGGCTGCTATCGCTGCTCTTTGTCAATTTTCATTTTGACGCCGTTTCGTTCGCTCTTGGGATCTCCTGCCTGCTGGTGGCAGCGGTGGCGCATGGATTGACCTACCACAAAGAACTGGCGGAGGGAATGAGGTAAGTGGAACATCCGTTTACATGGAATTTGTTGACGCCGTTTTTGCCGCAGCATGTGTTCTTCGCAATTGTCGTGGCGGCGATCCTCATCGGGATTGGGGTGTTGGCCAGAATGTCGTTATCCCGGGCTAAAGATCCGATTATTCCGGACGCGGGTCTGAGTTTACGTAACATTCTAGAGCTGGTGGTTTCCCTGATCATCTCCGTCAGCGATGGTATCGTCGGAAAAAAGGGTCGAAAATTCGTCCCTATGTTTGCGAGCTTCTTTTGTTTCATCCTTCTGTCGAATCTATCAGGTCTGCTGCCAGGATTTTCCCCACCGACGAGCAATTTGAACACGACGCTGGGTTTAGGATTTATCTCCTTCCTGGCCTATAACATTATCGGTGTACGTGAACATGGGGGTAGCTACATCAAACAGTTTATGGGGCCCGTGCTTTTTCTGGCACCGTTTTTCATAATCCTTGAGCTGGTATCACATATGGTACGGCCGGTATCTCTTGGACTTCGTCTGTTCGGTAATATGTTTGGCGATCACCTGGTGATCGAAATATTTACTGACCTGACCAAAGTGGCGGTGCCCGTGGTGTTCTATATGCTTGGGACTTTGGTGTCGGTCATCCAGGCCTCAGTTTTCACCATATTGAGCATTATATACGTAGCCATGGCAGTCAGCCATGAGCACTAGGCGGACATCAGGAGCTTGGAGGAAGAGAGAAGAGAGGGAGGGTTGCTCTCAATTCCGCTGGAAAGGAGGAAGGCGATGAAAAGGATTCTTGCAGTGATGGTCGGGGCCGTTCTGTCGTTCGTATACTCCGGCACAGTCCTGGCAGCGGCTGCGGCAGCGCCGGGTGCGATGGATTCGTCTGCCAAGGTTGCAATTGCGCTGGCGGCGGCCTTCGCCATTGCCATAACTGCCTTTGGTGCGGCACTCGGGCAGGGTCGGATGGCGGCAACGGCAATGGAAA
>JABAOH010008731.1_pt1 | contig 21020 bp, 15 predicted proteins | sample 7062181 | NCBI WGS metagenome assembly JABAOH01 (sample SAMN14538630, study PRJNA623070) | marine sediment metagenome | biome: marine biome [ENVO:00000428]; feature: marine pelagic biome [ENVO:01000023]; material: deep marine sediment [ENVO:00002113]; isolation source: pool of 5 deep marine... | reverse complement strand
TCCAAAGGAGAAAGAGATGAGAAGTACAAAAGCGGTAGTAATTATAGTTTTGGCATTGGGTCTGGTTGCGGAGATTGCGAAGGCAGATTTCACCTTCGGTGAGCCAACGAATCTGGGGCCGACGGTCAACACTTCGTATGGGGACGTGAATCCGAACATCTCTGCCGATGGGCTGTCACTCTATTTTTGTGACTTGCCCTTCAACCCTGCGCCCGGCGGGTACGGTGGCGGCGACCTATGGGTGACGACCCGGGACACGACAGACGACGAATGGGGCACCCGCATGAATCTTGGGCCGACCGTCAACACTTCGTCTGGTGACGGTCCGCCGTGTATGTCGGCCGATGGCCTGTCGCTCTACTTTAGCTCTAAACGCCCTGGCGGATACGGGAATGATGACCTGTGGATGAGTAGCCGAACCACGACAAAGGATGACTGGAGCGCCCCGGTGAATCTTGGGCCAACCGTCAACAGCTCGGCTGACGAGTGTTTTCCAAGCATATCGGCCGACGGTCTGGAACTTTACTTTGCCGAAGAGGACATCGCGCGGCCCGGCGGGTATGGCAATGCTGACATATGGTTGACAACACGAGCAACGAAAAACGATCCCTGGGGAGAACCAGTGAATCTTGGGCCCACAGTCAACAGTTGGGCCAATGACGGTTACGCAGGCCAGAGCATCTCGGCCGATGGCCTGTCGCTCTATTTCACCTCCAATCGGCCCGGGGGTCTTGGTGGTTATGACATATGGGTGACAAGACGTGCCACGGTATCCGACCCCTGGGCACCGCCGGTGAATCTTGGGCCACCTATCAACAGTTTTGCTTACGATATTGCTCCAAACTTTTCGGCCGATGGATCTACCCTCTACTTCTCGTCCCTTCGGCCCGGTGGGTTCGGCGGTTACGACATATGGCAGGTATCCATCACTCCTATCGTGGACTTCAACGGCGACGGAATTGTCGATTCCAAAGACATGTGCATCATGGTTGACCACTGGGGCGAAGACTACTCCTTGTGTGACATAGGCCCGACGCCTCTCGGAGACGGCATCGTAGATGTCCAGGACCTAATCGGCCTTGCTGAGCATTTGTTTGAGGAAGTAAAAGACCCTACGTTTGTGGCGCACTGGGCACTGGACGAGATAGAAGGCGACATAGCCTATGACAGCGTCGGCGAAAACCACGCGGAGGTCATGGGTAGCGCCGTGTGGCAGCCCACAGGTGGCGTAGTTGATGGAGCCCTGCTGCTTGATGGTGTCGATGACTGCATGGCTACAGAGTACGTCCATGACCCATCGGAGGGGCCGCTCAGCGTTTTTGCATGGGTCAAAGGTGGCGCACCCGGGCAGGTGTTAGTCTCACAGGCCGTGGGGGCGAACTGGCTCATGGCGGATTCTTCCAGTGGTAAACTGATGACGGAACTCAAAGAATCCGGACGGACCGGCAGTACTTTGTTGTCGGAAACGGTGATCACCGATGGCAATTGGCACCGAGTGGGCTTGGTGTGGGATGGAACCAATAGAATCCTGTATGTGGATGACGTCGAAGTCGCTGCTGACACCCAGTCCGAGCTGGCCGGCTCCAACGGCGGCCTGAACATCGGTTGCGGTAAAAATCTGGAGCCAGGCAGCTTCTGGTCCGGCCTGATTGATGATGTACGTATCTATAACCGAACGGTAAAACCGTAGGGCATATTCCTGCTGATCATAGGGAGAAAGGAAGGTGTAAGATGGACATAAGCTGGAGTAAAACCGCCGGGAGGGCGTCTATCCATTGGGCCTTAGCAGTTTGCCTGATCATCGCAGGTCTCTCGTATGAATTTGCTTCTGGAGCAACCGTGGCGGAGGTTGTCGAGCAGGTCAGCACAGAGAGTTACACGAACTACCTCCAAAATGACCTGTACACGCACGACGGTGACGAGCGGTGTTTTGGCCCCCAGCATGATCTGGCCCAGCAGCGTATTAGGGAGCTGTTCGAAAGCTTCGGACTGGAGACCAGCCTGCATCCATTCGAGTACATAGAGAGCACCTTCTACAACGTGGTCGGCGTGCATCGAGGTATCTCCTGTCCCAACGAAATCTACGTCCTCGGGGCGCACTATGACTCTGTAGAAGGTTCTCCGGGGGCTTGGGACAATGGCAGCGGCGTGGCGGGCATTCTGGAGTCGGCCCGCGTCCTGTCGCAGCATGCCTTCGAGGCCACGATCGTGTTCATCGCCTTCGATCGCGAGGAGCAGGTCTCGTACGGAAGNNTGCATCGCCTGGCAAGCCTATGGGCCGGAACATCAGGACTATAACAAGATCGGCCTTCGTTATGCGTCCATACCAACCCGGCTGATCGATGATCTGGCCAGTGCTGTAGAGTCATGGGCAGGACTGACGTGCGTTGTGAATCCTCTACTACGGAATAGTGATAACAAGTCGTTTGATGATGAGGGCTTTGCGGCCGCTTGGTTGATCTCGTATGACTGGCAAACCAATCCCTTTTATCACACGGCGCTGGATTCCGTCGATCAGCCCGACTACATCGACTACGACCTCGGCACCCGTGTGACGCAAGCCGTAGTCGGTTACTTGGCCACGGCGGCCAAGCTGGCTTCCGCCCGCATCTTGCCGGACTTCAATGGGGATGGCGATGTCGATATAGACGATTGCGTCCTGTTGATTGAGCACTGGAAGGGTAGCGATTCGCAATTCGATATTGCCCCACCGCCAAATGGCGATGGCGTCGTTAACGATCAGGACCTTGACGCTTTGCTCTACTACTGGCTTACCGACCGCTCGAGCTGGTGGTCGGACTTCGGACTAATTGCGCACTGGAAGTTGGACGAGACAGAGGGCACCGTCGTCCACGACAGCGCCGGCGAGAACCACGCCGAGTTGTTTGGCGATCCGATATGGCAGCCAAGAGACGGCATACTTGACGGGGCCTTGCGGCTCGATGGCCTTGATGACTTCGTCGGCACCGAGTATATCCTTGATCCCGCAGAGGGATCACTCAGTGTGTTTGTCTGGGTAAAGGGTGGTGCCCCAGGCCAAGTTGTGCTCTCCCAGCTATGGGGCTTAAATTGGTTGATGGCTAATGCAACCGGAGGCTACCTGAGGACGGAACTCAGAGAACCCAGTCACACTGCCGAATCCTTGGTCTCAGAAGTCACCATCACGGACGGAGGCTGGCACCACGTCGGCGCTACCTGGGACGGCACGAACCGGGTTCTATATATTGATAACGTTGCGGTCGCGACAGACACACAGCCGGGCCTGGCACGCTCCATCGAGGGCCTGAATATCGGCTGTGGACCAGAGATGACACCAGGCACCTACTGGTCCGGCTTGGTTGACGATGTACGTATCTATAACCGAGCCGTGACACCATAAAGTTAGGTAGGGTGCGATGAATCGCACCAATTATGGGAGGGAAAAACCAGGAGGGGAAAATGGGTCAGGAGCATTTTCTTCCTCGGCCACCAGGTTGCAGAGTCGAAGAAACCAATTTCTAATCTCTAATCCACTAAAGTATCCAACTTTAGCTCACTTTAAACACTTTAGTTCACTTTAGCTCACTCCTCACTAACGAGCGTCCAGAATACAGTGCCGTGTCTCGGACATTTATTTAAAATCTACTTGAAATCAAACTCAAAATTTGGTATAATACGCCTATGTTAGCCAGCAGGCTAACATGACCTGTCCTGAGTCTGTCGAAGGGAACCGCCTCTAAGCGGCAGATATAGCGGAGAACCGCACGTTTTCAGGTCCAGAAGGCCCAGCCAAGCTTGTCCCCGAATGTCGTAGTCGGGGATCCAGATTATAGCTTATCAATTTAACCATATTATCCAAATTTACCAGATTAACGAATGAACTACGAACAACCACCTAAATAACTATGAACAACGAACAACGAACTAATAACTACAGACAACTGGCAACTTTATTCGACATTTGTCGAATATTCTCTACAAATCGACCTTTTTATGCAAAACAAACCCAAAGTCAAGAACGCTCAAATCAACGTAAGCTCTTTTATAATAAGTAAATATGTGAAAGTGGACATTTGGTGAAATCAGAAAAACAAAGCCAAAACAAACCCAAAACAAACCCAATCAAACCCAATTTCCGTCAAGAAATGCCAAAATGCCCTATCTACCTGCCTGCGATAGATTTATTTCAGCTTTATCAGCGCAACCCAGTCTTTATCGGTATCCTGCGGAGGTTGACCGATGGCGACCGAGCCGGGACCGGTTATCTCGGCGACGGTGCCTTTTTGCAGCTTACCGCCTGTACGCGGGTTGTACCATTGTACGGTGAAGGTCGCAGAGTTATTGCACAAATCGAGATTAGTTGTACCGCCGTTCGGCAGATATATTGCGTAGATTCGGCCGGCTTCGGCAAAGCAGTAATCGTCTTTGGTGATAGTCAACTCATCGTGGTGGCTCATTTGACTAAAGGGCAAGTTCTTATGGAAAAATTCCAGGGCGTATCGCGTCATGTCCCACATATGCTCTCGGCTGCGCCAGTCTTCGCAATTCAGGTCGTTGTGGGCGAATTTATAGCCGAAGTACCATTCGACACCGGCGCCGCCAGCCATCAGATTGCCCCACAGATGTTTCTTGCGAACCTCATCATGCCAGTAATCGTCCTTGTCCGGCTTAACGCCGGTATGGGCCGGGCCAATCTCATCCAGACAGACCAGCCATTGCCGGCCGGCGTAAGCAGAACGGTCGAGCCACGTGAGTGTCTGGTTGTGGGTGTCGTTTGTTTGCAGGGACGGCCCGTCAAAATATTTGTATCCCAGCAGAGGATTATATATCTCGTCATACCTGCCCGGAAAAGTATGGCAGACGATTGGATGGTCGTAAGGGTCAAGGCCTTTGATATAACGGCAGAAAGCCTTGCGCTGGGCGTAGGTATTGGTGTTTTCTTCGCCGAGGTTCCAGACCAGGGCAAGGTGATGGCCGAAGCGAGCAACCAGCTCGCGGAAATAAAGACGGCGTTGCGGACCAAGCTCACCGCCGTCGAGACCCTGGTCGTTTTCCTGCTCCTGCAGTATTATATGCAGCATCAGGCCCAGTTTGTCCATATGCGAGAAGACAATCTCCCACTGGTCGAGCTTGCTGCAGTCGAACCGGAATTTTTCACCGGGTTCTATCCAGGGCCATACATCTTTACCATCCCCGCCGTCAATGTTATATGGGATAAAATAAACGCTGTTCATACCTTTGGAGGCCAGATAATTCAAGGCCCCAATCATGCCCTTGCCTTTTCCGTTTTTCCAGGTTGGGTCGCCGGGCCGCCAGTCCTTGACATGCGGCCCGTAGCGATGTATAAATTTTCCACCCGCTGCTTCGCCTTCGCGTTTAAGTTCGCCGGAGTCGTATGTATTATCGAAATCAGCGTAGCCGAGGAAGTTTTCAGGGCTGTCGGCCCCTCCTTTGAGAAAAAACTCGCCCGTCTCGGCAAATAGCAGATAACGTTTACCAACGTATTGGAGCAGCCCTTTGGCTCGGTGGTCTCGTCCTTTTTTATCTGTCGCAGCAACGGAAAATGTTCCTTTGGCCCCGTCGAAGGCTACGGCTGAACCGGGCTCTTTACCGAGCGCAATATCAGCACCCGTATGAAACGATACGGTATAAGACCATTGTCCTATTTCATCGGGCACAAAATGCACCCGCCATTTATTGCCCACCGTCGCGCTGGTTTGCGCGGCATTGCCGTCAGCGGCGTAATATCCGGACACAGCGTATCGCTTGTTATCCTTAATGAACCTAACGTTAAGACGGTAATCAAGAAAAGGATTTGGCTCGGCATTTTCGCTTGTCTGAGGCCCCATGAAGGTCAGCGTAACCTTGTGCCACTTCTTAAGCTCGCCGGTAATGACTCCTTCTCCCTGGCTTGCACCGGATAAAACGGCGGGGGCGGCTAAAGTAAAACAAACCATAAGTAATAAAGTGAATTTGTACTGCTGCATTTTTCTGCTCCTCAAAAAATAGCTGATAGAATTATGTTTCGATATTCTATAAGGAGAATGGGGACATTTTCAACAGATTTTTTGAGCCACAGATTTGGCCTGCAAATTATTTTATTGCGGGATTATTTTTTTCATTTCTGCCACTGCAACGACATACGCAATACGCACGAGGCAATACGAGATACGCGCACAAAAAAGGCCGAGCTAAAAAAGCCCGGCCTGTAGCAGGCGTGTGCCTCCGTGTGGGTGCTATGGCGATATGTCGATGTAGTCCGACGGGATGTTGGGCTCGAATATGCTTGCATCCAACTCTACATCCCACTGGAACTGGTCCAATACCTCCTCTCGTGTAAGCACGTTTCCGTCATGTTCGGCACTCACTTTGACCTCCAGCAGGACAGGGTAGCCCGTTTCCACACTGACCCATAGTTGCACATACATGTCGATACTGCTGATCGGGACAGGGAAACTGCTGCCGAAGACAGTCGGGTCGGTTGTCTCGAGGCCTTCGCACAATACCCCCTCGACCGTTTTCTGGCCCAGCTTTCTGTGCTCGCAGGACAATATCGTCTGGACCAGCCACTTGGGATTCGTCCAGTTCTCGTGTTCCTGCATACTTTGTTCGCTCAGCGGAGCATCGCACCAGAAGAGTTTGCGTGTGTGAAAAACGCTTGAACCGGTCTTTCCGTCGAAATCGAGGTAGTGGGAAACGGTGATTTGCACACCTTTGTACGAATCTGTTCGCCGGTGCATGGCAGACAAGTAGTTCATCGAATAATCGGGTGCGTCGTCTCGCGAATCCGGTGCGACTTCTCTGCTACGATAGATGAGGCCTCGGCTGGCTTCGACCTTTCTGGCGACCTCGGCCCAGACCACGCCGGAGGTGCTACCGGTTCCGATGAATTCAACCAGTCCCAGGACGACCACGGCGATGACTGCCGCGGCCACGGCTAATTTTGTAATTGGACTTTTCATAATTGTTCTCCTTATATTCAGCTTGGTTACAGCCGTGTTTGCTTTTTCATGAGCCGTTAATATCTTATTCAGCACTGCTTTATCCATACTTGGATTAGTATCAATGGCTGCCTTGTTGAAAAACTTTTTTATGTAATCTGCAGATTTCATGTTTTTATCTCACTATTCAATATTGACCGCAGTTTGTTCAAGCCATACCGGTATCGGCCCTGAATTGTATTGACCGATGCGTTCTGGATTTTGGCTATTTGCCTGAAAGTCATCTCGCCCTGCATATAAAGAGTGACCACCTCGCGCTGCTCATACGGTATTTGAGCCATCGCATTGCTCAACAGTTTCAACTCTTCGCTCAATATGGCCCATTGTTCGGGTCTCTGTAAATCGGAGATTATGTAATCTGAGTCGTTAATACCGGATGTTTCGTGCCTTTGCTGGTCCCGCTTTCGGTTCCGAATCCGGTTGGCAACACAAGTCACCAGATACTTTTTGAGATTTCCGCGCGTCTGGATTTTCGCTGCCGATTGAGCAAAGGCCACAAAAACATCCTGCACTACATCTTCGGCGGTATTGACATCGTTTACCAGAGCAACGGCCAGCTTCAGCAAGTCGTTCTTGTACTTTTCATAGATCCGCCGCAGGGCATCTCTGTTGCCGAGTTTGAATTTCCAGATAAGTAGTCTGTCTTCTACCATTTAACGCAACGAATCACAGAAAGATCTTTCTTCACTTATAACACACCAAGGCAGCCGATTTTAGTATAAAGAAAACAGACTTTTTTACCATTTTTAACGTTGTTCGCGGGAAAGGCGCGTAAAAAAAGCCGAGCCAAACAAGCCCGGCCATTTTCTGACATATAATTGATAGAACAATCAGATTGCTTTTCTAAAAGCCGCCGTCACACATATATCTTTGAACTATGTTGCGGTTACTGACCGCCAGCTTCCATTTTTTGATACTACCGGATTTCAGCCTGACTTCGTAAGGTACAAACCATCCATGATATTCGTCGGTTTTGAAGGATTCTCCGATACTTATGATTTCCAGGCCGCCATAATAATCCTTGGTTTCTTGTCTAATCTCTGAATCCGACATAAACTTGAGAAGTTCATCCCAGTCTTCGTCCGCACAGGCTTGGAAGAAAACTATTGTCATTTCTTTAGGTGTCATATTCTCATACTTTTCCAGCTCGTCTGGACGGATCCCTTTGTTTAGCTCGATTTTTTGCTGATCTCTATCAACGCGTTGAACATCAGCGGGGACCTCGTTGTCCAGGTCAAACATTTCAGGGTCGATTGGTTGATTATAGTCGTAATACTCCTGCAGGCCCCGGTATTCATATTTACCGTCTTTTAGCCGGTAGAATTTAACGGCTGTAACAAGTTTAGTGCCCCTGTCAATGAACAGCACTTCACGTCTGCCTGACTTTGGACTCTCAGGCGGATACGTTGCTGTTACAATAATTGGCTTGGCCTTGTCTGCAGGCTCATCAACTTCTATCTTTACTTTGCCTTGTGCCTGCTGCTCATACAGACGCTCGACGGCCAGTCTTGGGTTGCTTACCTGCGCGTAATTATACACCCAATCGGCGCCTTTTACGTTTGTGTAGGTAACCAGACAACTTCTCTTTTTTGTAGTCCCTTTGAACCACAAATGTATTTTGTTTTCTTTCCATACAACCACTTTGGCCCCATCTTCAGGGGCGTCCCATTCCGGCATATGCCAACGTGCATTCTTTAATTGTCCGGATTCATCACATTCCACCCAATACTCCTTTGGCTCCTTGTATGATGGGTTAAAGCCTTTGATGTGAAGGTAGCGGACACTGTGGTTGGCCTCGATCGTCTGGTCAAGGGCGTAAGCTGCAGGTATTGACTTGTCCCAGAGGTTTATTGACAGTACTACTGCGATTATTATCACCGCCGCAGCGGCTAATTTTATAATTGGACTTTTCATAATAGTTCTCCATATTAAATGAGTTTCACTTTGCCTGGACACACCAGAGAGATTTATCGCTTGTAGCACACGCTCTTGCTGATGTGTTATATTCGCGTCAATCTTTGCAAAGAATTCGGTCAGCAGCATATCTTCGTCTTTTAATGTGCGGGCATAGTCCCGACAGGCTGCACATTTGTTTAAGTGCTGCTCCAGTTCGTGCACTTGGGCCTTCGGCAGGATTCCCGTAACAAGGTCTGCGATTTGGTCTTTAATCTTCTGGCAATCGCTATTCATTATTCTCCCTTTCTCTCAGCAGTTCATGCAGTTGTTTTCTGGCCTCTCTTATTTTCTGACATGCCCCGGAGTGCGAGATGTTCAGCTTCTTAGCGATAGTCTTTGCATTTTTTTCGTCAAAGTAATACATCGTCAGCGGCACCCGAAGCTCCTGCGGCAGCCGCCTGATGGCCTGCTGCAAAACGTGATTCTCGCCGGTCTTCTCTCCGGGTTGCATCAGTTGTTTAGCAGAAAGTACCTTTTTGCGTTTTTGCCTGCGAAGAAAATCAAAGCAGAGATTCTTGGCAATTCGCAAAATCCATGCCTCAAACTGCTCAGTCTTGTAGAGTTTCTTTATCTTCAGGAAACCTTTGAGCATGGCCTCCTGAGCAACATCTTCGGCATCGTGCACATTCCCTAACACGCCCAGACACAGCGCAAAAACATGCCTGTAATGTCTTTTCACTAACACTGCATATGCAGCCTTGTCACCCTGTCGACAGGCACGAACCACACTTTCATCTAAACTTTCGTTCAACAGGAGCTCCTAAAACCAGTTACCATAATAAGGACGAATACCAGGGGCCTTAAATGCAAAAAAATTTGAAATATTTTATACGATTGCTCCTGAATCATATCTTTATGGGAGATTAAGCTAAAACAAAATTTCCCCTCCCTGATAATATTTTCTTGTCTGAAAAAATAAAAAGGCCGAGCGAAAAAGCCCGGCCTTTGTCTGAGACTTTATAGACAAGAGAGTCGAGGGCTTGCGAATTATCTGTTGTTATTCAAAGAGGTTATTACTCTTCAGTTTGTGGCCAAATATACCAGAGTACATACCAGCGTCCCCGATGACCATCGACTTCATCAATAGTAAATGTCGGGTTGACACTCTTTACCTGGCCGTCACGTTTGACCTTGTATCTGCACTTCACCCTGACAGGCCAGTCTTCAATCAGTACCGCCCGGCCAATGGAAGCAATGCTGACCGGCTGCAAGCTGCGATAATGCTCTCTCAGAAACAACTTGGGCGGAGCACCGCCGAGGAGTTTCCCAGCCTTGACATAATCGGCAGCCGCCCAGGCCTCCAAAAGCTGGCGAACGATTTCACAGGCAAGCTCCTCATTACTCATGTCAGCCTGAGCGAGGCCGACCTCCTGCGAAACCTGATCTATTGTAAGCGTGCCTTCCGAGGGGGCCGGGTCGAAGAGTCTGGGGTCCATGGCCTCGTTGTATTCCAGCACTTCAATGCCCTTGTGGGACACTTCCTCTCCCTCCTCACCCCAGTAGTTGTCGACTCTAACGACAAATTTCGTGTCAGGGTTGACGACCAGAACCTGTTTGAGCGCCTTGCCGTCCGTGCGCGTCACATGAATCGTCTTGAGGTGGACATAAGGTGGAGGGTCCTGGACCTCTATGACGGCCTTGCCATCAGCGACCAGCGCATCAATCTCCTGCACGATGGTCTCCGGGTCGAATTCCTCCAATCCCTCCAGTCCGCCACTGGTATTCTCGACACGTGACTTCAGGTGAATGCTCCACGGTGGTGGATAATAATGGCTTCGAATGCTGTTCTCCCATAGCGTCACAATAGTGTCTCTCGGGCCCATGCCTTCTTCCTGGCGAAAGCGAATGAGCTTGCCTTCTTCATCGAACTCGGCCCAGTACTCATCCTTGCGGCGCTTTTGCCAGTAGGTTTGTATGTGAAACGATTGTTTGCCTTTCATAGCTTCAACGGTTTGCTCGAAAGCGTATGCTGAAGGTGTTGACTTATCCCAGAGGTTTATTGACAGCGTTACTGCTATTATTATCGCCGCCGCAGCGGCTAATTTTGTAATTGGACTTTTCATAATCAATTTCCTTATACTTAGCGGACTTGGCGAAGCCGAGGCTCCCTTGTCTGCCCGCGCGGTTAACATTTCAACGGCTTGTGGGTGCTTCTGCTTCCACTCTTCGAAGTCCGCCCCTGATTTTTCCGAGCCGATTGTCTCGCTCAATGCTTTATCGAGCCATTTCCCATTTTCAGGATGGTTCATAATCATCTCCCGTTAAACCGTTACGTTTCAAAAACTTTGCAATCTTACGTTTTGCTCTGACCAACCGTCCGTTCACAGCCTGCGGCGATATGTCCAGAACTTCCGATATCTGCCCCTGAGAGAATCCGTCAAAGTAACGCATGACAATCAGCTCTCTCTCTGCCTCTCGAAGACTCCAGACCGCCCGGCGAATCACCTCCCGGCGGTCCTCCGTATTGTCCCGGGGCTCAGCGGCAGGATTATCGCCAACAGCAACCGGCGTACTTTTGTTGGCTCTTAGCATCTGCCTCGAAACGTTCCGGCAAATGCCGGCCAGCCAGGCTGCAAATCTTTCTTTACTTTTCAAACTCCCTATGTCGCGACAGGCTATTGCGAAGACTTCCTGCGCAGCATCCTCTGCCAGGTCCCTGTCGGCAAGCATCGAATAAGCCAATGCGACCATAGAGCTGTGATAACGCTCATAGAGAGCACCGAAGCTTTCCAGATGGCCGTTCTGGGCAGCTTCAACTAATTGTGTTTCTGAATTCAAATTCACAACTGATTCACCTCTTCGAAGAAGAACATGCTGATATCAGCTTCCGTTATTATAGTGTAATTTTACCCCCGAAATGTGCGCAAAAAAAAATGACTCTGCATTCAAAAAAATTAAAAAAGGAATACAGGCTCATTCCGACCGGCGTTTTGCTTTTTGGTCATCCCGACCGGAGTCCCCCTTCTTGCTTTCGCACCTGTGCCTGCGTTACCCCTGTTCTTGCTTTCGCAAGAAAGCACAGGAGTGCAGGCAAGAAAGCCTGGGGACGGAGTGGAGGGATCTGGCCACCGTCTTAAAATCCATTTCCAGTTCCTATAGGGCGGGGCTTGCCCAATCATTGCCATTATTTTTTGGCCTGCTCGAGAGCTTCTTCAAGTGCTCCGAAGCCCTCATTCCATTCATTAAGGCGGGTGACGTTCTTCTTCCTGGCTATTTTCATAAACTGCTCAAAAGTATCCTGGATTGACTCGGGCATAGGCCAATCAGCGCCGCTAACTTCGGCCTTTTCTCGCATTTCGTCCCAGCGCATTATAAAGGTGTACATCACCGGCAACTGCGCAACCTGAACATGAAACAGCAGCTCCGGATTGTCCTGGACTGCTGCTTCGGCACCTTTTAAATGTGCCCAACCTTTGCTGAGCGTCTCGAAGGAAAGGAATTTAGCGGTGTGCTTTTCGAAACAGCCGAGCCAGTCCTCGCTGGCTTCGACCGCATCGTGTGTAACTTTCAGATAAGCCTTGATATAAGGCCCGGCTAGGCAGTAATAGCCAGCGATGAATTCGTCAATAAGCTCTTGCCCATCCCGTGTAGGGTCCCACAGCAGCTTGGCCAGCACCCAGGCGCGGAGCTCGGCCATCTCGGCGCCGTTTGTGGTGTAAGCGCCTTGCTCAAAGATACCTTTGACATTATGCTCGGCGAAGAACTTTACATTCGGCCCCAAGACCCGCAGGTTCGGATGCGGCATTATGTGATGCCTGAAATTCGTCGTGTAGTCCCAGATGTAAAGCCGATTGCATATCTTCGACCAGCCGACGATATCATCACGGAATTCTTTGTTTCGCTCGTCGGCTAACGGCTTACAGAACGAGCACTCGATACTGCACAGCCGGACAATTACATTGTGCCTTGGTTTTGTAATTATTGGCGGCTTGCGAGTATATTGATAAGCCAGCGTGCTGATGGCCACATTTGGAAATTCATCTTCGATATCGGCAGCGACCGCATTAACAAACCGCAGCATCAGGCCGGCGGGACTGCCCTCTTCTTTTTCGACAGCAGCGCAGCGGCTGCACTGGCAGTTCCCGTGCCAATCGTTCTGCGAGACCGAGGCGATGGTAGCGGCCGGATCTGCCCGCAGACGAGCTTTAAGATTCTTGAGGAGCTCCTTGTGCATTTCTTCATTCGTCAGGCATAATTGAGCACGCTCATAAGTGCGCTTGCCGTCGATTTCACTGAACCATTCCGGATGCTCTTTGAAATATTTTTTCGGCGGGATTAACGGATAAAACGTATGCACAAAACCTTCGTAGGTATGCTTGCCGCCGCGTTTTTCGTCCAGTTGGGGGCGGTTTCCATTGCTCTTATTGCGGACAGCCCAGTCACCGTCGAAGGCGTCGAACCAGAACGGCTCGCGATATTCCAGTATTGGTACGTAGCGGATATTTAGCTTATCCACTGTAAGCGTGGGCTCATTGGGTATTGAGCTTTCACTGGAGGACCACCACCGGCAGCCAAGCTCATCTTCAAGGAAGGTATAAACCGCATACAAGGTCCCGCGGGGATAACCGCCGGCCAGAATAAGGTCGTTCCCAACACTGCGGATTGTTATGCCGTCGGTGCCGAGTCCCTTAACGGTGAAATCAGGCTCGGCCAATTTAGCAGCTTTAGGACCAATCAGCAATCGAGAACTCTCTGCGGCGGGGGGGCTGACTACTTCAAATTCTGCGCCGGTTATCTGCTCCAGAAAGTCGGCCAATTCGGCGGCGGCGTGCTGTTCGGGCTCGCCGGCGTCCTCTGCAAGGACTATCACGGCTTTGGCTACGCCGTTTTCCGAAATCGTCACTACAGCTTCTTTGGCGGCTTGCCGGCATCCGGTGACAAATAAAAAGGCAATGAGCGGTAATATAATTTTAGCTTTTTTCAACATCGTTTCGGCCTCCTTGAAAAGAAAGGTCCCTTCGATTCTATCACACAATAATCGCCGGCTTATATATCTGATGTCAGGTTGCGTAGCTGTGCAGGCCAGGAAAGAGTTTGGACAGGTTGACCCAGAGCAGAGTTATTATAATGGCCGCCATGCCGGCAATGGCCCAGGCGCTGTTAATCCGTGGACGCTTTTTGCCGAACATATAGCGAAAATGGAAATACCCGACATAGACCAGCCAGGATGCCAGCGACCAGAGCTCTTTTGGGTCCCAGCCCCAGTAATCGCCCCAGGCCTTTTTACCCCAGTAGCTGCCAAGTATAAGCCCGAGCGTCAGCAGGGGAAAGCCGATGCAGATTATACGATAAGTTGCCTGCCCAGGGGGCAGGAGATTTTCGTTTGGGTTGGGGCTTTTACCGGCCAGTTGAAGAATTGCCTGGAAAGTAGCCTTTGCCATAATGATATATGACAGCATATAGACGGCCACGTGGGGCGTAAAAAGCCAGCTTTGCAGGGCCGGCGGAAGTTGCTGGGGCTCGGCGTTAAAGACAAAGCCGGCAGGAAAAAGAACTATAGCACCTATCAGCATATCGGCGCTGTAACCTCCCACCCGAAGGAAGCGCCGGCAAAATAATGAGACCGGATAAATCATCCCTAAGCACAGGAACACTTCAAAAAGATTCTGCAAAGGCACATGCCGGACGTGATACCAGCGATAACCAAAAGAAAAAACGGCAATTATAAATCCGAACACATATAAGATGTGTCCGATTTTTCGGCGGCGGAGCAGACTCGTTACGAACGCACACAGGTATGCGGCAATGGTCGCATAAATCAGTAAGCCCTGAATTGTGTATTTAATTTCCATCTGTTTGCTTTTTGGTTTTGAATCTTGCAATTATATGCCTTAGCCACAGATGCCAGATGACGCCCATACAGAGCATCCAGTAGCCGGCATAGACCACAGCCAGACCCGTATTGGAAACGACCATAAGAACGGTGTATCGGCCGGCCTCGGAGTCGTAAGAATGCTGGTAGAAATGGTATCCGCCGAAGCTAAGAGGGTGATTTACTTCGATGTCCTTTTCAGCGGCCACCTTGTTGTCTTTGATGACCCTTAGCCGGCTTATGTAATCGCTGATAACTCTGCGATAGCTCAGGGCAAATTTATCTTCAGGGCGGGCGTGTCCGCCGAATCGCTCAAAGACGTATCGGGTAGTAACCTGGCCGTCAGGGGATGTAATCTGGACCTCCAGTGCCGGATTGGAGCCAGGCTGGGGGTCGTCGATGATTTTTCTGCTCTCGCCCTCGATTGTGATTTTAAAATTCTCGAACGCCCTTAGAATTTTTACGGTGCCGAGCTCTGGGCCTAAAGGAAATTCGGTATCGATTTCAACGGGTATTCTCCAGCCTTGGCCGTCTCTGGTTTGGATATACAGGTATTCCGGCTTGTAATATTCGATTTGGAAGTCTTTGAGCTCTATCGAGAAAGGCAGCTCTTTTATCTGCTTGTTGTCCTCCAATATGACATGGTTGTCCGAGTGTCCCTCAGGGATTCTCATCTGCCCTTTCGTAATTTTATCGATGCCGAAGAGTTTTTTCTGGATTTGATGCCCTTTTTCCGAGCTCCACATAGCGCCTGCAAGAATAAAGACACAGCCGGCATGTATTAGTAACAGGCCGGGCACGCGAACCAGCCGGCGAAACACCACAAGTCCTAAAATCAGCAGCAGCAGAAAAGCTGACCAGTAAACCACCACCGGCAGGCGGCTAATGAAGCTCTTTGCCCGCTCAGCCCCGATAAATGCACCATAGATAGACAAAAACAACAGGAATACAATCAGCGCTAGCGCAACCCACATTACAGCTCGTCTGATCTTATTCATCAATTTTCCTTTATATCCATCGATAAACCTTGCACGATTATGCCCGGATGCCTTCTATTTGCAAGTATATTTTCAGATGTACTCATTTATCGTGTTTTTTGTTCGGTGTAGTTTGAAGTTGATATTTGTGACTGCTATGTTTAGAATGTATCATAATCGAAAAATGTTTAGTCTGTGATTTTACCCCAGGTTATATTTAGCCATAGATTCATTTGGGCTTTATCGGCTTTTCATAAAATAGATGAATAGGATTTTATAATGGAGGTTCAAACAATGACAAGGAGAATAATGTCAAAAGGCCGGTGCCATCTGTGCGGCGGCACTTTCAGCAAGTCAGCGATGACCAAACACCTCAATTCGTGCAGACAAGAAGAACAAGATTCTGAGAAATCATCTTCCAGTCGTGGTTCGCGGAAAACAGAAATCTTTCATCTTATGGTTGAAGCTCGCTATTCATCCGATTATTGGATGCATCTTGAGGTGCCTGTTGATGCAACGCTTGAAGACCTGGACAATTTTCTTCGAGACATCTGGCTGGAATGCTGCGGCCACTTGAGCGCTTTTGAGATCGAGGGCACAACATACTCCGTCGAACCTATGGAAGATTTTGATGATGAAAGTATGGATGCCGCGCTGAATGATGTTCTTAGTCCCGGGATGAAGTTTAATTATGAGTATGACTTTGGCTCAACAACGTACCTGGTACTGAAGGTTATCTCGCAGGAGCAAAAACTTATTAAAGACAAATCCATCGCAGTCTTGGCCAGGAATGAACCTCCCTTCTACCCCTGTGAGTCATGCGGTAAAATCGCTACACAGTTATGCACCGAATGTATTTGCTCCGACGAAGGTTGCCTTTGTGATGAGTGTGCTGCCGAACACAAGTGCGACGAGGAGATGCTTTTGCCTGTAGTTAACTCACCTCGGGTCGGAGTCTGCGGATACACAGGGCAGTGACCAGCAATATTGAGTCCCGCAGTTCATTCATGCGAAACTTGTCCTCGACCTGATCGGGGAGCAGGAATCCACGCCTGCCCCGCACCAATTAGGCCACTGCCGCCCGCCCCCACATTTCTTTAGCTGGGGTAAATTGGTGCGGGGTCATTGCGAGCGAGGCGAAGCCAATTGTGGCAATCCGCGAAAGCTCCAGTTTTGTTTCCGGATGTCTGCTTCCCAGTATCTTTCGGGAAATCTGTGTTTACAAAATCAATAGCGTTCTTCGGACAAATTTGGTATCTTAACATAATGAATCTGTAGGATATGCTGTGTATACCAATTTTTTGTTAAATCTGTGGTTTTAATCGGTGAAATCTATGGTTAAAGGTTTTGTATATCTTGTTGGAGCCGGCCCGGGCCGGGCGGACTTGATAACCGTCCGCGGCGCCGAGGTTCTAAAAAAAGCTGACTGTATAATTTACGATAAGTTAGCCAATCCTGCTTTGCTTAGGTTTGCCCGCTCCGACGCTGAGATAATCCACGTGCCCAAACGCACCGGCGGTTCTTCGGTTACGCAGGAGGAAATTAACAAGCTGCTGCTCGAAAAGGCATCGGCTAACCGAACTATTGTTCGCTTAAAGGGCGGCGACCCTTGTATTTTTGGTAGATGTGCCGAAGAGCTTGCAGTTCTTATTGAAGCGGGAATCGGTTTTGAAATAGTCCCGGGCATAACCGCCGGTATTGCCGTCGCTTCCTATGCCGGTATTTTGCTGACCGACAGAGAATACAGCTCGCAGGTGGTTTTTGTAACCGGCCAGGAGAAACCGGGCAAGCAAAAGAGCAATATCGACTGGGACCTGCTTGCCAAATTCAGCGGCACCATAGTTTTCTATATGGGCGTCGGCAATCTAAGCTTTATTGCTGAGCGGCTGATAGAAAATGGTATGGATGGTGATACGCCTGCAGCCATAATCGCTGATGCTACTTTCCCGACTCAGAGAGTTGTAAAAGCTGCCCTTAGTGACATAAGCCAAAGCTGTAAGCAGCAGGGGATTGAACCGCCGGCGATTATCATTATCGGTGCCGCTGCGGACAGTAACGCACAGTTTAACTGGTTTATGAAAAAGCCGTTGTTTGGCAAAAATATTGTCGTAACGCGTGACACCATCGGCAATGTCGATTTCGCAGCTAAGGTTATTTCCCGCTGCGGTAATCCGCTAAAATTTCCAACAATAAAAATCAAGTCCCTGACGGAGACGAACGAGTTTTTACGCATGCTCGCAAAAATAACCGAATACGATTGGATAATCTTCACCAGTGCCAACGGTGTAAGGATATTTTTTGAAGCTTTGCAGAATTTAGATAAAGATGCCAGAGTCTTCGGCTCAGCCAAAATTGCCGCAATAGGTGACGGAACCGCAGCTAAGCTAAGCGAATTCGGCATAAAAGCGGATTTTGTCCCGAGCGTCTTTACCGGTAAGGAACTCGGCAAACAATTAATCGCCTTTACAAACTTGCGAAGCAAAAAGGTCTTGCTTTTACGCTCGAAGATTGCTTCAAAAGAGCTTATCGAGCTGTTGGACAAAGCCGGAGCCGAGGTTCAGGATGTGGCTGTTTATACAGCCGTGGAAGAAAAAAGCAAATGCACCTGGCTAATTGAAGAAATCAGCAATGGCCGGATTGACTGGCTGACCTTTGCAAGTCCTTCTTCGGTAAATGGATTCTTCGAGCAAGTCAGCAGCGATGTGGTAAATTCAGGCAAAGTCAAAGTTGCATCGATTGGCCCGGTAACTTCCGAACGCCTCAAAACGCTCGGTGTCAGGATTGATGTAACAGCCGAAGACCACACCCTTGATGGCTTGCTTGATGCAATAGAGCAAACATATAAAGGTATATAAATATATTAAATCCGAAATTCGAAATCCGAAGCACGAAATGATAACTTGTTAAATAGTGAGTGGTGAGTAGTGAGTATTTAACTCACCAATTAACCACTCACCAATTTACAATCTTGTTTCGGATTTCGATATTCGATATTCGAATTTTTCCGTAAGGAGTAAATTATGGGCTTTCCAAAAATCAGAATGCGTCGCCTGCGCAGCAGCGATTCTATGCGAAGACTGGTGCGTCAGACAACTTTGAATATTGATGATTTGGTTTATCCGTTATTTGTCCGGGAAGGCAAAGGCCTTAAACAGCCAATCAAGTCAATGGCCGACTGTTTCCACTTTTCGCCCGACACAATCGCCGCTGAGGCTGTTGAAGTTGCCTCTCTTGGCATATCTGCGGTGCTGCTTTTCGGTCTGCCGGAAAAAAAAGATGATATCGGCTCACAGGCCTGGGTCGAAGACGGCGTTGTCCAGCGCTCTATCAGAGAAATCAAAAAGGCAGCGCCGGATTTGCTGGTTATTACCGACGTTTGCCTTTGTGAGTACACCGACCACGGCCATTGCGGAGTTATCAAAGCTTGTCCCGAGCGTAGTCGAGAGAACGGCAAAATCGACAACGACCCGACCTGCGAGCTTCTGGCAAAGATGGCCCTTTCGCACGCCCAGGCCGGGGCTGATATAGTTGCTCCTTCGGATATGATGGATGGCAGGGTCAGATACATTCGTGAAGCGCTCGAAGAAAACGGCTTTGAGAACGTGGCGATTATGTCGTATGCTGCCAAATATGCTTCTGCTTTTTATGGGCCGTTCAGAGACGCCGCCGAATCCGCCCCTGCCTTCGGCGACCGAAGGACCTATCAGATGGACCCTGCCGCCGGTGCCGACCAGGCGATGGACGAGATTGCGCTCGATATAGAAGAAGGTGCTGATATTGTAATGGTAAAACCTGCCCTTGCCTACCTCGACATTATATATCGAGCACGGCAGCGTTTCGATTGTCCCATAGCCGCCTACAACGTCTCCGGCGAATATATGATGGTAAAGAGCTCCGCCGCCGCAGAACTCTTGGATGGAAAGGCTACAATGTTAGAAGTCCTTACCGCCATCAAACGCGCAGGAGCAGACATTATAATCACCTATTTCGCTAAAGAATTAGCAAAATTATTATCAGGATAAGCCAGTTGTAGAATGGGCTTTAGCCCATCACTTCTTCCAGGCACAAAGAAGAAAGGCTGTGAGTGATTTCTACTCACAGCCTTAGTTTGCGTAAATCAGATATTCCACAAAGGTTACTGCGGACAGTTCTCAAGCCAATCGGCGGTGAAAGTTGCCAGGTCTGCGAGGTTAATTTCCCCGTCGCCGTTAAAATCTTCGCATGCCGTGTAGCTTGTCTTCGGAATGAAGTGGTAATCTTCCGTTTCACCATACTCGTATCCCGTCTGTGGGCCGGAACCGCCATTGCCTTTGGTCCCGGGATTACTGCCGCCCGCCCAGTGCTGCTCAGAAAGAGTAATCCTCATCCATATCTCCTCTGGAGTATTCTTCGGATGACAGGACAGGAACGCAGGTGTGGTGAGCTGATGTAATCCGGCTGGAAGATTGAAAAGATACTGATTCTGTACCGCCCACTCTGATACAAAACCCTTGGGACAGATAAGAGTTGAGTCTGTGCTGCTGTCGTCGTCCCAGTCGCCATCACGGTTCCAGTCAAACCAGACATTGACCCAAAGGCCGGTACCCGGATTGATAACATTGACAAAATAGTCAAATGTCGTCCAGCGACAGTGTGGCAGATTTAGCGGGAAGATAACGCCATCGTCTCCCTGGTCCAGGTCCGACAGGTTGCCAAGTGGAACGATGTTGTTCACCCCATCCTGGTCAACGCCTATGTCAGCTTCGGCTTCGTTAGTGATAGTGCTGCCTAAGTGAGCGACTGCCTGAGGGTTCAAGTGAACCGGCCCATAAGGTCCAGCACCACTGCCGCCGTCGAAGACGGTGGGATAGCTGGCCCGGACTCCCAAAGGTCCTCCCTTGGGATATGCAGCCATGATCGCACTGAAATTATTAGTGCTGTCTGGTGCATCTCCGAGGTCTAACGCTTTCGTCGGAGGTACCCCCTCAGAACTAACGCTTATCACGCCCTGACCGGTGTCGGAACCGAACCCGCCGACCTCGATGAGGTACTGTCTGCCGGCGATTGCGGCAAAGGTAATCTCTGACTGCCAACCACAGAAGTCGTCATTGCATTCTATCAGGTCACTTTGGCTCGGAGGACAATTGACCTTATTATAGACGGCAAGCTTGGTGTCGTAGCTGCTGCCACACAAGCTGACGGTAACGTCACCTGTGCTTGTAGCGGTATAGCGGTACCAGATGTTTGGGCTGGACATACAGTGACCGGGGCCGTCAAAAGTCGCATCGGTGGTATCAAAGGGCAGGTCCGTCACGT
>JABAOH010018187.1_pt1 | contig 21025 bp, 18 predicted proteins | sample 7062181 | NCBI WGS metagenome assembly JABAOH01 (sample SAMN14538630, study PRJNA623070) | marine sediment metagenome | biome: marine biome [ENVO:00000428]; feature: marine pelagic biome [ENVO:01000023]; material: deep marine sediment [ENVO:00002113]; isolation source: pool of 5 deep marine... | reverse complement strand
TGGCGTTTAAGGAGTAAACATAAGTCCAGTTAGCACCTATCGGAATTTGAGATGCATTTATCTTTAAAGGAAGAACTGGCTTACTCACGTAGGTCCAGTTTCCGATATTATAAGGAACTGTCGGTTGTGCTGAAACTTTAGCAGTCATTGTAAGCGGCTCAGGTGCTGTTGTGCAATAGATTAAAATAAGAAAGAAGAGGCTTAACTCCGCAATTAGCTTTTTACGCAACTTTTTTCCCATTCTTGAACGCGTTGAATACTGGTCGGCTATTAACGTTAGAAAAGCGTCTTTGATCGGTAAAATTAGTTATGAATTGATGGTTACGACTTTGAATATGTATTAAGCAGAGTTGGATTCTAATCAGTGTCAGAGTTAGACTTGAAAAGGTATATAAGTTACAATCGGATTCTAAATATATATCGTAAGACAAAAGACTTAATATAATAGTTTTGAGTGTAGAAAAAGTACAAAGAACGTGGAAAACTTTATGGAGGTGAAGGCGAAGTGAACAGATCTAAAGCCCAAAGAGAATTCGTCGTTGTCACGCTGATAGCCCTCATATCCATAGCCCTAATAATCGCGGTCTACGCCACACTTCTAGGAACATACACAGGCGGGGATGTCACAGTAGTTACATTAACTGGCACAATCTACTACAGTGAAGACAATTCAACGGGTTGGGCCACTACTCTCAGCGGCATTGCAAACGGCAGCGCATGGTACGCAAGATTTAACGTTACCAGTGGGGGATATAGCGGAGCCGTATCCATCACGTGGTGGCTGCAAAAAGGTGGAGCGAACATGACGCCAGCTGTTGAACAAACTACATCATACACTCTCAGCGGAAGCACAGAAGCCTTTTACGCTTCAAGTGATGGAACTCAAGGAACCAACTACAACTGGGGCCAAAACGCCACAGCGGCTGATACTTATCGAGTAATTATGAAAGTCTTTACCGCATAAGTGAAACAAAATGTTTCCCTATACGTTCGAGGCTGTCACAGCGATAACCATAACCGTGCTCAGCATAATCATAACCATCTACGTCGTTGTGCTCAAGAAAAGGGGCTGGTTGAAAGAAGAAACTTCCCCTGAATCCTTTTTTCTTTGTCCAAATCCAGAATGCAAAAAAATTTTCCAAAAGCCTATGAAATTAACTGTTTTGTCAGAAACGCCTCCACGTGAACACTCCGCTTGCCCGCATTGTGGAGTTATCTTAATAGCCTCACTTTCTAAAACTCAAAAAAAACCTAAGTTAGCTGTTGAAACGTCGCCAAGCCAAGAAAAGCCAAGGATAACAATTGACGATCTGTTAGGTAGGGAGAAGTATCTAAAGCATACAAAAGAGCCTATGGTGCCCGCTAAAAATCAAGAAACCAGAATATCCATTAAATCAGCGGAGATTCCAGAGGAACCCAAAGTGACTGTTGAAACACCAAAGCCAGTGCCAGCCATTGAGTTAATGAGGGAAAAAGAAGACAATGTAGAAGTTGCGGAAACACCGAAGCCTCTTGAGAACTCGCATGAATACAAAGCACTGGAACATCTAAAGGAAAAGTCTCTATCAATAGAACATGTTAAAGCCTCAGAGGTCTCAAAAGAAGAAGTGCCGACTACTTCAACAAGCACTAAGGCAAGACCGCAAGATTGTCCTCATTACTTTGGATATCTAAAAACAGTTCCAAAGGATTCCGTATTACCTGAAGAATGTTTCTGTTGCCCCAAAATAATGGAATGTTTCTACCTAAGAGTTGTTTCTGAATGAGAATTTGGTGATTTCATGTCGCTAAGAGTTAAGGATGTCATGGTTAAGAACGTCATAACGATAGGCGCAACGTCAACCGTTCGAAGGGCAACGGAACTAATGGATAAGTATGAACTAGGATGTTTAGTCACAGTGCACAAGGGTAAGCCTATTGGGATAGTTACCGAAAGAGACCTTCTAACAAGGGTTTTACTTGAATTAAGAGACCCGAAAAAAACCAGAGTTAGTAGTATTATGTCAAAACCACTTGTAACCACGGGTCCTGAGACTGGTATTCATGAAACTGTAAGCCTCATGGTTAAGCGGAAAATTAAGAAACTTCCTGTAATCAAAAAAGGTCGACTTCGCGGTCTAGTGACATTAACAGATGTCGTTCGTTCATCCGCCTACTTTGAACAGGCTATTGCTTCATTCCTCCAAAGAAAATGCGCCAAATGTAAATGGAGACAACCTAAAGAAAAGTCGATGGTGCACCAGTCAAGCGTGAAACGCGCTAGAAGTTAGTCTTTCAGCTCCTTCTCCGCCTTCTTCAGTATCTCCCAAATTTTTTCTTTAACATCCTTTTCTAACGGTTCAACTTCATGAGATGACAAAATCTTCTTAGCTCGCTCCCTTGCCAACTCACATATATCCTTACAGCCAGCTTTAACCCAGTCTCCTCTAGTTCCCCTATCCAACAGCGTGGGTCTCCACTGATCGCTTAACACGTGATCGCTCGTATGCTTCTGAGCTAAGTAGTGACCGCCTATTCCAACTTTTTCTATAACTTCAAGGGCTAAGGACTCTGCGTTTACGTCCACGCCTTCTAGAATTCGATAAACTGCTCCTATTATCTCGTTGTCGAGAACCAACTGCTCGAAACCATAGGTCTTACCAGAATCCAGTATGGCAGGACCAAATATGAGGTTGGCGCCCGCCAACATAGGAAGGATGGCTGTCATAACCTTCTCAAACATCGCTTGAGGTCCAGAGGCCTTGGCGTCTGTTGAGCAGGCTCCTATCCAAGATGGGATTCCATAGTATCTTGCCAGTTGAGCGCATCCCGAGTTGATTAGAGGTCTTTCAGGGGCACCTAACGCTGTTTTGCCTGTTTTCATGTCCATTGTTGATGATACGCTGCCGTAAAGCACGGGGGTTCCCGGGTTTACAAGTTGAACTAAGGCTATTCCACTGAGAACTTCGGCGTTAATCACAACTAACTCGCCTGCAATTGTGAGTGGCGCTGTTCCTCCGCCCATAGCCATGCTTAATATGAAAAACGGTAAGCCAAATTTGGCGTATTCGATTAAGGTCTCTGTGTCTTCTTTTGAGTGTTGTAAAGGGCTTATGGGGCATGTGCTGGCAGAGATTAATGGTTTCTTCCTAAGTTCCTCTTCTCCTCCCGCAACCGCTGCGCCTATCTGAATATAACGTTTGATTGCGTCAGCACCGGAAGCTGCATGTGACACGTGTTTCGAAGTGTTCTCCAGCGATATTGCAAGTTCATGGATACTTCTAATATATTCTGGAATGTTATGCGCTGTGACCGTAGGCTGATAAACATGAATGTTTTCTAAAGCGTCTACTAGTCTCGCGAAATTGATCACATCTTCGCTTTTTGAATCTCTATGTTTTCCAGTATCTAAGTCATATACATTTATTCCGTAACTTGAGTTGTTGAAGTAAGTTTTTGCAGGTTCAAGTCTAACCGTGCGCTTGGGATTTCTAGCGAAAAGTGTAACAACTTCGGGAGCTTTACTAATTAACTCCTTCAAAAGATACTGAGGTATCTTCACAACCTTCTTATCGTAATCAACGTTTGCCCCAGCTTCATCCATCAGTTTAAGCGCTCTTTCCTCGTAGATGCCTACGCCGACTCGTTCAAGAATGTCCACTGTAGCTAGATGAATTTCGTAAAGTTCGTCTCGGGTTAACAAATTGATTGTAGGCTTCATATCTCATACCCTAATCCAATTACAAGATTCAATAATAAACGGAAAAACATTTTTGCATAATAGGCTCATAACCACCATTAATGGTTAACCCTATTTAGAGAATTCCATGGTGTTATCCTTTACCACTTTTCCAGTTGGTTGCTTCAAAAACTCAAAGGGAAATTAAGATCTAAGTTTTTCTATGATGATTTTGTCGTCTCCAATTTTGAAGCTCACTTTAACTTTAACAGAGGTCCCCGTTTTGAATGGAAACTGAGAGTCTGTTGCGAGTGCTAGAGGGATATAGATAAGATATTTCCCATCTTTCCTTCGGAACAATCTTCCTTTGCCTTCAGTGGTCATGCAATTTCACCTACTCAATTATTCCTAGTACGACACCTTCCTATTTATTTAAGTCTTGTTGTCAATTGGGGTTCCAGAATAAATATTTACTGTGCTTGATTCTCAACGAAAACAGTAGTCTTTAACCTTTCTAATGTAAGAACGGGTTTACCTCTAATGTTAAAAAAGTGGTGCCGTAAATTATTAAGGATAGGAAAAATTCTATATTAATAAACTAGTCTATCAGGTTGCATGCATGGATGCTCAAATTATTAAAATATCTTGAAATAACATAAAAGACTAAAGGAAGTTGAGAAAATGACCATTTGCTTAATGAATACTTGGGTCGTCAAATCAGAAAAACAAGAGGAGTTCATGCCAATATGGCGGAAATTCCTTAGATACATAAAAGAGAATCCAGATAAAACTAGAGAATTGAAATCAACGAAACTCTTCACACAAACTTACGGTGGTACAGCCGGCGCATATGTCGAAATGGCAGAGTTTGATAATCTGGCAGACTGTGAAAAGTTTTACGCGAGGCTATCGAAAGACGAAGAGTGGACAAAAATCGATCAAGAATTTATGCTTGTGATAGATCCTGCTACGCTTTCCACAAACGTAATGACTCTTATAGCCTGAGTTAGGCGGAGGCAACCGAACCGCCCATGGACAGACATAGGGCTAGGCTATGTACCTTTCCACTTTTTCATATGTCCCTATGCCCATCTCGGCAAATCTAGATAATAACGGCTCCGGATTCAAACACACAGGAGGCATAACTCCTCTAAGTTTGATTTCTCCCTTGATTAGCATATTAGCTACGACCGCAGGAGGCGTACCGACTTGAATGGACAGAGGTTGCGAACTGGGCAGTATCTTGTTAGCTTCATGGAGACTCAAAGGACAACTAAGGGTGTAGCGTGTCTTCACACCTGCTTTTTCTCCCGTAACCTCCACTACAGGACAAGAGTAGGCATCATCCACTAATCCAGCTTCAACTTTCTCAGGGAACTCCCCTGGTGGCGGAACCAAAGCTTTGAAAATATCTGTAGAAGCCATTTCAACACCCTTGACATTAATTGTTTTGTCTTCTCTAAAAAGCAAACTCAAGGTTCTGAAAATTGGCATTCTATGAGAGAAAAACTTGAATTCCACGTGCTGTACACCTTTAATGAAACGTGACAACATTCGGACTTCTTCATGATCGACTAGGTAACCAGTACAAGAACCCAAAGGGTTGTTGGGGAACTGGTAGTCTTCCGCTCCAGAAAATGGTGGAAGTTCTTTGTATACGCCGTTTTCATACACTAATCCACCTTCTGACCTCCATCCCAGTACTGCAGGTACCGGTGCCCACAACACCAGAAATTCTTTTTCGCTCATTACCTCTAAACATGATTTTATACGTATTTCCTCCACTTGGTCAAGCTTATCTGCAGCATACTTTGCAAGTATGTGGGAAATTCCCGGACATTTCCCTAGGTCAAATATAGCACTTAATCCAGCATCCTTCCACTTGTCGTTGAGTCCAAGCATTTTATCTTTCTCTGCTGTTATAGAAGTATCTACATCAAGGTAGTGTGCTCCGTTTTTCAAAGCGGCGTCCATTACATCTAAGGTAGGACTACGACCGCCAACCCACGCCGCTATTGAATTTATTACTACGTCCACTCCTTTTGTAGCTTCAAGTAGTTCTTTGGACTTCCATGCGTCAACACGTTGGGGGCGCACTTTATCACTCTTTAATTTGTTTGTAAACTTCTTGGTTTTTTCCAAATCCATGTCAGCGAGTCTTACTTCGGAGACTTCTGGATCCTTAATCAACCACATAACAGTTACTATCCCCTGAGCGCCAGATCCCAAAACCAGTATTTTCGACATTTTCCTCACCATAATCTACTTGTCGTCAACGACCCAAACATATAAATTTTGTTCAGGCGCGCGCATTCCTTATTTAGGTAAATAACGTATTTCGTAACCAAACTTGACGGAGACATTAACGTTTGAAGCTGATTTACGTAGTCATAGACGGTATGGGCGACCTTCCAACCGAAGAACTGGGAAACAAAACTCCGCTAGAGGCTGCGGAAACTCCTAACATGGACTTCCTAGCAAAAAATGGAAAAACAGGACTCATGTACACGGTAGGAAAGGGGATAGCGCCTGAAAGCGATGTGGCAGTTATCTCAATTTTAGGATACGACCCCTTCAAATACTCCACGGGAAGAGGCGTCCTTGAAGCTGTTGGCGCTGGTCTAACCGTTAAAGAAGGCGACTTAGCTTTGAGATGCAACTTCGCAACAATAGAGCAGGAAAACAAAATTGTTGATCGAAGAGCAGGCAGAGACCTAACCACAAAAGAGGCGACGGAGCTAAGCAAAGCCATAAATAACCAAGTGAAATTGGAATCGTACCCCGTAGATTTTGAATTTAGAAACACCGTAAGTCACAGAGGAGCTTTAGTCATACGTAGCAAGGAAAAGCCTCTTTCAAGCAAAATTACAAACACTGACCCAGCGTATTCTAGGCTAGACGGAATCGGCGTGGCAAAAATTCAAGTTGAAATGATTTTAAAGAAAAGCGAGCCCATGGTAGACACTGAAGAAGCAAAGATTTCCGCAGAACTCGTCAACGAGTTCATTCAGAAAAGCCATCAGGTTATGGATAGACATGAAGTAAACAAAAAACGTGTTGCTGAAGGAAAATTAAAAGCAAACCTCATACTCACTAGGGACGCAGGACATCTTCTACCCAAATTCTTCAACATAAACGACAGATACAACGTTCGTTTCGCCTGTCTCGCCGACATGCCCATTGAAGTAGGAATATCTAAACTCGCTGGCATGCATGTAATAGAACTCCCCACTCCAACCCACGACCTTGAAAAAGACTGCACCCTCAGATTAAAGAAACTATTCGACGCATTACCTCTCTTCGACTGCTTCTACATACACATAAAAGGACCAGACGAACCAGGTCATGATGGCAAAGTTGAACTTAAGAAAAAACTTATCGCCATTATTGACAAGCACTTTTTTGGAAAACTGCTGCCAAAAATCAAACTAGAAGACCACGTCATTTGTGTCACAGCGGATCATTCAACACCATGCAAACTAAAGACTCACAGTGATGATCCTGTCCCGATACTCGTATCAGGCGGCAACGTTAAGGGCGACGAAGTTGACGGATTTTCTGAGAGAGAATGCAAAAAAGGAAGCTTAGGCGTTTTAGAAAATGGAACAGAACTGATGCCAAAACTTATCGGGTTTCTTAGGCGCTAACTTTTCTTTTACTCTCTAGATACTAACGCTCTTGCAGTCATTGCCACGTTGATCACCGCATGGTAATAACTTTCTTCGACCACATAACGACTAATATGCACGTCCAAACGAAGGCATTTTTTGCGCACACATAATTTTTATAGGCAGACTCGCAGGATGTGATATTGTTGAAGGAACTGATGGAAAATGAAGTCTGAAAAAGATTTTGCTAATTTAGTTCGAACTCAAATCAAGTTGGAAAAAAACACTGCAAGAAAGATCAAGAAATTAGAAAAGGACACTGTGAACTTGGCTGCGAAACTGTTTTTGGCTGAATTGCGGTTTGACACTGAGAAACACGCCAAGATTCTACAGACAGTGTTGGATTTGATGAAACAGAAAAAGACAGAAAGAGACTCGAAAACACATTTGGATGCGCTTAAACGAACACTTTGGGACACAAAAATACACAGTTACACTGATGTCATACTCGCGAAAAAGACGTTGGAAGATCACATGCGAATTGAAAAGAACATGTTGCGTCATGTCGAAGACGCAATAGAAAAGACCGACGACGATGCTTTGGAACTGTTACTTCAACACATAGCTGACGATGAGAAGAAGCACCATAAAATTATGGAAGCCATACTTAAGAAAGGTTTAGCAATGGGACCTTAACAAATGTTACACCCATAGGCGCCACGACAACAAATTTAGCTCTAAAAAGCAACCGCAAAAACTGAAAAGGGGAAATCATGGGTCTAAGGATAATTACAAAGGAGACTGCCAGAAGGTTCTCATCGCTAAGCAGGGATTCCATCAAGGCGAAGGAAAAAACGGAACCTTAGATGCAATTAAACGGTTGAAATGTATCCAAATTGATCCTGTCCAAGTTGTGCACCCCAACCACCATCTAGTTCTTCACAACAGAGTAACTCACTAAAAAACTCAATATTTGGAGACCTTACTCTACAAGGACAGGGCGGTATTTGAATACTGGTGCAACGCAAAATCAATAATCCCCATGGAGGAATTTCGATATTTTCAGTATCGAATGCATGCATGCATGCAAACGCATATCATTTGGTGTTTTGTTCTTCAGATTGCTTAGCGGTTTATTCAATTTTCGGTTGAAGTTGATGCGCAAAATCATAGGAGTGTTGAACTAATGCGATTTGGTCATGTGGCTGTGTGTTATATCTGAGTCTGTTCCAGTGACTTCTCGCCCAAGAAGCATCCCACTATCGCGCCTAAGAAGTATACGATTGCACTAATGAAGAAAACCTTTACTATGGTATTGAGAACTGCGATGATGGCTAGGTTAATTCTTTCAACGCTCTCCGCAAATATTACGTAGGGGAGCAAAAATGTTGCGATTGTTATCATGTAACCTATGATCATACAGGTATATGTGTAAATAATAGACTTTGTGATGTCTACCACCAGGGCGCCGATCATGCAACTGATGATGAAAACCATAGGCAAATAATAGAAGATATCGAGCCTCCAAACGATGACTAGCAAGGAGACGCTGGCGTAGTTAAGACTTGAAGCACCTAACAAAAATAGAACCCACATCGAACGGCGCATCTTTAATCTTCTCATTACTTTTAAACCAGATCTCTTTATGTTGAGATAGAAGAGTACCTCCGCGATGCTAACTCCTGACGTGAGGCTGATTATGAGTATAAACCAAGTATACGGATCTAACACCCTTACCAGGAGAATTGGAATAACCACAAATGCAAGTAGCGCAAAAAGCATGAGTATCAACATTCCAAATGTTGAATCGCTTTTTTCAGTTTCAAACAATTCCTTTTCTGAGTGCTTTGGTGTTCCAGCGGAGAATAGGCGGGTCCTCAATATGAAGGTGATTATTGTCATAAGCAACGTGGAGACGAAGTAATATAGCGACAAGATGGAATCCTGCAATAGTAGAAGTGCCAAAATCACGGACAACAGAGCGGTCAGAGCGCTGAGGTAGAATCTGCTAGTACTATGAGGGTATTTCCTTTTTTTAATGTTAGAGTTCACGTGGAACTCCCCCATGTTGGCCAAACATTCCTTTGAGCTCATATGATGCTTTCTATTTAAATATTGGTTATCTTAGTCGTGAACAACGAGTTGTACATGAAGGTTCCGACCAGAGGCCCATTCAACAACATTCGGATCTCCATAAGCCAATATTCCTCTAGTCGAGATCGCACGTATTGTATGCGATCATAGTGAATATTCTGCTCGAGTGTCACAGTGATGTTCGACTGTGGAGGTATCTGCAGAGGCTTCGTCCACATATACATACCATCAACTGATATGAATTGACCTTCGAGTTCTAGTCGTTCTACGATGTACAATGCCTCAAACATGCATTGTGAAGGATTACGGATGGTCAAAATGGTCTCTGTTGATGCGTAAGATGCATTGAAGATGTTGGCCTTGAACTCCTGGATGCTAACGTTAAAATTCCTCACTCCAGCATATGCTCGGAAGTAAACTCCTGCAGTGTAAACGGTGATGACATTGAAAACTACAGTAGTTAATATGAAAGCTATTATTATGATTCGTCTTGCATTTAGAGCCATGAGTGAGCCCTCAAAAGATTAAGAAGTAAAGAAGATACATTCTTCTCATGTTTTTGAAACCTTTGAGCTAGTATGCAAGTGGCATGCTACATGTCTGCGCTGGTCGAGTTCAGTAAGTTGCGGTTCTTTCTTTCGGCAAATCCCCATGACGTGAGGACACCGCGTATTGAATCGGCATCCTTGGGGTGGGCTAATGGCGCTTGGAACTTCTCCCCCGATCACAACACTAATCCGCCTTGCTGTTGGGTCGGGAACTGGCACAGCGGCTATTAATGCCTTAGTGTATGGGTGCATCGGTTTTTGAATTAGTTCCTCCGTAACCCCTTTCTCTACAATCTTACCCAAATACATGACCGCGACGCGGTCGCACAAATGCCGAGCTAAAGCTATGTCATGTGTTATATAGAGAATCGAAGTGTGAAATCTTTGTTGCAGATCCAAGAGAAGTTTTAGAACTTCGCTTCTGATGGACGCGTCAAGCATCGATACAGGTTCATCTGCAACTAGAAACTCAGGTTTGAGCACAAAGGCTCGGGCTATGGCAATTCTCTGTCTCTGGCCACCGCTAAGTTCGTGGGGAACCCTATACAGAAACTCATCAGGCGGAACTAAATCCAAATCCTCCAAGGCTTCGGCTACTTTCTCATTGACCTCCCTCTCACTTTTAGTGACTTTTTGAATTCGCAATGGTTCCGCTATTATGTCCAGAACGTTCATTCTCGGATTTAGAGATTCATATGGGTCCTGAAATATTACTTGCATTTTCCGTCGTAGTCTTCTTACGTCATGTTCTAGGGAGAGGGATATTATGTCTACGCCTTTGAAGATCACTTCACCTTGGGTAGGTTCGATCAGTCGAAGCAAACATCTTCCAGTTGTAGTTTTTCCGCATCCGCTTTCGCCTACAAGCCCAAATATTTCGCCAGTTTTGATTTTGAAGCTCACGTCATCAACAGCGTGAACATACAACATTTCTTTCGATCTTAGCGTCTTGAAGAACCCTAATTTCACTGGGAAATACTTCACCAAGTTTCGAACTTCTATAGTTACATCTTCTTTCAAGATTTTTCACCGTGGTGCAGATGGCATGCCACATGATGTTTCTTGCCAACATCGGTAAGTAAAGGTTCTTCAGTTCTGCAAATTTCCATAACATGTGGGCATCTCGGATTAAACCTGCATCCAGCTGGGGGTTCAAGAAGGTCCGGCGGGAAGCCGTGTATAGAAGAAAGCTCTCTCTTGGGTCCCAACACGCTTGGAAAAGCAGTTACTAACTTTTCTGTGTACGGATGCAAGCGTTCTTTGAATATGTGCACTACGTCTCCGTATTCCACAATTTTTCCAGCGTACATAATCGCAACCTTTGTACACGTTTCAGCGATTATCGAGAGATCATGTGATATTAGTATCCAGGAAAGTTTCAGCTTACGCTTTAAGTCTTCCATGACCTTCAACACTTGAGCCTGCACAATGACATCTAACGCAGTAGTCGGCTCATCTGCGATAATCAGGTCGGGGTTACAGGCTAGAGCCATCGCTATAATGGCACGCTGTTTCATACCGCCACTGAGTTCATATGGGTACCGAACAGTTTTTTCGGGTTCAATCCCCACAAGTTCAAGAAGCTTCCCAGCTCGTTCCATTGCTTCACGCTTGCTAACGTCTTCATGTTTAAGTATCGGCTCCGCTATTTGACGCCCAATTGTGTAAGTTGGATGAAGGGCGTTCATTGCTCCTTGAAATACCATAGAAATCCTTTTCCACCTAATCTTCTGTCGAAGTTCTTTGTCGCTCATTTTTATGAGGTTTTCACCAGCTAATGTGACGTTTCCTTCAATTATCTTACCATTCCAAGGCAATAGTCTCAAAATTGCTAATGCGGCACTCGTTTTTCCACATCCGGACTCGCCAGCGAGTCCTAAAGCCTCCTCCTTATTCACAGTGAAGCTTACATCGTCCACTGCCTTGACGTATCCTCTCATGGTCTCATAGTACATCTTTAGGTTCTCGACAGTTAACAACCTTTCCATTCACCGCCGCCTCCTCAACCTTGGGTTTACAATCTCGTCAACTGCGTGCCCCATAAACACGAAGGCCAAACAGAGGAAAGTTATTGCTAGTCCGGGAGGTAATACCCACCACCAAGCTATTGGCAAATGGGTGAATCCACCTGCTCCAAAGGCGTAGGAAAGCATTCTTCCCCAAGTAGGTGCGCTGGGGTCGCCAAACCCCAAGAAACTCAACGTGGCCTCAAACAAGATCGCAGATGGTACACTAAGCACCATGGATGCAAAGGCAATGGGAAGAACGTTGGGTATCATGTGTTTTAGTATTATGTAAAACCTACTGCCACCAGCTGCTCGAGCACACTCGATAAAAGAGGTCTCCCGTAGAGAGAGAACATGAGATCTGACGATCCTTGATAAGCTTTGCCAGCCAAATATTGCCACGAAGAGAACTATGTACATCACGTTCGCTCCGAACAAAGCTACAAGAGCCAACAGTAAGGGCAGAAGGGGTAAAGAAAGAAGTATGTCTACTATTCGCATTAAAATTTCGTCGACAGGACCGCCTAAGTATCCTGCAAAAACTCCCACGGTGATGCCTATGATCGTTTCGAGAATAGCCGCCAGCAATCCTATCGTTAAAGAGATTCTAGCTCCATACACCAGCTGCGCCCAGATGTCTACTCCTTCGTTATCGGTACCCAGAATGCCATGTACTCCTCCCAATGTGACGAGAGTGGTATCTTGGAAAGTAATCTTGGCCTCTGCGTTTTCTGTCTGCGGCTTGAACGCCACCTGCAGAGTGAAATTGTATTCACCTTTTTCTGAGAAGACAATGTTCGCTAGATTATCTTCGCCGCGTTTGAGGCCTAATCTATCCATCAGGAGAGGATTATGTGAGTCAATATAAACACTCGCACCCTTACTTTTCGTTTGCCAACCTTGTGGAAGCCATAGGAGGTAAGATTCACCCTTTGGATTAACCACGATCAGTTTGAGTAAGTACTCCATGTCTTTGATTTGTTCCGCACCCCAAGTGAAGGTGATATAGAACGTGTCTGGCGGGGAATCTTCCGGATAGGAGATTTTGGCGCCGAGCTCAACATACACGGTTTCTGTCGTTCCCGGTTCGAATTGTACTACAACATTGTGTCCCCATGCTTTTATGAATTCAGACGCTTCCTCTTTCTCCCAATAAAGCGACATGCTATGCGTAGACGGAAGGTCTTGAAGTCCAGGAAAGATTTTAACCCATTGAGGCATCGCAAACCCTGTGGCTACGCGCTCAGAACCCAAAGGTTGGTACGGTGTTAGCCAAGGCGCAAAAACAGCCATTATTACAAACAAGGCCAAGAGGAAAAGGCCTACTACACCAATCTTTTTCCTTCTAAATTCTTGCCAGAAACCCTTAATCCTTTTTGCCCACATTATCCTTCTTTCTTCGGAGATTAGAGGTGACACAACTTTTGCCTCCCTACCTTCTTTCACCTACACGTATACGCGGATCCAACACTCCATACAAAAGGTCGGCAATAAGATTGGCCGCGATCGTCAGGACAGCATAGATAAAAAGCACGGATTGAACCACTGGGTAGTCCCCAGCCAACAGCCCATCCAAGTACCAACGGCCAATTCCGGGTAGCTGAAATATCCATTCAGTTATCATGGCTCCAGTCACTATTCCCGGGACAGCTAGCGTGACCATTGTAACAACGGGAGGAAGCGTGCTTCTGAAGGCGTGTCCATACAACACAGTTCTCTCGCTGAGCCCCTTAGCACGAGCTGTCATCACGAAATCCTGTGTAAGGCTCTCCAGCAAGATATTTCTAGTGTATAGCGCCCAGAAACCAAACGATGCAACTGTCAACGTTATAAGAGGGAGAGATAGATGCCATGCAACATCAGCTATGAAAAGAATCGGATTTGTTGGAGGAGATGGGCTGTAGATGTGTGACAAAGGGAAAACTTGGAAACCAAACACTTCTCGAAGACCCAATGCAAAGAAGATTAAGAACAACAGTTCAATGAAGAAAATTGGAACTCCCCATGTGAACAATCCAGCGCCAATCGCCGCAACATCCAGTTTAGATCCTCTCCTCGAGGCAGCTAGTATCCCCAGGGGAATGCCCACCGCGATTGTCAAAATCAATGCCGAACCGAGAAGCAGTACAGTGTTACCTAGCCGCCATCCCATTTCAGCTGATATTGGACGCAGACTCTGAAAGGAGAAACCGAAGTCCCATGTGAACATGTTTCTGAGATAGTAGAAATATCTTGTAAGTATAGGTTCGTTAAGGCCGTATAGTTCTCTTAGCGCCGCTCTTACCTCGGGTGTGAATTGAGGATCCAAAATCGTCTTTTCTGGACTTATTGGTGACAAAATCTGAAATATGACGAAGTTTAGTGTAGCGACTACCCATAAGACCAGCAGCGCTATAATGATACGTTTCAATAGGTATTTTCTCACCGTAGCACTTCCTGCGCATACGGCTGGACATTTCTTCTTCACATAAACTTTTCTGAAACTAATTTAAATGTATCTATTATCATTAGAAGTATTTTCTATAAGATTATTTCAAAAAACCTTTTAATATCCAGACTCAGCTAACTATTAGTGCTGTAAAAGAAAGGAGAAGAAAGAATCTTGAAATCAAAAACAACATTTAAGATAGCATTGATTTCGCTGCATACATTGCTTCTCTTCGTTGCTATGAGCAGTACGAGCGTCAGTGCAGCTGGTCCCAGCGCAGCCAATTGGCGTGAGTATCTCGTCACACAACCTGATGCTCAGCTATTGGCGATGAGGAATCATGATATCGACATCCTTACTAACCTCATAAGGACCTCAGACATTGAACAGTTGGTTAATCTAGGCTTCACTGTTACAGACGCCGCTGGTTTTCACATGGGGCACGTCGGTTTCAACTTGAGGAAACCTGTGCTTAATGATGTGAACTTCAGACGCGCTCTCTTCCACGGATACGCGCAAGACCAAATAATTGCTCAAATCTATCAATACACGGTGACACCTGTTCAATCTCTAGTTCCTCCAGCTCAAGGTGGCTGGGTGAACCCTGATGTCCCACAGTATCCGTTCAATCCTGGTGATGCCAGCGATCCGCCAGGCACGCCTAGCGTGTTCGGGGTTTTGAAAGGCGCAGGCTACACTTACCATGGCAGCGGATATGGGGACCTAAGCGCTTATTGGACAGATCCATCGGACAACCCGTTGCCAACCATGTATTTGTGGACGCCAACCTCTGAAACTGCACCTACCTCCCATGATCACGGTGCTAGAATAGTTGAAGAGTGGAATAGATGCGGACTCAACAACATAATTCATCAACCAAGAGACTTCAACGCGTACACCACCGATGTCTTCACTAATCACGACTTCGACATGTACATGATATTCTGGAGCCTTAACCGGTTCCCCGATCACCTATATGACATGACCCACTCAAGCCAAGACATCCCTGATGGCTACAACCCCGTTGGCATCCACGACCCTGTACTTGATGAGCTCACTGAAATAGTGAAGTTCGGTCTCGACCAAAGGGAGCAGGTGGAAGCCGCCTATGCGGCTCAAGCATGGTTGTACAACGCATCCAACCCATGGGCTTTTCCATACATGCAAATGTACTCAAGGATATACTTCAACGCCTTCGACCCAGATCTTGGAGGCATCATAAACTCACCTGGCTTCGGCTCAGACCCCTGGGAAAACCTTCCATGGACCCTAATGAACATGGAATGGACTACACCAGACGGCCTGCGTCCTAGAACAGGAGATGACAGGATAATCTTCTGCCTCAACTTGGAACCTGATTCAATGAACCCCACATGGGCAAGCACGGTTTACGAGTGGAATATCATCGACATGGTTCTTGATGAATTGATAACAATAAACCCGTACACCCATGAAGACCTACCTTGGATTGCTTCAGGTTGGAAATTAGAGGGACCTCTCAACATGACGATCACTCTTGACAGTGAAGATAGGTTCCACGATGTCACCGCGGGCTCTCAAGTTAACATCACAAACGGCATGAAGGTAACCTTCAACTTGAGAACAGACGTCTACTGGCAAGATGGAAATCTATACACACCCGACGACGCCGAATTTGCTTTGGAGTTCATGCGAAACAATCAGATACCAAGGTACCGAGCAGGATGGGAAAACATCGCCGATGTGCAAGTAATCAATAGCACCGCCTTTGAGGTGTACTCCTACGTGACAAGCAGGTTCAACCTATATGACTTCGCTGAAATTGCTCCAATGCTTCCACCCCAAGTGTGGAGTTGGCTGGACGGCGCAGATCAACAAACAATTCTTGGATATACAGTTTGGCTAAACACCACAAACACCGGCCCTGTGTCAACACCAACTCAACTGTTTGGAACAGGACCGTACGTGTTCGGAGGCTATGACACGACAGGAGGAGTCGCAGACTTCAGTCGCAATGATAACTATTTCGTTGACACGACGGATGTTGGTTCAATGGTAGTGGAAATGTTCCACAAAATCGGCGACACTAACAGTGATGGTGATATGGATGCCACTGATCTTAGCGCGATGAGCCTAAGCTTCGGAAAACGCTTAGGTCAGGCAGGATACAACCCGCTAGCAGATGTTAACGAAGATGGCATCGTTGACGCAACAGACGTTACATTGCTGAGCTTCTACTGGGGTGTACCAAGGGAATACGGCTCATAAGAACATGAGGTGAATAGAATGAAAGGAAAAATCAAAAACTTGTTATGGCTTTCTTGGATTGCAGTGATGGTTGCTGCTACGCTACCGGTTGTTAGCGCTCAAGGGACAGAAGCAGTAGTCTACGTGGACCCCAGCATGGTTGAGACCTTAGACACGAGGTTTCATTACCCAGTTGTGGGTGAAGCTGTCGGAGTTGAAATGTGGACTACAGTTGTGGGTGAAGCTGTCGGAGTTGAAATGTGGACTACAGTTGTGAACGAAACCCTTGGAGTTGGGGACGGTGACACCACGGTGTTTTATCTCGCCAACACTCCAGTGGGTGAGTCAACTGAAACTGTCTACATCGCTGGTCACGTGGCGCATGCCGGCAAGTACACCATTGATTACTGGACTGGCACAATAACGTTTGACAATGCTCCTCGCAAGGACGCGGTAATCACCGCAGACTACAAATACGGTAACCTAGAGTTCAGCCTCGCTGAAACTCCAGTGATTCCTGAAAGCGAAACCATCTACGTTGACGGCGTTCCTCAAACGAGAGATACGGATTATGCAATTGACTTCTGGACTGGTGAGATAACCTTCCTATATCTGCCAGCCGATACTGCAACAGTCACGGCAGATTATACATCATACATCGCGGAGTTCAGTCTCTCTAGTCCCCCATTAGATTACGAAAGCGAAACCATCTACGTTGACGGCGTTCCTCAAACCAGATATGTTGACTACACAATCGTCGACAAGACCGGCGTGGTAACTTTCCTGTATGTACCCAGTGATTCTGCAGAGATTACGGCAGACTACTCATATTGGAGTGACGAATTCTACGTCGATATAAACGTAGCCAACGCCACAGATCTGTGGACTGTAGGTTTCAAAGTGGACTATGCACCTTTCGCAAAGACCATTATAGCCGCTGAAATCATCAAAGGTGACTTCTTGGATCAAGACGGCTACAACACCCATTTCGTCAAGACAATCGACGTCCTGACAGGAACGGTTAACATAGGATACACGCGACTCCCAACTTTCCTCAAGCCAAATGTCGGAGCAAATGGAAATGGAACATTGGCAACAATCAAGTTCAAAATTGTGAGCGCGGGCAATTCGCCGATCAATCTGGTTGATGTAGATCTACTCGACAGTAATGGGGCAGCCCTACTTCACCAAACTGCCGATAGTGCATACTACGGACCAACCGCAGAGCTAATCATGGGAAGCACAGGCAAGCGTGCCAAGACAGTTGGCGATATACAATACTTCGGAACAAAAATCAAGAACCTAGCCAGTGTGCCACTGGAAGTAAGGACTCATTGGGACATGTACCGTGTAGAAGACGGTCAAAGACTTCAGATCTACAGCGGACAGATATACTCGGGTTTCGGTCCAATAGACTTTGAATACCTGTACGTCAACGAGTATGATCCATGGCTAGAATGGGATTGGATCAATCCTGGAACAAGCTTGTTTGGCCCACCTGATGGCAACTACGCTGAAAGCTCTATCGACGGTGCCATGACTTCGGTTTACGGCTTTGAGGACCTCGTGCTAGGCGACCGACTCATTGGCAATGTAATTCTTGAAGGCTATACCCAGTATCCCAACGGAGCCGACGAGGGTATGGACATAGACGTCTATAGCATCGACCCAGCCATGTTTGTCTGGCTCGGCTCATTATATGGAACCGAAACATGGGATTGGGGAAGCGTGCGTTGGCTCGACGAAACAGTATCTGAGAGAATCCCAGCGACTCTAACGGAAGAAGGACTCAACAGCCTATCCGTTCTGATATACAACTATGATCCAGGTCTCACTGGTGGACCCATGAGAGTAGACTCCTTAAGAGTAAAGGTGGAATTCTCAAAGTTCAACCCAGTGTTCCCAGAGAGCTTCGTCATTCAACCCGAAGAAAACCTTGAACTTCCAGTCGCCTATTGGACACTGAAGAGCTATGATACGGGCAAATGGATCACTACATTAACTGGCGAGTACAGATACACCTGGACTGACGAAGACGGATATCATACAACTCCATGGATCCAAGCGGAAAAGGTCAGAACCTACACTTGGTGGGTTACTGGAAGCTAGAAGCAAAACTAGAAACAAACCAATTTCCTTCCCCCTTTTTATGTTCTCTCTCAAATACACGATTCATACTCGCGGTGTCCCAACATGCATTGCAAATCGATGGCTACTATTCTAATTCTTTTTCCAATTCTAATTGTAGCCACAACGACCGTGACAACTGTGAAGGCGGCTACATGGTCGACTCAGGCACATCGACTAACAGATTTTCCATTCTTTGATGGCTTTCCATCTCTCACCCAGCTTGAAGACGGAACGATTTTGATCGTCTGGTCAGAGAAAGCCTTGGAAAATATCTCGCTTTTCTATTCTCTCTCATATGATTATGGGTCGACGTGGTTTCATAAAGGCAACCTTACTGATATATATACCTCAGGAGACGATTCGAATCCATCGGTTGTTCAATTGAACAATGGTACAATATTCGTTGCGTGGGCATCAAACAGACCGCCTCAGCCTCCGCCTCCAGAGCCTGACTTTTCCATGACTGGGTTCCCACAATACTTAACAATACCGCAAAACAGCTCTAAGAACTCAATAGTCACGGTAACCTCATTGAACGGATTCAATGAAACAGTTAGTTTGAGAGTTCTCAGCGCTCCCTTAGGCGTTAATACCGCTCTAAATCCAACAGAAGTTACGCCCACCCCAAATGGCAGCGTCACTTCAATCCTGACAGTTTCAGTTGAAGCAACAGCGACTCCTGGAAACTATACTTTTCTAGTTATGGGGAAAAGTGGAAAAATCACCCGCAGTGTCAACATTTATTTAGAAATCACAGAGTCATCTCCTCTTGCCTATACAAAGTCTCTTTCCCTTTTCGATGTGAAGAAGAGATTAGAAAACAATCAAGTTGTGTCATACTCCAAAAAAACACGCGGTGTTAGCCACGAGTTATCTTCATCTTTCGTCGAAGAGGCGGGTGTGACACAGACAATACAAGACCACGAGATTTATTACAAAGTCTCTCATGACTATGCAACTTCATGGTCCAACGACATCGCACTAACTGATAATGAGGTTGAAGATTTAGACCCTTCAATCTTCCAAGCCGCTAATGGAACTATCTACGTTTTATGGGCTTCAAACAGAAACGGCAATAATGACATATTCTACAAAGCATCTTCTGATTTTGGATCTTCCTGGTCCGACGAAAAACAAGTCACTAATGACACAAATAAGGACAATGGTCCTTCAATCATTCAGACTCAAGATGGTGAATTCTGGGTGGTTTGGTCTTCTAACAGAACTGGAGACGATGAAATTTTTTACAAAAAATATGATGGATTATCCTGGTCAATTGACAAGAGACTGACCAATAGTACCAAAAGTGATTCTTCGCCTTCGATTCTTCAAGCTTTGGATGGAACAATATGGGTGTTTTGGGGGTCAGACGAACTTTCACAGACAGCTACGGGTGATATCTACTTCAAGACTTCAAATGACAATGGCGTCACATGGTCTGAAAGCGTTCAGTTTACCACAGATAATGCAGAGGATACTTGGCCTTTTGCAATTCAAACGTGCGATACGAAGGTTTGGGTGGTGTGGACGTCGAATAGAGCAGATCAGCCGGACGGTAACTGGGATATTTACTACAGAACTTCGTTGGCAGGAGACGTGAACGAGGATGGAATTGTTGATGCTCTTGATTTAGCTAGGCTCAGTTTGTCCTATGGATACTTCTGGTGGCAACCGCAATACGATCAAGCCGCTGACTTGAATAGGGATGGTATTGTGGAGATGCAAGATGTCTTGATAGTTTGTATGAATTATGGTGCTACCTAACTCTTCAAGAGTTGTGTACATGCATGTATCCTCACGCAAATTGCTGTGGGAAAGCGTCAAAGTGGAATCAATGAGAAAAGCAGATAACTTTAAATGATTTGGTGAGAACGTATTTAATACTTCAAATTTGATTGGGTGGTCAGTGTGATGAGAAGGGAGAAGAGTTTGTTTTTGTTATTTATGCTTGTTATTGTTCCAACAGCGTTGATGAATGTTGGAATGATATCCTCTGCCACTAATACTATAGTCTTCGTAGAACCTGAGATAAGCAGAGCAATGCCTGGTGAAACCTTCACTGTAGACGTAGAAGTTAAAAATGTCATCAATCTGTATTCTTATCAAGTTAACATGAGCTTCGACCCCAACATCTTGGAATATGTCAACGTGATCCAAGGCGAAATCCTCAAGGAACAACCCGAAGGAACAACTACTGTCCCCCCTCTTGTAGAGGAAGGTTGGGTGATGTTCGTGTGGGCAACGAAAGGCCAATACAGTGGAGTAGATGGATCTGGAACCCTTGCTACTGTAGAGTTTAAGGTTCTCGGAACGGGTGAAAGTTACTT
>JABAOH010030195.1_pt1 | contig 21029 bp, 19 predicted proteins | sample 7062181 | NCBI WGS metagenome assembly JABAOH01 (sample SAMN14538630, study PRJNA623070) | marine sediment metagenome | biome: marine biome [ENVO:00000428]; feature: marine pelagic biome [ENVO:01000023]; material: deep marine sediment [ENVO:00002113]; isolation source: pool of 5 deep marine... | reverse complement strand
AAAGCTTCTGACTTTGTTTCTGTGTATGCCGCATTTATTGACGGCGCATCACCTATGTTGACGGCGGTGATCGCTCTTATTCCCTTCATCCTCACGTTAACGGGAACAGTTGTCATCTGGGACGCCTACATTGTCTCATTCACTCTCACCCTAGCCACATTGTTTTCTTTAGGTCTTTATCTTGGAAGAATTGCGAAGGAGAACATTTTGTTATACGGTGTCCAAACGGTTGGCGCTGGAATACTCATAGTAGTCATAGTTCTGCTTTTAGGTGCCATTTAACCTTTCGACCCACTGAATCGCTTTTAAGTCACCCAAATTTGGCCCATGAATGTGGAGACAAATGCATGATTTAATTTGTTGCTTACATTCATTTTTCTATCGGCTTAAAATAACCAGATAAAAACGTTTGTCTTTTTCTTAACTGGCTAATAATTAGAAAGGAATTTGACACAATAGAAAGAACAGTTATTAGGAACTTTTATGAGATTGTTCTAAAAAATAAGAAGACTAGTGCAAAATAGGGGAGATCAAGCAGAAGTTGGTGGTCAAAGAAGTATTGGAGGTTTTATACTCTCCAGTTAAGGCATTTGAGGAAATCGTTAAGAACCCAACTGTTAAAGGACCTCTCTTAATTTTAGCGCTCACCTTATTAGCTACAGTAGTCTTGCAAAGTATTGTAGCTTCAAAATATTCTTTTTTGACTGCGACGCCTGCTAATGATGACTGGACAGAATCAGCATCTCTTTGGAATTCCAACGGAAATCTATCAGTTGATGGTACAGAAGATGTGGTTGGCAACTATAGTGTCAAATCTTCCATTACCAATAACACGCACATTCGGATGAACATAACAGGTATAGGACAGTTTGATTGCTCGGGAAAAACAGGTTACAAGGCAATATCTTTCCGAATTAAATGGATACATCAAAATGAGACATTTCCGAGTTCTAATGCAACATTACGACTATTTTCTAACAATGAAAACGGTTATTTTGAAATCGATTTAACCTATTTAATAAACTCAAGCGACACATGGGCTAACGTAACAGTTGAGGTTGGTTCGGATAACCCGAATTGGACTTCACGTAATTCTCCAGATTGGGGAAACATAACTGAGTTGGAATTTAGATTAGCTTGGTCTGATGCCGCAAATCTAACATTGAAAATTGATGATTTGCATTTTGGAAAATATATTTCCTGGTTTACTGCAGCTGCGTCCGACGTCATTATCCTTTCCTCCCTAAATGTTTCTATTGCCTTCTTCTTTAATTGGGCCATATATGGAGTCTTTCTGCTGATGTTTATGAGGATATTTCACGGAAAAACAGGCTCGTTGACGAAGTTTTTCGTTGTTATAGGACACGTTTTTATCGTAACCGCAGTTTACATTCTAGTTAGCGCACTACTTTTTTCGACGCTTCCACCGGTAACAGCTGAAACTTTCCAGGAAAAATGGATCTCCAACTGGGCGTTCCAACTTGGATATTATCTGGACTTCACATTTAAGTCATGGATGGCGGTGCTCTTTGCATTAGCAGTACGTTTCTTTAGTCAGGCTACATGGACGAAGGCAGCTTTGATATCCGTAATTGCTTCAATCCTTGGCTACTTTTTCGCTCTAGCTGTTTTGTGATGTTTAAATAGAGAAAACGTTGCCCTAATTTTTGTTGCACGCACATACGCATAACCAGCACCTAAAATGACCAAGTCATATTCTTTCATAGGTAACACCTATTACTAGGTGAAGACTTACTGAATTCTTTAAATACTATGCACCGATAAAATTAGCTTCGGGATATTTTATGGGTGGAGATTATGACATAACAAAGCTCTACATCCGCGACTATCTATCATATGACTGTGCTTGTGGTGTTGAAGACGCAGTCAGGGAGATGGAGCATGTTATTGACGTGTCCTACGATCCAGTAAACTTCCTTCTAACAGTGAAGTCTCATAAGGGTATGGTTAAGCCTGAAGATATCAAGCAAGCCGTGCTGAAACGTGGAATCAGCTCTGAGATGATGAAGTCGCCTCACGAAATGGCAAAAATGGAACATGAAGCGATGAAGAGGGCAAAACCCGGCGAACCGATGAAACACGATCACCATGCCATGATGGAAGCCGACATGAAGAGACGATTCCTAGTGAGTTTGATTTTCACAGTACCTGTCTTGATTCTGTCTCCTACAATCCAGAAGTGGCTGGGATTTCAGATTCCAGAATTTATAGGCTCCCAGCTTTTGCTTTTCTTGCTTTCCTCAGTCATAGTTTTTTATGGTGGGCTAGTCTTCTATCGTGGGGCTCTAAAATCCTTAAGAAATCGTTTCTTTGACATGAACGTACTAGTTAGCATAGCCGTCATTGCTGGATATCTCTTCAGTGTGGGCAGCACCTTCTTCTTCGAAGCCATAGATTTCTACTGGGAAATCAGCACTCTTGTTCTATTCCTCCTCTTCGGCCACTGGATGGAGATGAAGGCCGTTCGAGGGGCTTCTGGGGCACTCAAAGAGCTGGTGAAACTGATCCCGCCAACAGCCAACTTGGTGAAAGATGGAGAGATTGTAGAAGTGCCAACATCAGACCTTAATGTAAGCGATCTAGTCCTCGTAAGACCAGGTGGAAAAGTTCCCATTGACGGCGTCGTGGTTGAGGGCGAGACCAACGTCAACGAAGCCATGATCACAGGTGAGTCTAAACCCGTCAACAAGAAGGAGGGAGATGAAGTAATCGGAGGAACCATAAACGCTGAGGGAGCCATAAAAGTTCGAGTAACCAAGACCGGAGAGGATACGGCACTATCTCAGATCATCAAGCTTGTTCAAGACGCCATGGTTTCTAAACCCAAAACCCAGAAGCTCGCAGACAGAGCAGCCCACTATTTAACTCTAACAGCGATCTTTGTCGGCGCTGGCACCTTCGCTTTCTGGTGGGGAGTCGCTGGACGCGAGATTGTTTACGCCTTAACCCTTGCGATCACAGTCATCGTCATCGCGTGTCCTCACGCGTTGGGTTTGGCCATACCGACAGTGACTTCGATATCCACAACCATGGCGGCGAAAAGAGGGGTTCTCGTGAAAAACGCGAATGCTTTGGAGCTTTCTAAAGAACTTAACACGGTTGTCTTTGATAAAACAGGAACCTTGACTAAAGGTGAATTCGGTGTTACGGACGTAATCCAACTCGGAGACTGGAACGAGAAAAAAATTCTAGAAACTGCTGCTTCTGTGGAACTAAACTCGGAACATATTATTGCAAAAGGCATAGTGAAGAAGGCGCAAGATGAAGGCTTGCGTAACAAAGAAGTTAAGCAGTTTATGGCTATTCCGGGGAAAGGTGCTGAGGCTGTTGTTGGCAAGGATGAAGTTTACATAGGCAATGCAAATCTTATGAGGGACTTGAAAATAGGTCTTGAAGAACACGAAGATGTTGTTTCGAAGCTTTCATCTCAAGGCAAAACGGTTGTTTACATTGCAACGAAGAGGAAGCTCAAGGGGTTAATAGCCTTAGCTGATCTTATAAGGGACGAGTCAAGAGAAGTCGTTAATGAGCTCCAGAGTCTCGGTGTGGAATCTGCCATGTTAACAGGAGACAACAGACAAACCGCTGCGTATGTGGCGAAAGAGTTGGGTCTCAGCACTTTCTTTGCTGAGGTTCTGCCAGAACAAAAAGCAGATAAGATTAAGGAACTGCAAAGCCAAGGAAAGAAAACCGCGATGGTCGGAGACGGCATCAACGACGCACCCGCCTTGGTTCAAGCCGATGTTGGAGTAGCCATCGGCGCGGGCACAGACGTTGCGGTGGAATCGGCAGATGTTGTCTTAGTTAAGAACGATCCGAGGGATGTGTCAAAGCTCGTGAACCTGAGCAAAAAAACTATGCAAAAAATGAGGGAAAATCTACTGTGGGCTACGGGCTACAACGCAGCAGCAATTCCGATGGCGGCGGGAATACTGTCTCCCTTCAACATTGTTTTAAGACCTGAATGGGCAGCACTCATAATGGCCACAAGCTCGATAATCGTAGTGGTCAATGCCCTCTTGTTGAGAAGAACAAAACTTTAACATTACACATCAGTGGAAGTACTGTAGCGTGAATGAATAGATGGTCAAACTTTACCTGTAAGGTTCCATTCATCTACCGTAAATTTTTCTCTTCGAAGTTTTTCCGCTAAGTTTCGCTCGTAACTCGTCAATTCTCCTTCTACGAGTTGGATGTGTAACGCTTTTTGAAAGCCCGTAACTAGGGCTTGATACGCATCGTCTGTTGATACTGTTGAGCCGAGTTCGTGTTTAATAGACGTCAACCTTTTCTGGGCTATGTTCAACACGTCTCCTACAGATTTTGCCCACGGAACCTTGAGAAACGTAAACATTTTCTTCAAGTCTATGTCTAAAAGGAATGATCCGTGTTGAAGCAGTACGCCTCTCTTGTGAGATTGGGCGCTTCCAGAGATTTTTTTTCCAGTTATTGCAATGTTTGGGCAGTGCTTCGGGTCTCCAAGGTTAAAATCTGCTTTGACACCTAGGGTGTTGGCTGCTTCAATTAAACCGTTACATATAAGATGGTAGGCGACAACCACATCTGTTGATCCTAAGTCTTTCTCATTCACAACCACGCTGTAGGTTATCTCGCCGTCGCAGTCATGATATATGGCTCCTCCGCCCGTAATTCTTCTCACTATGTCTACTCTCTGTTTCTCGCAGTTTCCTACGTGGACTTCTTGGAAAATGTCTTGAAAGCGACCGATGGTTACGGCGGAGGGCTGCCACTGGTAAAAGCGTAGAGTGTTGGGCACGGTCTCATCTATTCTTGCTTTCATTATGGCTTCGTCAATAGCCATGTTTGTGAACGCGTCATTAACCTCAAGTTTCAACAGTCTCCAAGCGTTCATCTTTAATCCACTTGACATACCATGGCTAACTCATTAATTTCAGTTTTGAGTTTAGAAATTATGTGCGCCCGCAGTACAATAATTATTTCTTTTTTCGTTCAAGCATTTTCTCAAGCGTTGGTCGCAGTTTCTCGTTTTCCGCTTTAATCTTCTCCTTTCCCAGCGCTTTCATCTGCTCAGTCATCTCCTTGATGAGCGCAGCAAACTTCACTCCTTCCGCCGCAGATATGTAATCAACTCTGAACCGCTCAGGGCTGAGTCCAAGTTTTTCAAGCACCATCCTCAAGGCGTCAGTTCTTTTCTTCATCCACACATTCCCCGAAATATAATGACAATCGTATGGAAGGTGACAAGCACCCACCAACACCATACCAGCACCCTGCCTAAACGCTTCCAGAATGAAGTCTTTGTCCACACGCCCCGAACACATAACCCGTATCGGTCGTACTGTTGGAGGATACTCAAAGCGACTGGTGCCTGCAAGATCAGCACCTGCATAGCTACACCAGTTGCATAGAAAAGCCAAAATTTTGTCTTCGGGGTTTTCCTCTAAAGCAGAGTGAATCTGAGACATAATCTGAGCGTCAGTGAAGTGCATCTGAGTGATGGCGTCTGATGGACATTCAGCGACACAGGTGCCGCAACCGTGACACATGGCTGTCGTGACTCGAGCAGGTTCTCCCTCAGGAGCTTTTATAGCTCCATACGCACAACGCTGTACACAAATGCCACACTTAGTGTTCACGTTTCTACACTTGCTAGAATCAACCACCGCTATGATAGGCTCAATTTTCCACTTCTTCTTAGAAAGGATAGTTGCTGCTCGTGAGGCTGCTCCGCTACCTTGAGAAACACTGTAAGGTATGTCCTTAGGTCCCTGACAAGCCCCAGCTAAGAAAATCCCATCCACAGGAGTGTCTAAAGGCTTCAGTTTTGGATGACTCTCCATGAAGAAGCCGTCAGCGCCCCTAGTGAGACTTAAAATTCTCGCCATCTTATCGGTGCCTGGACTGGGAATTGCAGCGGTGGAAAGAACCACAAGTTCTGCTCCTATTTCGATGGGATCTCCCAGCGTCATGTCCTCTGCCCGAATAGTTAAATCCTTGGTTTTCGGGTCTTCTAAGATGTGCATTGCCCTTCCTCGAATAAAGTTGATTCCCAGTTCACGGGCTCTCTGATAGAATTCTTCGTAGCCTTTGAAGTGGGCACGCAAATCAATGTAGAGTATGTAAACCTCTACGTCATCTTTGTATTTCTCCTTCAGCAGAATCGCATTTTTTAGAGCATACATGCAACAAAATCCGGTGCAGTAGGGATACTTGTTCACGTCCCTTGAACCCACACATTGAATGAAAGCTACAGTGTGCGGTTTCTTGCCATCTGAAGCCCGTATAACCTTTCCACCTGTTGGGCCAGCCGCCAAGATCAGTCTTTCAAACTCTAGAGCTGTGATAACGTTGTCATATCTGCCGTAGCCGTACAAGCTGTCGTCGTAGGGTCGGTAAATATCATATCCCGTTGCCACTATAATTGTTCCAACTTCAAGTTCGATTTCTTCCGGCTTCTGATCAAAGTTGATGGCTTGGCGAGCACCACAAGCATCTACACACTTGTAACACTCAATACAGTGGTCCATGTTGATTGTGTAAACAAGAGGAACAGCTTGATCGAAGGGAACCGAGATTGCTTTCCTCACACCCATGTTCTCGTCCCATTCGTTTGGATATTCTACGGGACAAACATCTCGGCATTCGCCACAGCCAGTGCAGTTCTCAGCTATCACGTATCTAGGATTTTTTTGAATCTTCACTTTGAAGTTGCCTACGTAGCCTTCCACGCTGACGAGGTCAGCGTACGATATTATTTCGATATTAGGGTGACGAGAAACATCCACCATCTTGGGTCCTTCGATGCAAATAGAACAATCTAAAGTGGGAAAGGTCTTGTCCAACTGCGCCATGTGACCTCCAATGCTTTCAGTTTTCTCAACAAGATAAACCTTGAAACCCATGTCAGCGAGATCTAAGGCGGTACTAATTCCCGCAATTCCTCCACCCACAACCATAGCTTTGTTTGTCACAGGAACTTCAAGAACGTCAAGACCGTGGAGCAGCCTCGCCTTCGCCACTGCCATTTTTACGATTTCTTTCGCCTTTTCCGTGGCTTCTTTAGGCGTATTTGCATGACACCAAGAAGAAAACTCTCGGATGTTAGCCATCTCGAAAATATNNGGTTCGTGCATGCGTGGCGAACAGGCAGCCACTACAACTCTGTTCAGATTGTACTCTTTTATTCCTTTTCTAATCTCATCTTGCCCTGGATCAGCACAGGTGTAACGATTATCTTTTACGTAAACCACGTTTGGTAATGTGCGAGCATACTCAACCAACTCATCAATGTCAATTACACCAGCGATGTTGAGACCACAGTGACAGATGAAAACTCCTATTCGCGGTTCTTCTTCAGCCATTTTAAGCAGACCTCTCACCAAGTCTTTTCTTCACGGCTAACTGAGTTCTACTGAAGCCCTTAGCTCGCAACTCCTTTGTCATTCCTTTAGTGGAAGTAAGCTTTTCAAGAGCCTTATTCCATGCTCCTGAACGAATCGGAGTGTGGTGTATATACGTTCTCTCAAACTCTAACGCTCCCTCTACTGGACAAACGATCTTGCAAGCTCCACAGTACACACAAAACGTTTCGTTAACGTGTACCTTTCCATCTTCCTCTGAAAGATATAGGGCTCCTGGGATTGGACAAACATCCAGACAGTCTTGACAGTCTTTTGGACACTTTTCACGGTTTATGTTGATGATGCCGTGGAATATTTTTCGAACGTGGATGGCTCCTTTTGGACACTTAAATTCACATATGCGGCAGCACGGACAGAACTCTTTCTTTATGTCCACATCGACAGTAAGGTTTTCTTTGTCCGATATGGATTCTATGTCCTTAACTTCTTGGCCGTCCGGAGTTCGCACGGTAACTTTGATAAGGTTTAGCGGGCAAACTTCCTCGCAGTCTACACAATTCACGTCACATTTAGTTGGATCAACTTCAATTTCCCGAATGAATTGCGGGAAGCTCTCGCTGTCCACCACGGCGATCCAAGGTTCGCCATTGACTCTGTGGTCTAGTGCCCCAAAGGGGCAGAGAGTGTTGCATATTCCACAGTATTGACATTTCTTTTCGTCAAAGTCGACAAATGGGGATTTTGCCTTTTTCCCTTCTACCTTAGGAACCTTTTTAAGCTCAATAGCATCCCTAGGACAAACCTCCACGCAGATTCCGCAACCTGGGCATCTGGTCTTATCTAGAGTTAGGGAGTATCTTTTGACATGTAGTCTCCTTTCAATAGTAAGCTTGTTCTCAGTTTCTGTCTTTAACTCTTTCATGGGCATTCTATTTTCCTCCATGCACGGAATGCCTGTGACTATTTTGGAGAGTATTAGGCGACATAAACTCGTATTTATGTTTGTCTGTATCAAGTTTTGTACGATTGCGTTGGTTCGACGTTTCTGATTGCGAGATGATTTGTATACACTTTTTATCGCCCTCAGCTATACGTTTCATCCATTTAATGTTTACATCGCCAACGATTTTCTTGACAACGCTTTCATCTATTTTGCATACATATGTTCCAAACTGTGGGATGACATCTTCAAAAACGCAGTTACGATATTCAATGATGTGTTTGTTCCCGCGTTTCGATAGGGAAGCGAAGAAACCGTAGTCGTTTAGAAGCTGAACCAGTTGTTCTAGTCTGCTTTCTAGGTCTCCCTTTATCTCCTTTGTCACGAGTAAATCGACAAAATCTCTTGCGACTAAGGTCATCAACAATTCCATTTCTTCCTCGCCGTATCTCTGCGTTATGTTCTGAGTCAGTAATGAGAGTAGTGTTTTGTTTTTTCGCGGAAAAAATGTTTTCCCATATGCTGTGAGGGAAAAAATCTTTTTCGGACGACCTCTGTTACGTCTTTCGAATCTAGAATGAACAATGCCTTCTTTCTCGAGAGTTTCAAGGTGTCTTCTTATAGCGCTCTCGTTGATCCCTATCTTCTTAGCTAACTCAACTGAATTGGCGTCTTTGCCGAGTAAATTCATCATTATGGACTTTCGGGTTCCACCGAAGAAAGGGGCAGCTAGTCTCTTATTTACCATGTCCAACCCACGTTTGGAATTATACTGGGGGGCATCGAAGCTTATAAGGATTATCGTCACAATAAAGTGTTTATAATTTCTTCAACCCACATGCGCATAAGCTTCTTAAGAGACCCTCTTCTCCAATCATGCTTAGGAAGAACACAGACATGAAACGAATAACCATGGCTCACGGCGCCGGCGGAACCGTCATGAGCGAACTCATCAAGAAACACGTGATAAAGCATCTAGGCGGAAGCCGAGCTGAAATTCCGCTGGAGGCGCTGGACGACTCAGCCGTGATAGACAACATAGTTTTAAAGTCAGATTCACATGCAGTGAAGCCCATTTTCTTCCCAGGCGGAGACATCGGAAGACTTGCAGTGGCGGGCACAGTCAACGATATTGCAGTTATGGGCGCTGAACCAACAGCCCTCACTTGCGGCTTCGTCTTGGAAGAAGGCCTTCCCATCGAAGATTTAGATAAAATCTTGGAGAGCATGAGCAAAACCTGCAGAGAAGCGGATGTCCACATTATAACCGGCGACACGAAGGTCGTTGAGAGAGGAGTTCTGGGAGGATGCGTCATCAACACTTCTGGGATAGGAAGGCGAAACGAAGCGTTGGAAAGAAACATTATCGAAGTGAAGAAACATCGTTCCTTTAATGCACGCTGGATTCTTGACTCCAACCTCAGAAACGGAGACGTAGTCATAGTCTCAGGTACTTTGGGAGACCATGGACTTGCAGTGCTCTCATCCCAAGAGGGATACGACTTCGGAAGCCAAATCTTGTCAGATGTGACGCCGTTAAACAAACTTATCATGCGGCTATTAAAGGTTGGAGGAATCGTGGCAATGAAAGACCCCACTCGAGGCGGCTTGTCCAATGCGTTAAACGAGTGGAGTGAAAAGTCAAAGATTGGAATATTAACGTATGAAGAAAAAATACCGATACGTGAGGACGTTAGAGCGGCTTGCGAAATGCTGGGCATCGACCCGCTAGAGGTGGGAAACGAAGGAAAAGTAGCGATAGGCGCGGTGCCTCAAAAGGCTAAGGACATATTGGCGACGCTAAGACAGACGAAAGAAGGAAAAGACGCTCAGATAATAGGCGAAACAACCAATCAGTTCAATGGAGTTGTTCTCAAAACTGCAGTGGGCGGAAAAAGAATTCTCTCACCACCAATTGGAGACCCAGTTCCAAGAATCTGCTAAACTTCCGTGATTTTGTGTCTAAACCAGATTCTACACGTACCTTCGATGGAAACCATGCAAGCGCCTTTTGGAGCATGCGGCGTACACACTTTCATAAATAGAGGACATTCTGGCGGCTTAATCTTTCCAATCATGACTAAGTGGCAGAGACAGCCAGGCAACAAGTCTTTAGCCTTTTCAATTTTCACGTTGTATTTTTTCCTCGCATCATACAGTGCAAACTCTTCTTTCAGCGCCAACGCTGATTTGGGGAGTTTTCCAAGTCCTCTCCAGTGTCCATCAACCACATCAAAAACTTTCTCGATTAGACGCTGAGCCTTCACGTTGCCTTCCCACGTTACAGAACGTGTGTACTCGTTTTCCAGTTTGGACTCGCCGTCCTTTATCTGCTTAAGTAGCATGGAGATGGCGAACAGAACGTCCAGAGGCTCGAACCCGGCTACGATGGTGGGCATGCGGTAAGCTTTTGGAAAAATTTCGTATGGCTTCATTCCGATTATGGTGGAAACATGGCCTGGAGCGATGAATCCGTCAATGTGCAGGTCGCCGATTCCGAGTAGAAGTTCCATTGCTGGAGGAATCAACCTATGCGAAACGAGAAAACTAAGGTTTTCAGGCGGTTTGTTAACGATTTCAGTTGCTGTGGTCGGCGCCGTGGTTTCAAATCCTATTGCAAAAAAAACAAAGTCTTTGTCAGACTCTTTCTCCGCCATCTTAACAGCGTCCCTCGCGCTGTACACGATTCTAACGTCTCCACCAGACGCTTTAGCCTCTTGCAACGACATTTCAGAACTTGGAACTCTCACCACGTCACCAAACGTTGTAACCGTTACTCCATTAAGAGCCAACTGTATGGCCTCATCGATTTCAGCGGCTGGAACAATGCAAACTGGACAGCCTGGACCCCCAATCACGTCCACTGTTTTGGGAAGAAGTGCTCTTAATCCGTAATGAGCAATTGTCCACTCGTGGGTGCCACACACATGACAAAACTTAACGTTGTATGGTGGAGCCAAATTTCGAGCGTAAACTGCAACTTTTTTGGCTAGTGCGGGTTCTCTAAACTTCAACTGCTCCTCCATCTAGGATACAACCTTTCTATGCGACCAGTTTTATGCTTTTTATTGTGACCTCTTTGCCTCCCACAATGTTAACTACGTCCCCGCATTTTGGGCAGTTAAGAGTTGGAGACGGAATATGATACATCGGGTCGTCTTCGTATTTGAGACCGCCCTCATATGTACAATTGTTGCATTTCACAACGCCATTTTTTTCTTCAATGCGCAGTTTTGAGCCTTCCATTATTGTGCCTTTCACTAACATTTCATATGAGAATTTGACCTGTTCAACACCGAGAAATGTAAGCTTACCTATTATTAGATGAACTTCATTAACGCGTTTTGCGTTGTGTTTTTTTGCTTCTTCAAGAACGTAGCTCACGATTTGGGTGGTCATAGAAAACTCGTGCATTTTCTAACTGCTCCGTAGTGATGTTAGAGACCCATCGCTTCAACCACTTTCCTCACGCCTTCTCCGCTTCTGCAGTTTGTTGCTGCAACCTTTGCATTTGGATTTATCCGCTTAACATCCATCTCCAGTTTCTTCACATTTACTTCCATAGCTTGAGCCAAGTCCACTTTGTTAATTACTACCACATCCGCGTCCATGAAGATGAAGGGATGTTTCATTATCATGTAGGGTCCTTCTGTAACGCTGATTACAACTACACGTTTCTCCGAGCCTAAGGGAAACTCGGCTGGACAAATGAGGTTTCCAACGTTTTCAATGAATAAGAGGTCAAGGTTGTTCAGGTCTATTTTTTGAAGAGCCTTTCTCACCAAGTTGGCGTCTAAATGACATTCTTTTCCAGTGTTAATGGGAACAACTTCAACACCGTGTCTCGCAATCAGCTCAGCGTCTATGGTGGTTGTTAAGTCGCCTTTGAAAGCCGCTATCCGATATTTTCCCTTCAATAACTGAACCAGTTTCTCGATGAGAGAGGTTTTTCCAGCGCCAATGGAGCCCATAATGTCAATTGCCGCTACACCATGCTTGCGCAGAAGTTCTTTGTTTTCCTCTGCAAGTTTTTCGTTCGCCTTAAGAATGTCCGCTTCGAGTTCTATGTCGAAAACCTCTCCTTCTTCCGCCTTCACTATCTCTTTCATTCGTGTCACCATCTACATGGTTGAGGACTGAAATTTGAGAAGTTCATCCCAGAGTTGCAGGGTTTCTTCCGCTGCTTTTCTGTCGATAACTTGGATGGCGTATCCAGCATGAACTAAAACGTATTCTCCCACTTTAGTTTCCACCAGCATAACGTTCACGTCTCGCAGAATCCCATTGCCAAAGTCCACTTTCGCAACGTTTCCATGAATTTCCAGAACCTTAGCGGGGACTGCGAGACACATTTGTATCACTTAGTAAGGCAGATTGTAAGATAAATCCATTACGGATACTATGATAACTAGAATATGGAAATTCAAAGTAGAGTGCCATTAACTAACAGAGCAGAAAATGATTTAACTTGATGAACTATTGAAATTCAATGGTGACAAAATGTATATTTGGTTTTTCATTTGCGTATTAGCTGTGATTGTAGCAACAGCACTTCATTTCTTGTCAGTGGAGCATTTAAAACTTCAAGAAAGATACGGAAAGGAGAAAGGAACCAAAATTGGTGAAATTCTAGGCCTTATTTCAGGATGGGGTTTCTTCTTCTTTTGGATTGGAATCTGGATTTCACCTCAGCCCAGATTTACTGCTCCAGCGCTTCAAAATCTCGCAGTCTCGGTTCCAGTTATCAATTTTTTGATTCCTTTGTTTCATCTAATAACTTCAATACCTTTTCTTACGCTGGGTGCTTGGTTTGGAATCAAAGGCGTAAAAGAAGTAACCATAAGAGTGGCGGAAACGCATAGGGCAGAAAAAATTGTTACTACAGGGGTTTATTCTATTGTTAGACATCCACAACATCTTGGCGCATTATTGGCACATGTGGGAATTTCCTTTCTATTATCTGCATGGTATTCTTTACTTTTTACTCCCTTGATGGTTGTACTTATTTATCTCATCTCGAGGAAAGAGGAGAAAGAGCTGGTTAGAGAATTCGGCAAAGAATATGAAGATTATAAGAAGAAAGTGCCAATGTTAATACCAAGATTGAGAAGGTGACAACAAAAACCTATTGCTGGTCACCATTTTGAAGTGCTAACAGCGATGGCTTGTCCAAAGGAGATGCCTCCGTCTCCAGGCGGCAACAAACGGTGAACAAAGAATTTGAAACCGTTTTCCTCAACAGTTTTTCTAATTACCTGCGTAATATGCTCGTTGTAGGCGACGCCTCCAGAGAAACCTATTGCTTTAACACCCAGTCTCTCTGCCTCCTCCACAGCTAGTTGCGCTATGCCTTTAGCTAGGTAGGATTGGGCAGAGCAAGCTAAGTCGGCGACTGAATGATTGTGTCTTTGGCTAAACACTTCACGAACCATAAGTGTAGTGTTAATGACATTGCCTTTAAGTTCAGGTGTCAAGTTTAACACGTCCGTTCCATTTATGGCGGCTGACTCCAACTTCATCGCTGGTTCGCCTTCATAAGTGCGCTCATAACATATGCCAAGTATGGCTGAGACCGCGTCTAATACTCTTCCACAACTCGTGGTTTTAGGCACCAGTCCTTTCTCCAACTGTTTAATGACTACTTCAACTTCCTTTTCGCCGTGTGGAAAGCGACTGCTGTTAGAAAGCAACCATTCTTCAATGTCCACTGCGCCATAGAGAATCCCGGCAGCCATTCGTAGCGGATATCGCGTTGCTAAGTCGCTTCCAACCATCGGCTGTTCCTGAAGGTGTCCTAAACGTTGGAAACCGTTGCTGTTACAATACAAGACTTCTCCGCCCCATGCGTTGCCGTCTGAGCCGTAGCCAAACCCGTCGCAGGCTATGCCCACCATTTCGTTGAGGTTGTGTTCTCCCATAAGAGATGCTATATGAGCGTGATGATGCTGAACAGGAACAACTGGACATTCAAGCTGGTTTCCAAGTTCGTGAGCCAGCCTTGTAGTGGTGAATTTTGGATGTAAGTCACAGGCGACAACATCGATTTTGCTGTTTGTTAGTCTAATCAAGTGAGCGATGGCGTCTTTCAAGAATTCAAGCGTTTTCAAGTTCTCCACATCTCCGATGTACTGGGAAATGAACGCCTTGTTCTGTAATAGCACGCACGAGGTCACGGTTTCCTCTGCACCAACGCCCAAAACACAATTATCCACCGAACGTTTCAAGCGGACTGGCTCAGGAGCATATCCCCTAGACCTACGAATTATGCTCAAGTTCTTGCCATGAAGGCGGACAACGGAGTCATCACACCTCTGAGCAATGGTTCGATTATGAAACAGGAAGAAGTCAACCACTGACCCCAACTTTTCCAAGGCTTCCTGATTCTGAGTGACAATAGGCTGACTTGGAGGATTGGCGCTCGTCATAACGAAAGCGGGTTCACGCACTCCATCAAACAACATCACGTGCAAGCCAGTGTATGGAAGCATCACGCCGATGTTATGCAGTCCCGGAGATATCAGTTCTGATAGGTAGTAGTCTCTGCTTTTCTTTAGCAGAACAATCGGTTTCATATATGAAGTTAGCAGGTTAGCTTCTTCCCGACTCACCTCAGCGAAGGACTTTACAGCTTCGAGGTCACGAGCCATAATTGCGAATGGCTTCTGAGCCCTATACTTGACCTTTCTTAATTTAGATATAGGCTCGGACAGAGTTGTCGCAGTTGCAACGTGGAAACCTCCATTTCCCTTAATCGCAACAACATAGCCTTCTTGAAGTAGCCTACCCACATCCCTAATCGGGTTTTCATGTTCAACGAGCTGACCGTCACTATTCGTGAGGTAAACTCTTGGACCGCACTCGCTACACGCTACGGTTTGGGCGTGAAATCGGCGGTTAGATGGGTCTCTATATTCTTTTGAACAGAAATCGCACATTGGAAAATCTTGCATGGTGGTGTTCGGTCGATCGTATGGAAGTCCTTCTATGATAGTGTATCTGGGTCCACAGTTGGTGCAAGTGATGAAAAAATAGTTGTATCGCTTGTTTTCTGAATCTCGAAGCTCGTTTAAACAGTCGTCGCAGATGGAAACGTCTGGTGGGATAACAGAGCCAGAATGTTCCACGTTTTCAGAACTCTTGAGGATCGTGAACTTTTCAAATTCGTTTTTGTCTTCCGCATACTTAGTGGTTACCTCATAGATTTGAGCGAGAGGCGGCTTCTTCTTCTTCAGATCGTTAAGAAAGCGCTTAACGTTACCTTTTTTTCCTTCAACAGCGATTTCCACAATAGCGTCTCCTCGATTACGCACATAACCAACCAATTTGTTTTTTACGGCGATCCGATAGACGAAAGGTCTAAAACCTACTCCTTGAACGATGCCGCTGACCTTGATTTCAGAATGCAATGATTGAACGGGCTCCTATCTTTGGTCTTCAAGAATGACGTCTCCCATATAGTTTTTGGTTTTTCAGAAAACTCCATCTAGGTGATGATTCCTCAAAAAGAGAAAAGGAGGTGTGCACGCGCAAGTATTTTCTTTGATGATCACAGTAAAATACTACTCAACTCTTTATGAGAACTGGGCACATACAAGAACGATAGCAGCTTCAACTTTGGTGGAAATATTTATTGATGCTTCAAAGCGTATACTAACTGATCATCTTTCTCTTCAACAATATCAACTTTTCCAAACTGTCTTAGTGCAATCAGGTACATCAGAACCTTATGTGCTTCGAGTCCCGTAGTCTTTGAAAGCTCTGGGATGGTTAATGGACCTTGAGCTCTCAACGCATTTATGATGAACCCCTGTTTTTTTCTACGCTCGTAAATGGGTTTTAGCTTCTCTTTGTCTACTTTCCGTTTTCTACTGGACATAGAGTTTTCACCTTCAATCTTAAGGAAAACTTAACTCGCATAAAGTAGCTTTTAAAGTTTGCTTTCACGCGGGCGCTAAGTCAATGATGACCTATGGCAGCTTCACGGCAACTTCAACAGTCTCTTCTTCGCTCATTTTCCGCATGTGTTTCTGTTTCTCGGAAAACCCGTTGTGTGAACAAGCTCTATGTTTTCTGTTTCGAGGCTTGTGTGCAAAGATGCGATGCCAAATATTAAGTCTAACGCGAACCAATCTCCAGAAGCATCATGAGAGGAATAGAAAGATTTTCCTCATTTACAATAAGAGTTGTTATCGTTTATATGACAAAATTAATATTATTCTCATGAGCTAATATTAATCAACCAGCTGAACATTGAGAGAGATTTTATGGTTGAAGAGACAGAGGCTGAAAGACAGACGAAACTTCAAGCGTTAAGAAGACAAGGAATGAGATGGGTCGTCCTTCTAGCCTTGAAATATGACCTTACAGACAAAAAAGTGGTTTTACCTCCTTCCATAAATGAAGAATTTCGACTGGCAAAAACCATGTTGGCATCTGGCTGCTACTCTCCATGCGATGTCAACTGCTCATTAGATAAAATTGAAAGTACATTAATTCAGGCAGCAACAAATTTTAATGGAGGCTTCGAAAATTTCGACCACTGGCTATTTCTTTTGAAAAAAGCGATGCACGGCAATCTAACTCGACAAGAGGTAAACCATCTGCCATTTGTAGAACCCATCGTTCAGAAATGTGAATTCTTAGAATGTGCGTGTAACAATCAAGAAACATAAATACGCGTGCAGAGCTCTATCTTTGGACTTCAAGAATGACGTCTCCCATATAATTTTTTGGTTTTTCAGAAAACTCCATCTAAGTGATGGCTCTCTCCCCCAAAAAAAAGAAAAGGAAAAATCAGCACCAAATCTTCTTGTAATTTTTTCAATTGCTAAACAAATTTCACCTTAAGAACTACTACGCTACGATAGGAGCTTCCAATTTTTTAAGAATTGAATCGACAGGGATAGCGTTGCTGTAGAGACCTAGTTTTTCTGGCGCCAATCCCAACGCAAGACCTAAGAACTGCACGTAATGTAGCACCGGGATGTTGAAGGCAACGCCCAACTTGTCTCGGATGTCTACCTGTCCCCTGTCAAACTGAAGATGGCAGAAAGCACAGGGAGTAACTATGCATTCTGCGTCCGCTTTTCTTATGTTCTCCAGCTTTTCTTTAGCCATGTCCAACGAAACGTCGGGATTACTGGCTTTTACTCCTCCTCCTGCCCCACAACACATCATTTTGTCGCGGTAGGGAACACTCTTCGAGCCTAGCACCTCAACTAGTTCATCCAGAAACTTGGGGCGTTCAGTACTTTCAACCTTTCGATATTTTGTTGGTTTTAACAGGTGGCAGCCGTATTGGATCGCAACATTCAGGTTAATAGGCTTTTTCACAAGTCCTCTTAATTTCTCGGTTCCGATTTCATGATGAACAACTTCTACGAAGTGCTTCACGTCAATGATGCCTTTAAATTCCTTGTTAAAGGCGCATAGAATCTTGTTCACTTCATCTCGCTTTGAGGAATCCGTCTTTAAAATTTCGTTCGCTTCCTTCAAAGAACCATAGCAACCATTACAGAGCGTCACAATGTCGGTGCCTAATGTTTCTGCAATAACAAGGTTTCGAGCTGCTAAAGCTAGCCACGTAGGTTGATGAAAGGATTTAAACACACCTGGCGCCGGACAACAAGATGCTCCTTCCATGTCTTTAAGCTCGATTCCAAGCGTTGGCGCAACGTTTCGCATGGCTAGTTCAATTCCGGGATAGCGGTTGGGAATTACGCATCCAAGAAAAAATGCATACTGCATCTGGGTTCACCAACTTATTTCTTTTCATAATCAACTAGTTTGTTGAATCTCGTTTTCTTAGTGATCTCTTGAACCTCATTGAGAGCCTCTTTAGACTTGTGTGTAGTCGGCGGAACTTCACTGAGACCTAGACTCGCTCGCAACTTTCTGTATTCCTCGTTAACGGGAACAGCGTGCCCATACTTTATGACGAACCCAGAAACCATTTTGTGCCGATCAAGCATGTGCCCAGTCTCAGCCGCCATAGTTCTTAGAGCTAAAATAACGTCAGTTGGATCGACTCCCCTAGGGCATCTTTCTAAGCAGGTGTAGCAAGTTGTGCACAGCCAAAGGTCTTTGTCAGAAAGGACTTCTTCTCGAAGACCCAACAGTGCTCTCCGTATTAGTTGACGTGTCCTAAAAGCTGTTCTTCGTCCGGATGGACAGCTGGCAGTACATGTACCGCATTGAATGCAAAGATTTATTTTCTCACCGCCAGCTTTAGCTACAGCTTCAGCAAATCCCATGTCCAATTTGTCTAATTGTATAATATTGTTTTTGGGTTCGGTCATGATTGAGCCTCCATGTCTCCTTTATAGGAGCGTGAACATGGAATTAACGTTTTTGTTTTGAGAAGTTTATTAGATGAATGCTTCATTTATAAGCCTTTTGAAATTCTGTTTTTGGGCATTAATTATCAATTTTATGGTTAAAATAGCATAAAAGCCCGAAATTAATGGTATTAAAACAAATTAACTCTTTTCCAGTTTCAAACTTAAAAATTAAGGCATATCCACAAACTTTTTAACAAAGAGTTGAATCATTATTTTTCTCTAAACAATAAAAAAGAAAAAGGTGTGAAAACTGTGCCTGTGAAAGTTGTTGAAGAATGGCTAAACATGTGCGGAGGATGCGAGTGCAGCATTTTAGACATAGGCGAACCACTATTAGACATACTACCACAACTGGAATTCGTACACATGCCAGTGTTAATGGACCATAAATACTTCGGTCAGACAGGAGAAGGCAAAAAGATAGAAATCCCAGAGGCAGACGTCGGCATAATCACGGGAGGCGTTAGAAACGAGGAACATAAGGAATTGGCACAAGAAGTAAGGAACAAATGCAAAACCGTAATTGCCTATGGATCTTGCGCAGTTTTCGGCGGGCTTCCAGCGCTGGCAAACATGTACACCCAAGAACAAACTTTCAACAAAGTCTACAAAAACACGAGAAGCACAGTGCCCGGAGACTTCCCATCCATAAACATCCCTCCATGGACCGACCGTCTCATGGCTGTGGATGAAGTGATAAAGGTTGACTTAAGAATACCTGGTTGTGCTCCAAATCCAGACCTGTTCGCCAACGCCCTAACAGCACTTCTATCTGGCAAAGAATTCAAGCTTGAGGAGAAAGCTGTCTGTGAAGATTGTCCATTGAAAAGGGAAAAGAAAGCGATGGCCGCGATAAAAAGGCCTCTTGAGGTTCCACCACTTGAAGAAAGATGCTTACTAGAACAAGGATATCTTTGTCTCGGACCAGCAACGAGAACGGGTTGCGGTGGTAATGAAAAAGTTCCAAGATGCATAGCTGGTAATTTTCCATGCAGAGGTTGCATGGGTCCAATACGCTTCGGAGGCAACCAAATGGTGGACTTGATGGGTGCCCTAGCAACTATAGGTATAAACGTCAGAGAAATACCCGACCGACTTGCAACCTTCAACCGATTCGTTGGAGGCCACAATAAGCTTAAGAGTGCGCAAAGTGTGAGGTGATAAGACATGTCAAAAGAACTCGTTATCGAACCTGTAACTAGAATTGAAGGAGACGCAAAAGTCGTCATAAAGCTTGATGACAAAGGAGACGTAACTGACGCAAAGATGCACGTTCTCGAGCTTAGAGGCTTCGAACAGTTCTGCATCGGACGTCCAGTTGAAGAACTACCTCTAATAACACCGAGAATATGCGGAGTTTGTCCATGGGCCCACCATATAGCTTCTGCAAAGGCAACCGACGCTGTTTTCGGAGTGACTCCTCCAGAAGCTGGAACAAAACTGCGAGAACTAGCCTACCTCGGAGACAAGATCATGGACTTCATTTTACACTTTTATATACTCTCTGGCCCCGACTTCGTAATGGGTCCAGACGCCGATTATAAAGAGAGAAGCGTCTTTGGAATAGCCAAGGCTAATCCAGATCTTGCAAAAAAGGTTATCCACAATCACCATCTTGCTCACAAGTTGGTGATGATGCTCAGTGGAAGAAGGATACATCCAGTAGCGGCGGTGCCTGGCGGTTGGACTAAACCCTTGAAGGAAGAGGACAGAGTTAAAGGCTTAGAGATGGCTAAAGAACTCTTGGGCTTTGCTCAGTTCAGCATTAACTTGGCTAAAAACGACATTTTCCCAAAATACATTGACCTAGTGAAAAACCTAGCAGTCATAAACACCGGCTTTCTGGGCTTAGTGCGAGAAGATGGAACTCATGCAATTTATGATGGTAAACTTAGAATGATGCAGGCGGATGGCTCCTTTGAAGATTTTGCTCCCGAAAACTATCTGGACTACATTGAAGAGTACACTGAACCTTGGACTTATCTAAAATTCCCATACTACAAGAAAGCTGGAAAACTTGTTATGGACCCGGACAATCCTGTCGGAGTTTACCGAGTGAACACGCTGGCAAGAATAAACGTTTGCGACAAAATGGCGACACCTCTAGCTCAAAAAGAACTGGAAGAATTCAGAAAGCAGTTTGGAAGACCTGCCCAGCAGACACTTCTGTATCACTGGGCAAGGCTAATCGAACTTTTGACCGCAGCTGAACAGGCAGTTCAGTTGCTTGAAGACCCTGTCATCACAGACAAGAACACGAGAACTGCGGTGAAGCCACGGGCGGGACGCGGAGTAGGCGTTGTAGAAGCCTCTCGTGGAACGTTGATACATGATTATGAAGCTGATGAAAACGGGATGGTAACGGACGTTAACTTGGTTGTTGCG
>JABAOH010001747.1_pt3 | contig 21042 bp, 23 predicted proteins | sample 7062181 | NCBI WGS metagenome assembly JABAOH01 (sample SAMN14538630, study PRJNA623070) | marine sediment metagenome | biome: marine biome [ENVO:00000428]; feature: marine pelagic biome [ENVO:01000023]; material: deep marine sediment [ENVO:00002113]; isolation source: pool of 5 deep marine... | reverse complement strand
CTAATAAATATTTGTTATCTACATGGTAGACTGTGTTATGTTAATATCTTTTACTAAAAAATAAGGTGTAAAAACTGGTATCTGAAAATCAAGACCCCACCAAATTATCCACTCTGGTTTATTAGAAATATTAACAATGTTTTCTAGAATTCTTTGAAGATTATCAGAAATTCTTATGTCTTTTATTGATTTGATGATCTCGCCGTTTTTTATTAGAAATATTCCGTCTCTGGGAATAGTTGAAAAATCTCCTTTTAAATGGTTCTGAAATCTTGTGTACCAAAGATTTGTTATATACAGACCATTGAAGTCTTTAAACAATTTTTCTTTTGAGTCTTTACCTTTTTGTAAAATAATGTTGTGTGGCTGTGGTACGATTAGACCTGCGTTTGCAGTTGTCTTTGTTTTATATTTTTTAGCAGTTGTTGTATTGTGTAAAAAGTTTTTTAGAACACCTTTTTCTATAATTTTTGTGTTTTTAGTCGGAACACCTTCATCATCAAATGAAGAAGAATCGTAACCATTTGCTATTGTTCCACTATCAATTAGAGTTACCTTTTTGTTTGCAACTTTTTTCCCTATTTTTCCTCTTAAAAAAGACATACCACTATCAATAAAAAATGCTGAGGAATAACCACCGACAGCACTTAATAAATTTGCTGCTGAAAGTGGATCAAACATCAAATCATATTTACCTGATTTAAATTTTTCAGGGTTTTTAGCTAATTTTGATATTTCTCCGGCTTTTCTTCCTATTTTTTCCGGTTGAAGAGAATTTAAAGTTCTGGAACAAGAGGCAGCATGTCCTGTTTCTTCGTCTTTATTAAAAGCCCTTATTGATAATTTGATTGCTGTTGATTTTTCAGACGCCGAAACATTCGAAGAGGTTTCTAATTTTATTTTATCAACATCCGTACAAACAATTCCAGCTGTGTTTTTACTGTTTTCTAATGCAGAATTAATCATTTTTTCTGTTATGTCTAAAAGATTTACATTAACAATTTTTCTATCAAATGTTTTAGCAATTTTTTTATATCTAAATGGTCCTTCAGATATTCCAGAATAGTCTTGGTTTGGTTTTATAATTTTGGTATATTTTATTAAATTGTTAATATTATTTTTAATGTTTTTTTCGGAAACATCAAAAACAATTGTGCTTACTATTCTTTTCTTAGAAGCTAAAAATATTCTAACGGTTTCAGTGTTCCAGTTCTTGAAAATTTGAATATTATTATTTGCAAATCTAACCTGTTTTACTTCGCTCAAAGTTCTTTGTATAATAACATCATCTGCACCTTTTTTTAATGCAAATTTTATAAAATTCATGTTTACACCAAAAATATGTTTCTTAGTCTAATATCTGGTCCTCCAAACCAGACAGGCATAGGTTGCATGGGATCGCTTTTACCACAACTTCCAGCTGCAAAATCTAATTTTTTACCAACGGCATCTATACTACTCCAGAAAGCAGGTGTTGTTATCTCCAGGGTTGGTGCTTTTATTAATTTAGTAATTTTTCCATTTTTTATTAAATAGGATTCCAAACCAGTGTACTTTTGATTGTACCTTTTATCATCTATATTCCACTCCATGTAAGATTTTATATAAACTCCTTTCTTTATTGTCTCTAAAAGTTCTTCAAAACTATAATCTCCTGGCAAAACAAATGTGTTTGCCATTCTTACTATTGGTTCTGAAAAATATGCTTTTGCTCTTGATGAACCATTACTTGCTATTCCAAATTCTGCAGCTGTTTCTCTGTTTTGTAAAAAAGCATTTATTATTCCATTCTTTATTAAAAATCTTCTTCTAGCTTTGATTCCTTCATCATCATACAAATAAAATCCGTAACTATTGGGAATTGTTGGATCGTCTACAACAGAAACAACTTCTGATCCTATTTTTTGTCCCAACATATCTTTTTTTACAAAGGATTTTCCAGCTTGGGCAGCTTCTCTTCCTAATATTCTATCTGCTTCATAAGGATGTCCGCAGCTCTCATGAGAAGCTATTCCTGTTAATTCTGGTGAAAGTATGACATCATACTTATCTTTTGGTAATTTCTTTGCTTTGGCAATTTTAGGTAAGGTTTTCGCTTCTTCTAAAATCTTTTGTTTTAATTTCCATTGTCTTAATAGTTCCCAGCTTCCTACACCTCCAAATTGAAAAACCCTTTGCTCGCTAGAGCCATTAGAAATAAAGGTTATAACATAATCAAAACTTATTCTAGGTACTTTTGATTGAATTAAAGAACCCTCTGAGTTTATGAATGTTTTTTCTTTTATTTCATCAGAATATTCAAGTAATCTTATTGGCAGCTTAATCTTTGTTTTTATTAATGCTTTTTCTATTTCAAAGACTTTATTGATCTTTTCTTCCAAACTAATGTTTTCAAGTTTAATTTTTTCTTTAACATTATATTTATCCTTAAATGCTTTCTCTTCAGAGAGTTTTACTGGTTTTTTGAGAATATTTTTAGAATAATTTGCAAGTTTTAGTGCTTTATTTACTTGTTTCTTTAAATTAGAAAATTTTAGATTGTTTGTGGAAACAAACCCTAAAAATCCGTTTTTTAAAACTCTAATAGAAATTCCGAAAATTTTATTGACTTCTGTGGCTTCTAAGTTTCCATTTTTTACTATTACTCTATTTGTCTTTAAATTTTCAAACCTAACTTCTGTATAATCCGAAAATTTTTCTGCATATCTTAATGTTTTTTTAGCTAAATCAAGCATTTGTATAATTTATTTTGTGTTTATATTAAATTTTTCTTTGTTTTGCGTTTCTTCTTAGTAAAAGATTTTTTTACTCCTTTTCCAAATGCTTTTGTAATCCCCCAGCCCTTTCTAATACTCTCACCAACTGCCTCGCCTGTTTTCTCAGCAACATCTTCAGCTGTTTTTTTCTTTTTCTTCATTCAATCTCCTCATTTTATTATTTTAAGATAAGTTCATTTAAATCTTTTCTTGGCCTCTGTTGTGGATTTTCTGATGGATATCCCATTATTATAACAAATGGAACAAACCAATCTTTGGGTATATTTAACTCTTCTTTTAAAACATCTCTATTAATTAATCCTATGTAACACGTTCCCAAACCTAATTCCGTTGCTCTAAGAACAAAAAAGGAAGAAGCAATTGAAATGTCCCTATTTGCTCTTTCCTCTTCTATTCCTCTTAATACCTTCTTAACTTCTGTAAGATCTTTGGGTAATGTTCCTTCTTCTTGTTGATATTTAACCTCTTTAAAATTTTCATATTCTTTTGGATTGCCGCATAATACAACTATGATTGGTGATTCATAAACAAAATCTTGTCTAAACACTCCTTTTTTCTTAAGTTTTTCTTTTGTTTTCTTATCTTTAATTATAATATATCTGGTTGGTTGAACATTGCACCCCGATGGAGCTCTTCTTGCAGAATCAATTATCTCTCTAATTATTTCATCTGAAACTTGTTTTTCCTCAAATTTTCTTATTGATCTTCTTTTTTCTATTGCTTCTTTTACATGCATTTTTATCAAACGTTATTTCAAATCATGAATAGTTAAAATATTTACACCTTCAGGTGTTCTTATTCTATCAACTTTCATTCCTACTATATATTTTATCCCATTATGCAAGCAATGATTAATCAGTTTTTGATCGATGTCACCATCAAATATCAAACAATTTGCATTCAGACCGCGCATAGCTGAAAACATTTCTTTTACAGGAACTCTTCCTAATATTTCTTGATCATCATCAAGAAAACATGCCGCCCTTGTTCCTATTAAATCATCTAAAACTGTTTTAAATGCTTCAATTTTATCTCCTTCAACTCTTACAGGTTTATGAACTACTCTTTCTTTTCTTTTTTCTTGTTTTTTATTATTGTTTTTTGCCTCTGAGCTTACCTGATCAGCTGGCACCTTACTTCTTAACAGTTTGTATATTTCTTTTTTTCGTAATTCTTCTACTTCTTTTCCTCTTGGAGCTCTTATTACAAAATCTAATTCACAAACTGACTTCAATTCTTTTAATATCAAATCACCACCGCGATCACCGTCTAGAAACGCTGTTGTTATTTTTTCTTTAGATAAATCAATAATAGCTTTGGGAATTGATGTTCCTTCTATCGCAATAACGTTTTTTATACCGTTTTTGAGAAGATTAGTAACATCTGCTCTTCCCTCAACAATTATAATTTCATCGTAGTTTTCTATATCTGGTCCTGTTGGTAATCCTTTGAATTCTGATATTTCATCGCCTCGAACAGCTTCTTTTATTTGTTCTGATATTTGCTGTGAATCAAGTGAATCTTCTTGAAATACTTTACCCAAAAGCTCTTTTGCTCTTTCTACAACATACTTTCTCTTATTTACCCTAACATCTTCTATTTTTTCAACATTAATTTTAGCTAAACATGGTCCTACTCTTTCTATTGTTTCTACACATGCTGCTATTAAAGCTGTTTCAGAACTGTCCAGAGACGAAGGAATTGTAATTATTCCGGATGTTTTTCCATTATATGTCTTCATTTCAACATCAATTCTTCCAACTCTACCAGTTTTTTGTAACTCCCTTAGTTCCATGTCGGGTCCTAACAAACCTTCTGTCTGCCCGAAAACAGCTCCTATTACATCTGGTTTTTCAACAGTTCCATCAGCTTCAAATTTAGCATAAATTGTGTATTTAGAAGTAGCTTGAGCTAATTTACTCATTTAATACACCCCTTAATTCTTCGATTTTTCTAATCTTTAATCTTGTAAACATAAAACCAATCTTTCTTCTGGTTTCTCTATCTACTTTATAACTAAGAGATTGAAGAATTCGGTTTAATTCATGTGCTATTTTCTTTCCTTCAGGATCATAATCCGTCAATATTAATACTTCTTTTTTCTTCAGTTCTTCTGTTGTTTCGTATATCCCTTTTTTCAAGGTAATTATTCTCTTGAAACCTAATAAACATAAAACTTTTTTATCTCTTTTTCCTTCAACTATAACTTGTTTTTCTTTGTTTTCCTTGAGTAATTTTAATAACTCTTCTTCAATCTCTTGAGTATTCATAAGTTAATTTTAAAACTATTTAAATTTATAACTCTTCTGCTTCTTCGGAACAAGAATCACAAACCCATCTATCATTAATATTATGTAAATCTTCAGAATAATTTCCACATAATTCACAATCACCAGAATTAGCTTCTTCTGTAATTTGGAGCGGTTCTTCTATCCTTAGGTGCTCTGTCATTACCTCTAAAGCTGCTGGGCAAACTTTTGCAACCTCTCTTGCAGAAATGACACCAATCAGCTTACCTAAGAAAACAACAGGAATTCTCTCATATTTATGTTTTGACATTAATCTCGCAGCTTCAGAAATATCACAGTCTGGAGGACATGTAACCAGATTTTTTGACATTATGTCTTTTAAATATATTTTTGAAGCCTGTTTGTCTTCTGCTGTTATTTTATTAACAATATCTTCTCTTGTGACAATACCAATTGGTTTTGTACCTTCACAAATTATAACGCTTCCAACATTTTCTTTTTTCATTATTTTAGATGCTTCCAAAGCTGTTTGCATTGGCTTAGCTGTAATGACACTTGCTACCATTGCATCTCTTACTTTAATTCCTGTTGGCATATCATTTTTACCTTTCCAAACAATTTAAAGTTTTATATACAAAGGAACAGATGTCGAATAAGTTAATTTTATAAGTCTGATTCGACAATATACTAATATGGATACACAGAGTTTAGCTAAAGATACATTAGCTAAAAGGATTGCGGGAGAAATTGTTCTCAGTGAAAAAGCAGGAAAAACAATACAAAAGTGGAGAAATATATTCAAAATACCTCAAAGAAGATTGGCAGACGAGATGGGCATAATGCCTTCTGTTATTTCTGATTATGAAAATGGTAGGAGAAAATCTCCTGGTATAAAAATAATAAAAAGGATTGTAGAAGGTATGATAACTATAGATGAGAAAGCAGGAGGTAAAATAATACAAGAGTTTGCAGTCCTGCCTACACAAACAGTTCTATCTGACGCTGTTCTAGATATGAAAGAGTTTGAATCACCAGTTGAGATAAAGAAATTTTGTAAAATAATAGAAGCTCCTGTAGTTGTAAAAGAGGAAAATGTTAGTAAGAAAATTTATGGTTATACTGTGATAGACGCCCTAAAAGCTATAACAGATCTTTCTCCAATGGATATGGTAAAATTATATGGAATGACAAGCGAAAGGGCCTTAATATTTACAAAATCACGTAGCGGAAGGAGTTCAATGGTTGCTTTAAAGGTTACAAATTTAAGACCTGGGTTGGTTGTCCTACAAGGATCTGAAAAAATTGATGATCTAGCTAAAAGAATAGCAGAATTAGAAGGAATACCAATAAGTGTTACAAAAATAAAAAATAGTGAAGAACTATTGAAAACATTGAAAAAGAACTTCTAGACCCTCCCCTTCACTTCTTATCGAACATGACTTTACTTACTTACTTTTTTATTTATTTATAATATATAACAACGTTATAAGAAACAAAGGTTCTTTTACCTAAAGTATTTTCCATAAGAAATAAAATCTAAAAGAAAACGGGGGGAGAGTTGGAATTATAACACTGTAATAAAGCTATTTATGAATATCATGTGAAGTTCCATGAGAAGAAACGGGGTTCATGTGAAGAAAATAATAAATAAGTTCATAAGGTTATTTCTATGAGAAACGGAGGTTTTTATTATGAATTCAAGTGAAAATTTGTTCTCAAAATTTCTTCAATCAAAATCTATTTTTAAAAATAGGGAAGCACTAACTATTTCCTTCTCACCAGAAAACATACCACATAGAGAAAAACAGATAAATGATCTAGGAAGAATTTTAGCTCCAGCATTAAAAGGCGGAAGACCTAGTAATGTATTCTTATATGGTAGAACAGGAACTGGAAAAACACTAATTTCTAATTTTGTTGGTTCAGAGCTTGAAAAAATAAGTGAAAATAACGGTCAAACAATTAAAGTTCTTTATGTTAATTGTAAAATGAAGAGAACAGCAGACACAGAATATAGATTAATGGCTTATTTATCCAAGATGTTAGGAAAAGTGGTTCCTTTTACAGGACTTCCAACTGATCAAATCTATAAAGCTTTTTTTGAAACACTAGACGAGAAAAAACAAACAGTTATTTTAATAATAGATGAGATAGATGCGTTGGTAGAAAAAACAGGAGATGAAATACTCTATAACTTAACAAGAATAAATCAGGATCTTAAAAACTCTAAAGTTTCTCTAATAGGAATAACCAATAGTCTTGGTTTTATTGAATCCTTGGATCCAAGAATAAAGAGCTCTTTAAGTGAAGAGGAATTGATATTTCCTCCATACAATGCTTTACAACTTCAAGATATTTTAAGGGGAAGAGCTTCTGTAGCCTTTATTCCTGGCATGTTGGAACCAGGTGTTATAGAAAAATGTGCTGCTTTAGCTGCTCAAGAACACGGAGACGCTAGAAGAGCATTGGACTTATTAAGAGTGGCAGGTGAGTTGGTTGAAAGAAACACCGAACAAAAGGTTACTGTAAAACATGTTGATGTTGCACAAGAAAAAATCGATATTGATAGAATATTAGAAACAGTTAAAGCCCAACCAAGACAGTCGCAGGCCGTTTTATTTTCCATAATTGAATTAGCAGAAAAGAACAAAGAAATACAAACCGGAGAAGTTTATGATAATTATCAAGAAATTTGTAAAAAACATGGTTTTAAAATATTAACAACAAGAAGAGTCTCGGACCTGATAGCTGAACTAGATCTCTTTGGAATAATAAACACAAAAATAATCTCTAAAGGCAGGTATGGTAGAACTAGAATAATATCTTTAGGACTATCAAGTTCAATTATCAAAAAACTGAAAAAGCTTCTATACGAAATATTTCTATGAACCATAATCATTTGAAGAACTTAATTAATCTAGGATTTTTGGTAGATGAGAAAATAGCAGATAAAATAGAGGCTTTGAGTGAAGAAGAGCTCTATAATTTAGTTGAAATATTAAAAAAAGAGAATGTTTTTATTATAAATGAGGAAAATTTAAGAAGTGTTCTTGTAGGCGATGTGAAAATATTAAGAATATTCAAAAAAACAGAGAAATTCACTGTTCAGGATTTTGTAAAGAACTTAAATAACAGATATACTTTTCTACAAGACGTTTTAATGAAGAAACTTAAGCTGTCGAATATAGTTTCTATAAACAAAGGCAATGTTGGAAATCTGACTATTATAGGCCTAGTAAAGGAAAAACAGGAGAAAGATAATAATTTTGTTATTTCTTTGGAAGATTCGACAGGAGAGATCAAGACATTAGCAACAAAGAAATTAGGGGAAAGAGTAAATTTGGATGATGTTATTGCAGTTTCTGGAAGAGTAACTAACAAGATATTATTTATTGATAAACTTCTGTTTCCAGATGTTCCTTTAAAGCCAGTTGTTTATAGTAGAGAGCCTGTTAAGATTGTATTATCAGATAAAAAAGGTCTTAAAACCGATTATCTAATTCTTAACAACAAAATCAAGGATAAAATAAAGAACAAAGAGTATGAAATTACAAATCCCTGTATTTTTAAGATAAATAATGTTGTCATTTTACTAATTTTAGGCTACGATCCTCTTGATGTTCTGAAAAAAAGGTATGTTAATATTGAAAATACTGACTTTCTGATAAAACCCTCACCAGATATAGTTCTTACAGACAAAGAAATCAATACAAACTATAAGGGAATAAGCATTGTTTCTAAGAATAAAGTGATTGACTTGAAAACAAGAGAAGTTAGTGATATATAAGAATCTAACTTATATGAAATTTTAACCATATAACACCCATATAACATTTTTTTGAAAAGAAAGAAAACCAATCAAGGAGGTTACCTTCCAATAAGTTTAAATTTTTTTTATATATATCTTATAGTAGTAAAGGTGATAAAATGGTTAAACTAAAAGTTAACCAGCTTGTTGAAACAAAAGTACCCCAATATTTTAATGAAAAAGGAAATAGAGTCCAGAAACTAGAAAAAGCGACTATTATAATTTCAGTTGGTAGTAGAGGTACTATTTCGCGTGTAGATAATTTACCAATTCCCAATTCTGCACAAGTTTACTTTAAAGATTTGGATATGCATGTGGCATATTCTCAAGATAATTTAAAACCAGTGAAAGATTAATACCAATGGTTAATAAAATGTTATACGGGTTATAATTAGAATATATGAAAATACCATATGGAATCATCTAGTTTAGATTTTATAAGCTGGAAATTATAAATTAGGATTATGAAGAAGAAATGGAAAGTTGTTATATTTATCATACTTCTTTTTCCATTACTCTTTTTTATGTTCTTTTTTGGTAGCACTATAGGAGGAATTTTAGCAGCTCTTATAATGTTTGTTATAGAGCTTTACATTCTTTTAATCTGGATTTATGATAAAAGGAAGAAGAAAAAATAGATTCTCCAACCATAAAGGCTTTAAATTTTAAGTACTAATAGTGACTATGGAACTACAAATTCTTGATGCCGACTACATAGTTCTTAATAATAAACCAATAATTAGATTGTTCTGTAAAGACAACCAAGGAGAAACAATTTGCGTTTTTTATGATAAATTCCTACCTTATTTCTATTTTTACGGTGATGAATCCAAATATACGGAAATAATAGAGGAAATAATGAAGAGGTATGATGTGAAAATTGAAATCGTTGAGAAAACACTTCCAATAGGATTTCAGCCACCTGTAAAGGTTCTAAAAATAACAGGAACTAATCCAAGACTAACACCTGAGATGAGAAGTTTTGTAAGAAAGTTTGGAACTCCCTTCGAAGCTGACATTCTTTTTAGATATAGATTCATGGCTGATTTTGATTTAAAGGGAATGGGATGGATAAATGTTGAAGGAAAATTCAGGAGAACAGGTACTGTTAAATGCAGAGCAATAAATGCCAAGAGTATAAAACCAATTGAAATAATGAAAAATGCTCCTTTAAAATACATGTCAGTTGATATTGAGTGCTTGCCATCAGAAGAAAGAATAGCAACACCAGAAAAAGATCAAATAATTGTAATCAGTATGGCTTTTTCTCCAAACCATAAAGGAAAGTCTTCTCTAGTTCTAATAGCAAAATCAGCTAGGATAAATAAAAATTCAATATCGTGTCAAAACGAGGAAGACATGCTAAAAAAATTCAAAGAAATAATTGATGAATATGATCCAGACATAATTTGCGGTCATAATATCAATGGTTTTGATTTACCGTTTCTAATTAAAAGAATGGAAACCCTAAGAATACCACGAGACTTAGGAAGATCTGAAAAATTTGCTATGACAAGAAAATTACAGCATAGTTACATGCCAAATGTTTGTGGAAGAGTGATTGTTGATAGTTTTGAGATATATAGAAGGGACCCATGGGTGAAATTCAAAAGATATGATCTAGATACAATTTCCAAAAAAGTGCTTGGAGCAGGAAAAGTAGATTTTCGTGGAGATAATTATGTTAAAAAAGTTAGAGATATATGGAATGGAAATGATTTTAGAGAAATTATAGAATATGGAAGAAGAGATGCAATATTAGCCCTAAGACTTGTTGTAGAAAAGAGATTGTTAGATAAGTTTTTTGAAATAGCAAAATTATCTGGACTTGTTTTACAAGATTCTTTGGGTGGGCAATCACAGAGACATGAGTTTAGATTATTAAGAGAATTCTATAAGAGAGATATTATAATGCCTTGCAAACCGTCTGATATAGGAGACAGAATAAAAGAACATGGTTTGAAAGGAGCTTTGGTATTAGAACCTGAAGTAGGGTTTCATGAGTGGGTCATTTGTTTAGATTTCACTAGCATGTACCCCTCTTTAATTAGAGCCTTTAACATATGCACTACAACATATTTAACAAACGGAGAGGATGTTGAGCATTTTGTTTCTCCTTATGGAACTAAATTTGTTAAACCTTCAGTTTTCAAAGGCATTATACCACAGATAGTAGACGATGTAATGTCTTCGAGAGTTGCAGCAAGAAAACAATATAGAATAGAAGTTGATCCGGAAAACAAGAAAATATTAAAAGCAAAACAATTAGCTCTAAAGGATCTTCTAAACTCATTGTATGGTTACACAGGCTATGTCAGGTCAAGACTTTATGTTATGGATATTGCGAATACAATAACAGCTTTTGGAAGAGACACAATAACAAAAACAAAAAAACTAATTGAAGAGAATTTTCCGGCAAAAGTTATTTATGCAGATACAGATTCAGTTTTTATTAAATCGGATGTTAAGGATCTTGACAATTGTATGGAATTTGGTAAAAAGATTTCTGATTTTATTTCTAAAAAATTATACGGATTGGATTTAAAATTTGAAAAAGTTTTTAAAACACTTTTAATTTCTTCAAAGAAGAGATATGCTGGTTGGGCTTTTGAAAAAGAAAGAGGCGAATGGTTTGACAGATTAGAAATGAAAGGAATAGAAACAGTAAGAAGAGACTGGTGTGAACTAGTTTCCGATTCAATGCTTGAAGTTCTGAACATTGTTTTAAAGGAAAAGAATATTAGCAAAGCATCAAGGTATGTTAGAGGAAATATAGACAAACTAGCAAAGGGCGAGATACCATTAGAAAAATTAACAATTATAAAAGGTGTAACAAAAGCTTTAGATGCTTACGATGGTGTACAGCCTCATGTCGAACTTGCGAAAAAAATCATGAAAAGAGATAAGACTAAATCTTTAGTAGGAGCAAGATTAGGTTATGTTATAATAAGAGGCAATCAACTTTTGTCAAAAAGGGCAGAGGATCCTAATTTTGTTAAAGAAAAAGGTTTACAGATAGACTCTGAATATTATATTTATAATCAATTACTTCCTCCATTAGAAAGAGTATTCGAAGTATGCGGAATTTCTTCCTCAGAATTAATAGAGGGTGTTAGACAAAAAAGTCTTTTGGATATAATAAACGGAAGTAAAAAGAAATCCCCGGATGAAACTGTTTTAAATGCATTTGAATCAGTTGTTTGCAAAAAATGTGGCTGGGAATTTAGAAGACCTACACTGAGTGGAAAATGTCCTGAGTGTTCAGGAAGACTATATTTTTCTGCTAATGGTTCAATTGGAAGTATGGTTGATTTTAGTAAATGATCAACTTATATGAAAATAACACTATATAACACCCATATAACATTGAAAAACTAATACTTAAATCCTATTTTTTAGAAGAGTTTAAATGTTTTAATTTGAATATTATAACTATGAGTGGTTTGTTTGGTAGTTTTAAAGAGGCAACAATTTATAAATGTCCTAAATGCGAAGGTGACGCTGAATACAAAGACGTAGGTAAATTATTGATGACTCCTTTAGCAGGGAATCAAGAAGTAGAGTTAAGATGTAAAAATAAAAAATGTAAACATGAATGGAAAGAAAAAATGAAATGAGAAGCTTAAATTCTCTTTGATATCTTAATATTAATTTATTAATAAAAAATGTTATATGGGTTATAATTACGTTATATGAAAATAACCTAGGAAACATCTAGTTTAGATTTTATAAACTTTGATTTACAAAATTTATATAATGAATAAACGCACTTATAGTCTTGCTGTTGGAGTTATAATGTTTATAGTCTCTATTGTATTTTTCGTAATTCCTTATTTCCTAAAATTCGATGCCTTTTTTCCATTTATGTTTGCGCTCGTTTCATTTATTTTAGGAATTGGATTCTTTTTCATGGGCTTTACTGAAAAATAAATGGTGAATAAATGGTTAAAAATGTTGAAATGTTTTTGTTTATAATAATAGTTTTGTTACTGATTGTACTTTTTCTTAATACTCCAGAGCAAATAGAAGCTATTTGCATAGATTGTATTCCAGGACATATCGGAGGAGGTTGCACCTACACTGATAAAAGTGGAAATATTATACAGCCTAGTTCATGCATCCCCTATGACAAAAACATAACAAAATATATTTGTTCCGATAAATCCAGGGAAGTCGAGGCATGCATAGAAATATACAGGCCGGTTTGTGGCAACGATGCAAAAACCTATTCCAACTCATGCTTTGCTTGCATGAACAAAATGGTTTCATTCTACCTTGAAGGCGAATGCCCTCAAGTCGTGGACGAATCGTACTGTAATTTTGATGAAGACTGCGCTTGTGGGATACATAAAGAAACAAGTGATTGTTTCTATGGCAACAAGGCTTATGTAGATACTAGTCAACAATGTCCTGATTTCTGCACAGGTATTGCAGGGAATTTAATAATCAAATGTGTGAATAATAAATGTATACAAGTTTCTAGTTAAAGAATTTATGAAAATTTGTCATTTTCCATAACAGTTATGAAAATAATTTGTGGAAATTCATAAAATACTAATACCTGCAAAAAATAGAATACATGGAACAATTAAACATCCCATACCATAAGTCCTTCTGATATTTAAATAATTAGGAATTAAACCAACTGCTATTGAGACTACTAGAATTAAAATTCCTATCAATCCAGAAAAAATAACAGTTAAAACAAAGAGAAAAACGGAAGTATACAAGCAGAGTTTTTGATAATCTATTTTTTTCAAAAATCTTAATGACATTTTAGTCATTTTTAACGTTAAAATTGTTGATACGGCAGCTGAGATTAAAATAATTGCAATAAAAACCAAAGTTTCTTTGAAACCAATTTCTAACAATTTGCTAACACCAATGGCTATTCCCGATCTAGGATTATGAATTAACCACAAAGCTAATATGGAATAAACAATATCACAAGTTGTTATTGCTCCAATTGATATCAAAAATTCTCTACCACTCCTTTCTCTTCTAAAGGCTTGTTGGGTTAAGATTGTTGATTGAGTTGCACCTAACCCAGGCAATAAACCAGCAATTATTCCAGATAAGCTGCCAACTCCTATACAAGTTAAAAGACCCTTTCTTTCGATTTTCTCTTCATCAAATGTAAATTTGTCAGGAAGTTTTGTTTTTTGAAACATTGAGATTAAAATCATTGGCATGCCAAACAATCCTGTAAGCAAAGGAAACAAAGCAAAATCACCAAAATTGTTTAAAACAATCAAACCAAGAATTCCAGATAAAATAAAAACACCTAATGCAAGAAGCTTGTTTTTTCCCCTTTCTTCAAGTATCAAATAACCTATTACTGCAATTAACAACCAATGGACATGATGTCTTATTAATTCATACAAACTTGGAATAAAAAATACAAATATTGGTAATGTTAAGATAGCAAATAAAACACCACCCAAACTTCCAATAACACATAATTTCACTGCCTCAAAACCTCTACCTTCTAACAATAGTTTGTGTCCAGGTAAAACTCCTAATACTGTTGATTCTTCTGGAGCACCAAGCAAGATTGAAGGAATAAAATTAATAAAAGAATTTATAACTCCTGAAGACACTAAAATAATCGCTGTTGGCAAGGGTCCGAATAAAAAAGACATACCGAGGATAATCGGTATTGTATTGTTTGGATGTAAACCAGGTAATAATCCCGCTACCACCCCAAATACTATTCCTATTAGCAAAGAAAAAAGTGTTATTAACATAAGTGAATAAAGAATAATAAAAAGAAAATTTTAATTTACCACTTTAAGTAGTTAACTAACAATCAAAAATTAAACTTAAATTCTTTTCAGACCCACTAAAAATAGATTAGTATGGAAAGTTTTTCAGATATAACACATAGGTTAAAGGATTTACAATCTCAAATGAGAAATAATTATACGAAGGCACTTAAAACCGGATATGGTTTGTGGAAAGTTGCAGGTGTTGGGAGTGGAGATGTTGTATTCAAAATTGATAAATATTCTTCAGATTTGATAGTTGATTATTTCTCAAGATGGGGTGAAGAAACACCTTTAATATTAATAGATGAAGAATTCGGAACATTACAATTTCCAAAAAATTTAGATCAAAATGATTATAAGATTAGGGTAATTTTAGATCGTTTAGATGGATCAAGAGAAATTGCTTTTGATCTTCGTGCAGCATGGATACTTACGGGTGTTGCTATCAATAAAGGTGAAAAAACATCTTTAAATGATATTTCAGTTGCTGTTCAAACTTCTATACCTACTACAAGAGAACATATATCAGAGATATTAATTAGTGAGGAAGATAAAAAACCAGTTTTAGAGAGATTTAATATATTTAATAATGAGATAGAAGAGACGTTGCCCATAACACCATCTAAAGCAAAATCCATAAAATATGGTAAAGTAAGTATTGTAAGTTTCTTTCCTGGCGCAAAAAAAGAAATAGGAGAAATAGAGGATAAATTATTTTTCAAATTATTCGGTCCAGTTCAAAGAGGCAAAGCATTTGCATATAATGATCAATGGGTTGCCTCAGCTGCTCAGCAATATGCACTTGCAACAGGAAAATACAGATTTGTTTTTGACCCAAGACCATTAACAGAAAAAATTCTTAATAAAAGAGGTGAAGAGTTAGGTTTATGTTGCAAGCCTTATGATATATGTACAAAAAAAATAGCAACCGATGCAGGTTGTATAATAACAGATGAGCATGGTAATGATTTAAATCCCAAACTTGATATAGAAACAAATGTAACATGGGCAGGTTATGCTAATAATGATATAAGAAAAGAAGTAGAACCTATTTTAATGGAACTAATTGAAGAAATGAAAGATTAAACCTTTTCTTCCTTTTCTAATATTTTTTCTGCAATTCTTGCGAATGCAGGTCTTGTTATTACAATACCAATTAAAACTCCTAGAATTGTTGTTACTGCAAACCCTTTCATTGCACCAACACCAATAAACATCATGGGCAAAACACCAGCTATCACAGTTGCAGCAGAACCAAATATTATAAAGAATGATCTCTTGACTCTTTGTTTTAAGGTATAAATCTTCTTTTCCTCTTCCCCACCACCAATTAATATCTCATCTATTATCATTATTTGATCGTTGGTTCCACTTCCTATTGCAGCAATTATTCCTGCTATTGATGACAAATCAAGTGTCCATCTAATTAATGAAGCCGCACCAAGAGTTAGAACCAATTCAAAGAAACTGAACAACATGTTTGGTATTAATATCTTGAAACTTCTGTATCTGAAATAAAGAACAGCAGCAACAGTTATAGCTGCTATAATAACTGCATAAAAAGCATCTCTTAAAAATTCTCCACCAAGTACAGGTGATATTTGATCAGTTCTTATTATTTCCAAACTAACAGGCAAGGAACCAGACTGCAAAATACTTTTTAACATTAGCTGTTCTTTTAGAGCTTCTCCTCTTGTTAATCTAAAACCAGTAATTGCAGGAGTTGTATACACTTTACCTTTTAAATCAGATGATATTGATAATGAGGTTATTAATTTTTCGTCCAAATATAAATAAATTCTACCGTCTAAATATTTAGTTCCTGTGTTCGGATCTGTAATCACTTTCATGTCATTTGTTATTTTTGCAAATCTTTCTGCGCCTTCTTGAGAAATAAAAACTTGGAAGTTAAATTCATAACCGTTTCCACTTTTTATAATCCTTGAAACACATACTCCTGGCTGATCTTGCAAGCAAACAGACTGTATATCCTTTCCAGTAAAGGCCGTGACCATTAGAAGGACATTTTTGTCAGTTGCATTAAAGAATTGGATATCAATGTCATTAATTTTAGATGTTTGATTTTTCTCTAGCAAAATATTACCAATTGTAATAGTATTATTATTCAATTTTACGGAATACGTTTCCTCATCCAATTTCAAGGATCCGGTATTATTTTTTATTTCAACTATTCTCTCCACTTTGCCTTCAAACTTTCCTTGCTTTGCTAGAAGGTTCTCCACTTCTTCTTTTGATCCTCCAGCCATTTCTATTTGTATATAACTAGCTCCTGTGACATCTTTGACAGACTGGAATTTAGATTCTCTTAATCCAAAAACATTTATTCTTGTTTCTAGAGTGGCTATTGTTTGTTGCACAACAGCATCAGTGACATTTTCCTTTGGTTTTAATAACACTCTTGTTCCACCGACTAAATCTAGACCAAATTCAAGATTCGACGCAGATTTCTTAACAACACTGATCCCTATACTCCCGTTTTCAATATAAGCCAAATCAAGTTTTCCGGAATGCATAAATCTGAATATTCCAGTGAAATTTTCAAATTCATAAAGATCTTCAGGACTGTTTATCTCTTTTTCATTTGCCCATGTCAATATTTCTCCGATTTCTATTTTTCCCGATAATGGTGAGTCAGAATCAATGGATCTAACAACAACACCTTCTTGGGATGAGGGTATAATTAAAATTATTGAAAGAATTACAAGTATTATAACTAATAAAATTCTCCATTCCCTTAATACATTGAATCTCATTTCATTCCCTTCTCCATGTACCATCTTAAGATTGGAGCGTTCAACAACCAAGTGTTAATCAGATCGAATACTAAGCCAATCAACAAGATAGAAGCAATTTGGATTATTACGTTCGATGAAGTTATTATGAATAATGACATTAATGCTACTGCTGTTGCACCAACTGTGGTAAAAGCAGTTTTTCTAGCTCTTTTCATTCTTTCAGATACTTCTCCAGACCCACGGGTTGTTCTTGTTGTTAGTAAAACGTCATCGTCAACAGAATATCCTATGAGCAGCAAAAGAGCTGCAAAAGTAGCCAGAGAAAGTTTTATTCCTATTATTTGTGATAATACCAATGTTTCAACAATGTCTGCAAAAGCAGATATAATAACACGAAAACTAAGCACAGGTTTCCTAAAAATTATAAATGCTACAGCAGCCATGAACAAGAAAGCAAAAACCAAGGCTATTATTGCCTGTTCGAAAAATGCAGCACCCAAAGTCGGTCCAATTGTTTGCACAGAGTAATTTTCAAAAACATAACCATTTTCTTCTGAAGTTTTTAAAACATCATTTGAATCTATATCTGCATCAAATTCAATAAAAACAGTATAACCAGTTATACTTTGTGCAGTTCTTACAGAAGCTTCATAAGAACTTAGAACATTTTCTAATTCCTGTTCTTTTATTTGTGTTGAAGATTCAGCAATTATTTGCGTACCGCCCTTTAAGTCTATATCAAGATTTAATCCACTTGTAAAAATCACCCAAAAAAAATATCCTAATGATAAAACCAATATTATTACAGGGATTACTATTAATTTTTTATAATTCATAAAAATACATATATCAATAAATATATTAATCTGTGTTTTTATGAAAATCGGTATAATTGGTTGTAGCATTAACGGAGCTTATTTAGCTTGGAAACTCTCTGAGAGAAACGAAGTTACTGTTTTTGAGAAAAATAAAGCTATAGGAGAAAAACCTTGTTCTGGTCTGATTTCTGAGAGAATTTGGAAGTTTATACCAAAAAACGAAGATATAGTAGAAAATACTATAGAGGAAGCGTTAATTTACTTCCCAAAGAAAAAACTTAAATTAAAACTTAATCCTAAGATGCTTGTTATAAACAGAAAATTATTAGATCAGACTGTTACAAAATTTGCAGAAAAAAACGGGGCTAAAATCCTTCTTGACAACGAGGTGAAGAAAGTTTATTTTGTTAGAAAGACCAAACCACAATTAATAGCTGATAAAATTTATGAATTCGATTATTTGTTAGGTTGCGATGGTTTTAATTCTATTGTAAGAAAGGCCCTCACTCTAAAAAAACCCAAATACAAGCTAGGAATTTATGCTTACAAGAAAAAGAAGGATGAATCAAAACTTGTTAAGGTCTTTCCTTCTAAAAACGGTTTTGCTTGGATAATACCAAGAGGTTCAAGGGTCGAATATGGGATCCTTGATAATGTAAATATAGCAAGAGAAAGATTCGATAAATTTTGTAGATTAAGAAAATTTAAACCCAAACAAATTTACTCCCATGTAATACCAGAAGGTTTGGTTAAATTGGAAGCAGAAAGAGTGGCTCTTTGTGGTGATGCTCTAGGTTTGACTAAACCAACATCTGGTGGGGGTGTAATCTGGGGCTTAACAGCATGTAATATTCTTTTGAAGAACTTTCCGAATTTAAAGAAGTACAATAATGATATTAGGAAGTTCTTTGGTCCAAAATTCTTTTTTTCAAGATTGGGCAATAGGTTTGCAAGATTTTTCGGTCAGAAGTTTCCTAGAATTTTACCTAAAGAAATGTATTTTGACAGTGATATTTATTAATTTCTAATGCGACCTAATTAAATATAATTAAGGTGATTTTTTTGAAAAGAATGCATACATCAATAAGCATACCAAAACCATTGTATAATAAAATTAAAAATTATATCAAAGGAACAGGATTTACTTCGGTTTCATCATTCGTAATATATGTTTTAAGACAGGTCATTTCAGGATCACATGAAAAAGGTAGAAAAGAATTATTTTCTAAAGAAGACGAAAAGAAAATAAGAGAAAGACTAAAAGCACTAGGTTACACATGATTTCCATAGAAAACTTTAAATATACTATAATGTAATATAATGTTATTTAATTACATTACATTATAGGGATGCAATGAGAACCACTATAGTTGATATGAAAAAACTGATTGATGATAGCATTTACATAATTAGATGGGCTAAATCAAATTATAAGAACCCAGCTGTTATGTGGTCTACAGGTAAAGATTCTACAACAATGCTACATTTAATTAAAACTGCTTTTTTTGGAAAGGTGCCGTTTCCCGTGATTCATTTAGATACAGGCTGTAAATTTCCAGAGATATACGAATTTAGAGATAAAATTACAAAAGAATGGAATTTAAATTTGGTAGTAGGGAAAAACGAAGAAGCACTAAAAAAAACAATGTCACCTGATAAAAACGGTCATTTTAATTGTTGTACTGCCTTGAAGACAGAAGCGCTTAAAAATTTATTGAAAAAGCATAAGTTTGATGCTCTTATAATGTCAATAAGACGTGACGAACATTACATTCGAAACATGGAAAGATATTTTTCTCCAAGAGATAAGAATGGAATTTGGCGTTTTGTTAGAACAAAATCAGAAGAGGAGATGAAAGAAGGTGATGCTCCTTTTGTTTCCGAGCAGCCATTAGAATTGTTTAATTTATTTCAAACTGATTTTGGACCAACATGTTCTCATGTTAGAGTACACCCAATTTTGCACTGGACTGAATTAGATGTATGGAGATATATAAAAAAGAATAAACTTCCTTTCAATCCACTTTATCGGTCAGACTATGTGAAGAAGAGATTTGGATGGAAAAATAAAAGATTTCGTTCGTTAGGATGTCAACCATGCACAGTTCCTGTTGATTCAAGTGCAAAAATTATAGACGACATAATAGAAGAATTGAAAACAACAGAAGTAGAAGAAAGATCTGGTAGAAGCCAAGACAAGGAAAAAGAACAAGTAATGAGAAGATTGAGAACACTAGGCTACATGTGATTTCAATGTTTTGCCCTTTTTGTTTAAATGAAAATAAGAATTTAGAAGATTTGATATTATTTTCTACAGAAAATACAATGTGTGTACTTTCTTTAACTTACGTTAAAGAAGGACATTTATTAATTATTCCAAAAAAACATGTTAAAACTTTAAGAGCATTAGACAAGGAAGAATATGACGATTTTTATAATTCAATACAAAAAACTATGAATATATTAAATAAAAAATTCGATGCACAAAAAATTTTATTATATTCTAAAGACGGTCCTTCAGAAAATAAAACAGTTGAACATTCCCACATACACTTGATTCCAATAAGAAAAGACGAATCTTTACCTCCTGTATACCCTCTTGATACTAATTCTGGTTTTGAAAGAAAAAAATTAACTAAAGAGAAAATCATTGAACTAAAAAAATTTTTAAAGTAGATTAAATGATTGAAATAATTTTATTGGCATTTTTTGCCGGTTTAATTATGGAGTTTATAGATTCTTTCTTAGGAGGGGGTTATGGAACAGTCCTAACGCCATTATTTTTACTAATCGGGTTTGCATTACCAGAGATAGTTCCGATGATATTACTTTCAGAACTTTTTACAGGCTTAATAGGTGGAATATT
>JABAOH010023071.1_pt2 | contig 21045 bp, 20 predicted proteins | sample 7062181 | NCBI WGS metagenome assembly JABAOH01 (sample SAMN14538630, study PRJNA623070) | marine sediment metagenome | biome: marine biome [ENVO:00000428]; feature: marine pelagic biome [ENVO:01000023]; material: deep marine sediment [ENVO:00002113]; isolation source: pool of 5 deep marine... | reverse complement strand
TGAATCAATGTTTTTGATGATAGGCTGGTTGGTTGTGTCTTTGTTAGGGTTGTTGATTCGAATTGTTAATTAGTATATGCGTGCTTTCGTTTTGATATTGTTTTTCGATTCGCTACATTTATTTGATTAAAGTTTGATGTAATATATTAGTTGTAGGGAAAAAGGAAATGTCAAAAAAATCATCGAAAAATGATGCTCTGGAAGCTCTTGACTTCATTATTAATGTGCTTAAAGAGCATGAAAAAGATTTAGATCGGTTGATTGATGAGCTAGGGACCGTGACGGAGCAGTTTGGTGAGTCTGGTGAGGTGGTGGGTAAGGTTGATAAAATTGAGGAGCGGTTATCGAGTCTTCAATCTGAGCTTTCTAATTTGATTAAGTTTATTTCTTCTCCTGCTGGTGAGAAGCAGGTTTATGCCCGTGGACCACCGGTGATTGTTAAGTGTAAGCAGTGGGAGGATTTTAAGACGCTGGCAGTTGGTGCGGAGACTGTTTCTTTCTTGTTTAGGGAAGCGGATAAGACTTTTCAGGCCGACGCTTTGAAGGATGGTAAGGTTTTAACCTATAATGGGGAATTTCCTCGAGATGTGAATTTGTTGAAGNNTAATCTTCATTTTTGTTGTCTATGTCTATGTCCCTTACGAATCTTCTCATTTTTTATGTTGCAACGCACACAAGATTGTATCTGATTTCAAGTTCTAAAGCAATATTCAATTCGATTAAAATCTTTGGCAAATTTTTTCACGTCTTTTTTGACTTTTTCTGTTTCTTCCTTGTCAATTACCACGCGTCTAGCAAACTCTGCTATTTGTTCCATATCCTTTTCTTTCATCCCGCGTCTTGTTACTTCACAAGTGCCGAGTCTTATTCCGCAATCAGCGATAATGTTGGCTTTTTCAAGTTTTCGTGCTATTTCTAATCCTTGTTCATAGTTACCATAACTTAGTAAAACTTGATGTGATTTCGTAAAACCAAGTTCTGGGCAGGCGACGGGGAAGTCATGTTCAGCTAAGGTTTTCGCAAGTTTTTTCGCATTTTGAATAACTTGTTTGGCGTATTCTTGTCCAAACTTTTTCATTTCTACACAAGCTAGAGTTAGTGCTGCGATACGGTTCCAGTGTGCATTGTCAACAAACATCGGCTCTATTCTTTCCTTCATACGTTCTCCATGCTCTTTATCTGCCAATATGATTCCGCCTTGAGGGCCGAAAAAGGATTTGTGGGTGGAACCTACCAGAATGTTGGCTCCTTCCTTGAAGGGAAGCTGAAACTCCTTTCCAGCAATCAAACCCAAAACATGAGAACCGTCATATCCAACAACCGCGTCGATCTCATGTGCAATCTTTGCTATTTCTTGAACAGGATGGGGAAAAAGAAAGTAACTGGCACCAAAAACAACAACGTTAGGCTTTTCTCGGAGAACAACATTGACTGCTTCGTTGGTTTTAATGTTCATTCTTTCCTTCGAAAAAGGAAACTTCGTTGCTCTTAGTCTCAGCAAAGTTGCGAGTCCTTTTTCATATATGCCGGGATATCCGCCATCGTCTGGTGAAACGCAAAGTATATTATCATTTGGCGACGTAAACGTGGAGAGAAATATCCAATCTGAAACATGTCCCGAAAGTGGGCGTAAGTCCGCTGTTTTAGCTCCAAAAACTGTCTTGGCAATATTTTCCCCATAGAGCTCTATTTCGTCCAGAAATTTTGTGCCCATATAAAACTCTTTTCTGGAGGTGTAACGATGTCCAAGTTCTGAAGAAAGTAAAGAACGCACAGTAGGGCTCATTATGTTCTCCGATGGAATTAAATTGAGACATTCCTGTCCACGCCATTCTTCATGATGGTTAACTATATCTAAAATTTCTGCAAGCATAGTGGTACCTCAATCGGTTTCCTCTTTAGAGAGGTTATATTTCATAGCGTGCAAGACTTAAGCTTTAACCCAAAACTAAGCATCTCAAGTAAATCTTGAGGCGCAAGCAACAGTTATGAGGAAGCCATATTCACGCCTTCTCAGAATTTATCTAAAGCTTTCCTAAAGAAGATATAACATACGAACTTCAAAACTCTACACGGAAATTTACAGCGACCTTAAGCCAGACCAATACGTTTGCGAAACAGCGTTATTGATTAAGGAAGCTAAGCAATTGATTGAAGCCGGCTACGAGTACGTTGACGACATGGATGGTGTTCAACTATCCCGCAAAGTAAAGGTAAAGTAAACTGCTTGAAACGTAGCGTAAATCTTCATTTTCGTTGTTGATATTGGATAAACAATTTTTTTATAGGATCAAGTCTTGTTATCTGTAGTCTTACGATGGTTGATACCTATCTAGGAGGCTTATTGTGTTGGACCAAAAAGATGAGAAGGAGATTATGAGGGAGATGATGCTGGAGATCAGAAGGTTGACAGAGGAGTTGGAGGAGTTACGTTTTTTGAAGTTTATGGCAGATGAGATAAAGAGCTTGCGGAAAAGGCTGTTGAAGCCTCCACAATACGACTGATTAGTATAACTCTAAACTATTTTTTCTTTGAATACTAATTATGTTGAAGTTCCAAATTGTTTTGAGCTTTTTCCACTAGTTTTCTCGGATGCCTATTGTAACTCTTTTTTCAGTGTTGAAATAACAGTTTTTACTTGTTTAGTGAGTTTAGTTAAGGAAATATTTGCCTTTTCTATGGTTTTTTCTTCAGTCTTAATTGTCTCTTTTAAGTAGTTTAGTAACAGTGAGCGCTTCTTTTCCAGTGACTTAATTGTCTCCTTGTTTTTACTTTCATTCTCTACTTCTTTAAGTGTATTGTATTCATTCCACAAATCAGCATATCTAACAATGTGTCCAGTGCCCCAATACAAATCTTTCCTCCTCAAATCAACCATCTTCAGAAATTCACTTTCAAATGTTTTACGACTCATCAAGCACCAAGCCTCCACTCCTCCAACCTTAGCAAGGCTAGCTAATGCAGACTCGATTTCTTTCTTCTTTACCGCCTCAACGGTCTCTCCCAAAAACAAAATGTCTTTTAAATACTGCTCATGCGGAAGCATAACTTTCTCAGCTATTTGAGTTCCGCCTAACGCGTTGAGTTGAGCGTTCAAGATCTTAGCAATCTTCAAAAGGCCATCGTTAACCTTCTTGAAAATATCTTTCACATTCTTATCGTCTCCTCCAACTCTCTTTAATTCCTCAAACAAACAACACGACTCTTCAACCCTGACAGAAAACTCCTTCGCATTTTCTGCAAACTCCTCCATCCTACCCATCACATCTTTTAAATCCAGTCTTAATCCAACCTCAGCTCTTCCATAACCTGCCAAAAGGTCTTCACCCCAAACGCTAAAATCAAACGGTAGAACGAGTGCGTTATCTAACTTGAGAATGTAAATTCCGAACAACAAGATACCTGTCTTTAAACTAGCATCATCCACCAGTTTAGCTTCATCCAACTGCGTGTGATAATATAAATCATCATAATGTCCATTCAAAATCAAAGCCATGCTGGGTATGCCTACACCAGCATATGAGAACTGATCTAACAAAGTGTCGGGAACAGAGACAAATTCAACAGACTTATAGGGAATCCTAAATTCTTCCTTAAACTCTTTCACAAATTTTTCTGTGAAAGCTTTCAGCTCTCGAGTAGTCTTAAAATGGGCAGTCGCGTTGGCAAGGATGCTTAAATCAAGATTAAGGTAAGCAATAACTTTGCCCGCCCAATCAGGATGCTCAACCTTCACAGCATAATCGGAACCAATCAGCCAATCATAAAATGTGTCTAAAGCACCAAACTCTTCACCAGTATGACTGATGAACAACAAATTTGCTTTCGGCGTGTAGCCTGAGTCAATTAACGCCTTAGCAATCGCAAGCATGCACCCAACGCCGGCAGCGTTGTCAGTGAAACCGTGGAACCAAGAATCGTGATGTGCTCCAACAATAATTAGTCTATCATTTTTTTCAGAAGAGGGTAGGTATCCTAAAACATTGTATCCTTCACCCTCCTCAACCTTAGAATCAACGACTAAATTGACAACAACTTTCTCATCCTCTTTAATCCAACCTATGATCTGGTCCGCAACGTCTTTAGAAACGTTAACAACAGCCACTCTAGCTTTGGTGCCGCAAAAATCGTTGCAACGTATTGCACCAGGAGCCTTTGCATATTCTGTCTCCCTAACTATAACGCCTTTTGCTCCGTGAAGTTGCGCCTCATAAACTATGGCGCTGTAAAACAAATTCTTGGTAAGGTTGACCATGACAATCTTGTCTTGAACATTTAATCCATTGTAATCGTGTCGAGTTCCATCACCTACGTAAACTACCTCTCCAGTTACGCCTTCAGGTGAAGTTCCTGGGCACCCAGCATAAGTGCTGGCAACAACCGTTCTATCCTTAGGTTGAATTATGTTTACTTTAGCTCCGAGAAAGGACCATGCAGGAAGAGGAACTTTCTCAAGGCTCACGTTTTCCAATCCTATTTTCTTCATCTCATCCGCGATATATTTTGCAGCCTCGTGTTCAGCGATGGTTCCACTTGGACGAAATCCAAGTCTATACAGACCTATGCTCGCCACTTTATCGCTTACTTGCCACGCATAATCAACATCAATATTTTTGACAAAGGACTTCACATACTCATCCATAATTTCTCCCTTCATAACAGATCATTTAGAACGTTGAGCTATTTGCTTCTCTTCAAATTAATATTCTTTGTAGTAAAAGCCTAACGTAAATATAACAATATCAAAGAAAAGATGATAAATATAACAGAAAGGTCAATCCAAATCAACGCCAAGTACCCAAATCCTAACTTATAGATTTTCGCGGAGATTTTGTGTTTGCGTTCTACATAATCGAAACAAGTAATGTGCAATTGTTGAAGAAAAGTTACAGTGGTTCGCTCAGGTTCATGCTCCACTTCATGTTTCTCTTTTGGCTTTACATTGAGTATCGCCGTTGTTAAGTAACTCCAGAAGAATGTTCGACCGAGAACGTAAACAATTAAAACAATTAATCCACTCAGCGTCAGGCTAACTATGATGCTTTTCGTAAGCTCTGTGGTTAAGGGAGGAATAGTGATGTTTATTGTGGGATCTAGGATAAATGGAATGAACTTAACGAAGCCATAGAATGCGACAGCTATCGCTACAAGGTAGGCGCCGTGTGCTAAGCACTTTGTTGAATAGTATTTGAGTAATGCTGTACGAGCGTTTTGTTTATCTTGGGGAGTTAGCCTGAATTCTTCCATAGTTGTTCGTCATTTCTATTCGTGTTTCTTCTTAATATGTGTGCGCACCATAAACAAAATTTCACTCAATCTGTATTTCTCTAGATTTAAAATCGCCTATACTAAGCGCTCTTCGAAATGTTATCCAACAAATCGGCGAGTTTGACAAGGTCCTTGGAGGTTTATCCACTCTGCGATGACTTATCTTGTTCTGTCAATATTTTTGCTGGGAGATAAAGAGTGACTGCGGGTTTAGTTGGAGGTTTTGTGACTGTTGTTGCAGCTGCCTTCTTTCTTTTTCTCCTTCTATACCAGAGGTAGAGGAGAGTTGCTGCTGCTGCTGCTATACTTAAGCCGACTATTGCAAACAGTGCCCATGGTATCTCTGGAGGTGCATTTACCGTAATTTCGCCGATAAATGTTGATGTTGCTCCATCGTTGTCTGTTACGTTTAGAGTCACCGTGTAGTTCCCAGCCTTGTGGTAGACGTAATCCACGGTCATGCCCTTGACAGGTGTAAGTTCGTCTCCAAAGTTCCAGAAGTATTCGATTATGTAGCCGTCTAGGTCGGAGCTGTTGGATGCGTCAAAGAAGATCGCCTCCTCCACATTCACTGTCGTTGCGTTTTGAGTGAACAACGCTACTGGAGGTCTATTATTAATGATCTTAGTTGCAGTGGCTGAGTCTGTTAAATCATCATCATCCGTAACTGTTAAGGTAACTGTGTACGTTCCGTTGTCAGCGTACGCGTAGTCCACGATCACGCCTTCAGCGTTGGTTCCATCACCGAAGTTCCAGAAGTAGCTAACGATTACGCCGTCTGTATCATAGCTTTCCGAAGCGTTGAAATGAATGACTTCCCCAGTAAGTACAGTTGTTGCATTCTCGGTGAACGATGCTACAGGAGGAACGTGAACTGGCTCCAGCTTAACAGTGATTGTTGTGCTGGCCTCGTTGTTAGTTAAGTCTTCATCTTCAGCTAGGATGGCTTCAGCTGTAATAGTGTAGGTGTTTGGATCGACGCCTGTAGTATTCCAATTAAATAAGACAGTTGTAAAATCATTTGAAGCTAACGTTACAGACTGAGTTCCGATGGAAGTTGTGTCGTACGTAACGGTAACATCAAAGTTTTCATCGGAGTCACCTGGATTTGCGACATTCACGCTAATGGTTACAACTTCTCCCTGTATGACTTCATCTGGGGTAGAAACGCCAGTGACAGCCACATCATGTTCCAACACAAGTGAGAGAGTGACTGTTCCATCTGTGTACAGGTTATTATCCGTATCCTTTTCCTTTTCACCTTCGACAGGAGGCACTTTTGCGCTTATGGTGTAAGTTCCCTCAACTACGCTTGTGGTGTCCCAAGTTACGCTTAGTGTTGTGGTGGCTTCCGCTTCTAGGCTAACGCCTGTAATATTATCTATGGTGATTTCGTTGCCGATGACGGCTGTGTCTATGTCTGCATAGACGTAGACATCGAAGATTTCAGATTCAGTTCCTTCATTGGCAACGATAACGTCGATTCCTACGGAGTCACCTATGTACGCTTGAGTTACGCTAGGTACGACGTCGATGATAGCTATGTCATGGGCTGGTGGCTGAAATATGTCGAGAATGAGGTCAATGATGTTATTCACTTTTTCAATCAGGGAAGATGCGTGCTCGTCAGCAACCCATCTTAAGATTGTTCCATTAAGGTCATTCTTCAACTTGTTTACGGCTCCTCTATATGCTCCTGCTTTAACTTGGTTTATAGTCGCATTAATCTTGTTGGCCAATGCTTTTCTTTGCCCCGCTGCGGCTCTCAAGTTATTGAAGCCTTCCTCTCCTAAGGGGAGGTTCGAGACATCTTCACGTAGGTCTTCTAAAGCTTCGATTACTACTGATTGGTCTGAACCTACTGTTGCTGGAATTATCAAGATTGGTGTTAACACTAACAAACAAGCCAATAACATAGTCACGAGACGCATGACTAACCGCTTTTTCACTTTTTTCTCACTTTTCACATCTTTACTTGTTCTATTAAATCGTATTTCAGCGATATAGTACGGCATTTTGTGTGCACTTCCTTTATTAAGTTATCTAGCCCGACAGTTTCTTCTCTTTCTTTAAATAAAATGAGTATTCCCTTAGCAAGAATATTTCTAATCAAGACGTGTCATACATCTATAACCCAACTCTATTGCATTTCAAAAGATAAAATTACCACAATCTATTGAATTTGTTCATTTTGCTATGGTTGTATTCTTCGTTGATTTGAGAAAAGCGTCATTGTTTCTCTGGGTGAATCGATTTTCATCGATCCTCACTCATTTTCTTAAGAAAAATTCTAAGCATATAACTCTACCTAGGAGTAGCATAGATTAAACATACTGAAAATATTGAGCATAAATTCATAAATGATTAATTGAGGGAGCAATCTTGTTTACAGCTGAGGTTCAACTATGACCAAAACACCTTCTATGATTGAAGAGATACCTAAAAGAAAAATCGTAGTTTATAAAACTCTTGTTGATCCCACCGTAGTAAAAATCGCTGGAGAGAAGTTAAAAATCAAAATGTTTACTCAATTCCTGTTTATGAAGCCGCGACCAGAAGAGATACAAACTGTTTCTGTTGAGAAATCCTATGAACCATACTTCCTAGTTGACGGAAAATACGCTATGGACTACTATCGGAAGCGTTTCTACACATTTAACGTCGACAGGAGAGTTCAAGAAATCATTCTGCTCGAGAAAACACTTACGCCTGACCTACCAAAAAAACACTCCAAGGTGTCCTACCAGTCGATAACGCTTGAGGGCAAAGAACGCTTGCTCTACGAGAACAAAGCCTGCCTTCTTCTAAATGTGACAGGGCGGGAAGTTAATCCCAGACGAGTGCCTTCCGCTCCATGCGAGGAACATCCAAAGAAAGTATTGAAAAAGTTTAATGAAATTGTGAAAAATGTTGAGGCGGCTCCAAACAAAGAAATTGAGGTTCTCAGCTCTAAGATAGTTAAAAGACCCACTGACGTAGAACGAGTAGTTAAAGAACAATTTCAAGTTTCTGAACGTTCAGTAATCTACAAACCAGTTTACAAACTTACATTCAAAAATGCTAGGACAGACGAAGTGAAAACGGTGAAAATCGACGGCGTCACCGGTAGACCCATTTCATGGTAAGCGGATGGTCCTCCAAGAAACACTTTCATTTGGATCAACGATTTGCACTGCCACCTTGATATGGAATTTCAGGCTTAAATTTAGTTCCATACCCATTCAGCATGAACAATGAATCCACAGCAAACTGTTCCTTCTACACTGAACGTTTTATCTAGCAATCACAGTGATGCGCGTTTTAGGATGAAAAACACGTAGATATGAGCGTTCAATAGTCCAAATTGACTGCTGAAACGTTTAATTTCTTTCACGAAAAAGTGTTGTCGAAACTTACCACGTTGGTTTTGACAAAAAAATCAGTGAGTTGTTATTCTTATTCTGCCCCTCATTCCCTAACAAATCTCTAATCTCAGCATAACTTTCAAGATATTTAGCACCCTTACGCGTTGTCTTGTAAAATGTTTTTTCTCCCTTTTTCACAGTTTTAAGAAGTCCTATTTCAAGAAGGAGGGATAAGTATTCATTAAGTTGCGCAAAGCTTAGGTTCGCCTTGTACATGATCTGAGTTTTGAGCGCGCCATTACTGGTTACCGCTAAAACCTCAGCCATTATATGTAAGCGATCCCTGCGTTTACGCGTGTTTTTCCATTCTTCTACGACCAATTATAAAGCCTCGCTAAGTGTTTTCTATAATGTTCATCTATAACATTACTAAAACTCGAATCTTAAAAAGGAGTGTTCCTTGCAAGAAAATATTCCAAGACACGGAATATTGTCTGACATGATTTTGTTCAGATTTCCAGATTTTTTAACTTATCTAAATGTCATGAATAATTTTATTTTGCGTTTAATGATGAGCTTTTAAGTGAATGTCATACAGCACATCATGGCTAAAAATCCGTAATTGAACGCCTCTAATCCCATTCTTCTTCCTCTTTAAATTTGTTTAGATATGTATTAATCAACTTAACAGTTACGAAATCTGAAAGCGGTTGTCGAGAAAGTATGTACCCATGATACATATGTCAAATTCATCAAATCTATATGTGAGCTTACGTTGAAATCTATTGGTGAAAAAAGTTTCATGGTTTCGTTCGAGTTCTCTGTCATTGACATTGTTCTGATGATAGCAATTGTCGTACTTTTAGCGCTTTACCTAACGAAATCGTCAACCGAGCCCCGCGCTGAGCTAGAACGCCCTATTAAGGAAGAGAAAACTCTGGAAAAACCAAAGGTATCTGTTGAGACCCAAAAATCCTCTGAAGAAACTGTGCTCACAAAAGATGTTGAAACAGAGGGTTCCGCAATTTGCACTCACCACTTTGGGTATTTGAAAAAACTTCCCAAAGATGCTTCAATTCCAGATGAATGCTTCACCTGTCCTAAATACATAAGATGTGCTCTTGAAGAAAAATAGAGTTTTGGAGAAAAACTTCTTTTATCTCGCCGCATTTTTTGTCAAATGTTTCTCTTTCATCTCTTGATATAGAGGGAATAACAAACTTCAGCTTTGACGTAGTCATAAACGCTATTGGGTGACCCGTTTTCTTCACTCTCTGGGATGTGTATTTTTGTTGAACGCTTACACAATAACGTTTNNCGAACGCATTGTCGCAACAGCTACTTTAGCTCTGGTTGTTTATACCCTAGCTCTCGCCCTAACCGGCCAAGTGATGTCGACACTTCAAGCAAACAGGACAATATCGAATACTGGAGCAGTGACGGCGATCGGAGTAGGAGTCTACTGGAATTCTGACGGCACAAACATGGTGACCTCAATTAATTGGGGTATACTTGAGCCGGGTTCAAGTACGAACCGTACGTGTTACATTAAGAACGAGGGTAATTCTGCCTCAACCCTATCTATGAATACGACAAATTGGAATCCGACAAATGCTTCGGATTACATATCTTTGACCTGGGACTATGGTGGACAGCTTGTTAATCCAGATGAGATAATTCCAGTGGTCTTGACACTGGCAATCTCAGATAGTGTTACAGGAATAACCAGTTTTAGCTTTGATATCATCATAGCTGCAAGCGGGTAAGACTATAAAACTGCAGTTATACATAGACACAAGTTGCCTCTTCTTTCCTTTTTGATATTCATAATCTAACGTAGGTATCGCAGGTGGTCAGGATCACTAATTTTCCTGCGGAATTACCAACAATACTTTTCAATTTGTGAATAAGCTATTTGTTTTTTGGTAGCTGCCCAGAATCTAGGCAGATACTTAAGAACCCTTGACTACAACGAATACATTTGTCAAGACTTGTGCTCTCATTTAAGTTGGCTTGTCTCTGCGGAAATGGAGTTTAAGAGGTTTCCCATCCATATCTCTTGGAATGGGCACATCCATCAATGATAGTATGGTTGGGGCTAAATCCTTCAGCGGAATTCTTATTTCCTTTTTTTCTTCGAGTTCCAAGTCTAGCGAACAGATGATTCCAGGGACGTCGACTGGGTCATGGGTTCCATCGTGGCCTCCACTCCACATTGGATTTTCCTTCACATATCTTTTTAACTCATTTTTTTCCATGATTTCGGGGTTTCTGGCGGCTTGCCAGCCTTTCTTGAATATTATTGACAAATCTGGTGCGTCTGAAAGGTATTTGCCAGTGTATATGTCCTCTCTTTTCCAAATGTCTTTGAAGGGAGTCTGTCCATTTATCTTTGTAAGCATTAGTTTGTCTGTTATTTCTTTTCTTACTTCTTCGTATTGCTTTCCAAGTTTGATAAGGCCGGCGGGTTCTCTTCCCTTTACGTTTAACCAAATGTCTCCGTAGCCGTACGAAACTGCTTTGCTTTGTTCTAAGTCTATTTTTCCGTTCTTTGTCTTGACTAACCCGATTTCTTCTAGGTAGTTGTTAACTACGACCTCTTTTTCTACGGGGCAAAATCCATGATCCGAAACGACTATGGTGATGGTGTCTTCGTCTACTGAGTTCGAAAAAGCTTCTGTTATTTTGTCTATTTTAACGTAGAAATCTCTAACGAGTTGGCTGTACTTGTTTTTTTCATAATTGGAATGAGTTTGGTCCACGTATTTCCAAAAGAAATGTTGTATCCTGTCTGTACCCATGAACACTGTCATGAAGAAGTCCCAGTCTTCTTTTTGCAACAAATAAAGGGCAATTTCAGCCATTTCATCTGTTATTTGGTTAACTTCTTCAAAAAACAGATCAGGATCCTCTTTTACCCTTTCTAAGGTTTCGGTTTTCACGTCTCCTAAAATCTTATCCACATTAAATTTTAGCCTAATCTTCTCTCTGATCTCTTCTGGAAAAAATACTCCTTCATTTTTAGAGAGAAAGCCTGGCGCTATGAAGCCTTGAACTTTTTGGATGCCACACATTGGAACGTTAATGACGCCAACTTTTTTTCCGCTCTCGCTTAGAATTTGAAAAAGAGTTTTCGCCTCTAGGATTTCAGGTGTAGCGATTCTTCTTTCATATGTTCCTTTTTTCCTCATGGCAAAACTAAATATTCCGTGGTTGCCGGGGTTTTTGCCGGTCATGAAGGTTGTCCAAGCTACTGGTGTCTGGGCTGGTACTGGGGGTATAGTGTAGCCGAAAATGCCTTTTTCCTTGAACGTCTTGAAGGTGGGTAGGTTGTTGATCCATTTGTCAATAAGTTTGGGTGAGGCGCCGTCGAAGCCTAAGACCACTACTTTCATGTTGCTCCAACGCTCTATCGTCTTACGTCTAGGATGATTCCCGCCGCAATCGTTGCTCCATTATCGCGGACGACAAACCTTCCTAGCTGAGGGATTTCGGATTGTTTTTCTACAACCATGGGTTCTGTGGGAACAACTCTTATTCTTCCAGCTTCACCATCCTCTAACAGAGTTGGATGTTCATCTATTATTGCTCCTGACTTTGGGTCTACTTTGCTAACAATTTCCATTATTTTACACGGAACGTTTGCTGTTCCACAACGAAAAACTGGAATGTCTCCTTTCTTTATTGTTGTTTTTCGTAAAACAATTATAAGGGCGAGAAATTCTTTGGCTACGGTGGGCGGATTATCAAGATGTCCACATACTTGTCCTCTTCTAATGCTTTCTTCAGTGCCCTTTATTTTAAATCCTATGTTGTCTCCAGCCTCTGCACTTAAAAGACTTTCATTCAGTTTCTCTATAGTATCTACTTCGCCAACGATTCCTGAGGGTTCAAAGGTTACTTTGTCTCCAACCTTTAGGACGCCAGTTTCCACTCTTCCAACCAGTAGCGCATCTCCTTTCTCAGAAGTTAACACGTCTTGGATCAGAACTCTCAACGGCTTGTTTATAGGCGGCTCTGCTGGAGTCACTGTTTTGTCTAAGGCGGCAACGAGTGTTGAGCCGTTATACCAAGGCATATTGTGAGATTTTTTGAAAACGTTATCTCCTTTTAAGCCAGAAATGGGCACAAACGGCACATGTTCAACCGGATAGCCTATGGTTTTTAACATTTCTTTAATTTTCTTTGAGATTTTATTAAACCTCTCTTGGCTATAATCTACAGCGTCCATTTTGCTTATTGCAACGACTATCTGCTTGAGTCCTAGAACTTTTATTAGCCAAGCATGTTCCTTTGTTTGTTCTTGTATCCCCTCATCTCCTTTTGCAGAGATGAGGAACAACGCGGCGTCAGCGTTTGAGGCGCCGGTAAGCATGTTTTTGATAAACTCTTTGTGTCCTGGGCAATCTATGATTGTATAGAAGTATTTCTTGCTTTGAAAAGGAGTGTGCATTATGTCTATTGTAAGGCCTCCATCTCTTTCCTCCTGAAACTGATCTAATACAAAGGCGAATTCGAACTCCTTTTTCCCTAGCTTCTTTGCTGTTTTCTCCAGTTCTTTTAGCTTGTCTCCTTTGATTGCGCCAGCGTCGTAAAGCAGTCTTCCGATTAAAGTTGATTTGCCGTGGTCTTTGTGACCAATGGTTACCAAGTTTATTTTTGGCAACTTTTGCGTTTCTTTCATTTTGATCATCATTCGTTAGAACTCAACTTGTTGAATAGAATTTAGTTACATGTAACCTAAGGCTCTTAATTTCTGCATCATGTATGCTTCTTCTTTGTCTTGTGCTCTTCCCGACCTTTCAGATATTTTTGTGGTCTTCAATTCTTCTACTATCTCATCTATGTTTTTTGCGTTTGATTTTATCGGAACTGTGCAAGGCATGCACCCTAGACTTCTGTATCTTTTTCCATTTTTTGCAAAGTAGAGTGGATTAACGGGGATGCCCTCTTGCTTGACATACATCCATGTGTCCAGTTCTGTCCAATGCAATATCGGATGCACTCTTAAGTGGGATGCTTCCTTGGAAATGCTTGAGTATAGATCCCACATTTCTGGTGGCTGGTCCTTGTAGTCCCACTTGAACTCTTTGTCTCTTGGTGAAAAATATCTTTCTTTTCCCCTGATTCCATGTTCATCTCTGCGTATGGAAACTATTATGGCGTCAAACTTTTGCTGACCAATTACCCTTTTCAAAACGTCTGTTTTAAGTTGTGTACAGCACTCGAACCTGCCGGATTTGTGTGACGTTCCCGACTTTAATGCATCTTCGTTTTTTCCTACGATTAGGTTTAGATTCCATTTCTCTGCAATTTTGTCTCGGAACTGGTAGATTTCTGGGAACTTGTAGCCAGTGTCCATGTGAATGACTGGAAAGGGTACTTTGCCGAAAAAGGCTTTTCTACATAGCCACAAGCTTGCGGTTGAGTCTTTTCCTGTTGACCAGAGAATAGCGAGGTTTTTGAATTCTGCTTTAGCTTCTCTGAGTATGAAGATGCTTTTTTCTTCAAGTTTCTGTAAATGTTCATCCATTGGTTTTCTCTCCATTTGTGTGGCTGTTCCACTAGGTGGTTTCGTTGGTTTTGTTATATAAATGTTGTGTAACTTAATTATAGATGATGCTTAAGTTATACATCATTTATATCCTAAAGCTTCAAGTCTCCTCTCAGTATCCCCCGACTCCAATTCAGGGAGAAACTTTCGAATAAGATAAATTATGTATTCTGTTGAACTCCGGTAGCCCGATCCCTCTAAAGCCTTTGAAAGCCGCTTATACAGTTGCTCAGGAATAGAAATGTTCACGTATCTAACCATGACTCATCAAGGAGAAATTGGAGCTTTAAGTTAAAAAGGTTTATGCGTACATGGGAGGTATTCTAAAAAAAGGCGACATTTTTGTAGTTCANNAGGCGACATTTTTGTAGTTCACATTATAAAGAGTTAATTGAACGCGTGTGAGGCGGTGAATTTGACTGTTCCCAGAGTTGTAATGCACTTTGACCTCGATTATTTCTTCGCTCAATGCGAGGAAAGAGAAAATCCAGACTTGAAAGAGAAACCGCTCGTTGTGTGCGTTTACTCTGGTCGCACCGAAGACAGCGGAGCAGTAAGCACCGCTAACTACGTAGCCAGAAAATACGGAGTCAAATCAGGCATTCCCATAGCTTTTGCCAAAAAATTGTTGAAGGATAAAGACGCTGTCTTTCTGCCAGTAAACTTTGAACTGTANNAATAACATAATGAAAATCCTACGAGCGTACGGTGAAAGTTTTGAGCAGTGGGGCATAGACGAAGCATTCATAGAAGTAACCCAGAAAGTTAAAGGCAGTTTCGAAAAGGCAAAGAAACTTGCTCAGCAAATTAAAGATGAAATACTGGCAAAAGAAAAACTTACGTGCTCTGTTGGAATTGGACCAAATAAATTAATCGCCAAAATTGCCTCAGACATGCAAAAACCTGACGGTCTAACAGTGGTGAAGCTAGAGCAAGTTGAAAACTTCCTTAATTCATTACCCGTAAGCAAGCTGGTTTGGGTTGGGCGAAAAACTGAGAAAGTATTAAACAAGTTAGGGATAAAAACGGTGGGCGAACTAGCGAAAGTCAACGCCGAGAAGCTCGTTGAAACTTTTGGAAAGAAATTTGGGGTCTACCTTTACAGGGCAGCAAGAGGTATAGATGAGACGCCAGTTAAACAGCGAGAAGTAATTAAATCATTGAGCAAGATTTCTACTTTGAAGCAGAATACACGTGATTTAGACGTGATTTTAGACGTAGCTTACCGCCTATGTGAAAAGGTTCATTTAAGACTCCAACAACACGGTTTCACTTTCAAATTGGTGGGCGTAGTAACCGTGATGGAGAACATGCACACTTACAGCCGATCCAAAAGTCTTGGCAATCCCACAAATGATTTGGGAGTCTTGAAGGCTAACGTAAAAGAACTTTTTGAACGTCTTCTTAATGAGGTCCCAGAACTTGAAGTTAGACGGGCAGGTGTTAGAGTATCTTCTCTCAGCCAATCACTCAAGAAGCAGAAGCAACTGACAGAGTTTGCATAAGTTGATTATGTTGGGCGCCTGCATAATCTAGCTTATGGAAAACTGTTAAGAGCAAGTATGGTGCATTGTTCCAGAAATTGCGGAAGATTTGATATGAGATTCGCGAACACTCCATTTCGTCTCTTGAGGCTATATGTTTCTGTCTTTCTGAGTCAGATCGCTCTAGCTGTCGCTTTCTTGGCGACACCTATCCTAGCCGTCGAAATGCAAGCATCTCCTTTTCTCATAGGATTAATTGGAGCCTCAACCGGGGGACCATACGCTATTATGGCTATTGTCTTCGGATTTTTATCTGACAGATTCTCGAGAAGGAAAATGCTTGTAGCTGCGGAAGCAATATCAGCTTTCGCGATGATTCTTTGTTTCCTCTCCCAAGAGCCATACCAACTCATTTTTGCACGCTTTGTTTTCTCTATAGGGTTGGCTCTCTTCTGGCCACTCGCAGAAGCGTATACTGGAGACCTTGTTGAGCCAGATCAACTTAGCCAAGCTTTGACAGGCTACAATGTGTCGTGGAGTTTGGCAACGGTCGTTGGTCCTCTAGTGGGAGGATTGACTATAACATGGTTTCTCACAAGGGCACCTTTTCTGGTAGCCCTTTCTCTTTTCGTCTTTGCTGGGATGTTATTTCTTCCAAGAAATGCGGCAAACATGCCCCAATCTCACCAGACATATCAACTGAGTCAAGGTGATGAAAGCGTTTTGAACAATTCTAAAATCTCTCCCATGATCTACGCGTTTCTCTTTGCGTTCACCAGTGCACTCTTGAACGCAATATTTCCAGCTTATGCCACTCAACTAGACATCTCACCCGACGTAATAGGTCTAATGTTTCTCCTGTCAGGACTAGCTCAGACCATAACAGTACTCTTTTCAAGCAGAATGCAATTCAAGCTCGGAAGAGAGAAGCTGTTATTGTTGAGCTCGATTTTCTTGTGCATCTCCCTAACTATTATTGGCTTAACCCCTACAATCCCAATCTTCATGGCTTGCTTCTTAATTTTCGGCTTTGGGCAGGGAATGGCATACTCAACTGCAATATTGCTGGTTTTGAAAGGAAGCGGCTCCAGAAGAGGGAAGGCTGCTGGGATGTTTGAAAGCATATTGGGTGTCGGATTCTTCACGGGTCCGCTGGTTGGAGGAATCTTTTATCAAGTTGGTGGTCCATATCCCTACTTTGTAGGTGCAACTGTAAGTTTGTCGATTATTACGTCTCAGCTAATATCGATGCTGAGATACTCTCACGCCAAACGATAACAATATGTGGACGTGAAGTTCCGTTCATGCTTTGTTACTCATAAATATAACATGAAACTGATGAAAAAGTATATTAGGATTAATCTCATTGAGGTGGTCAATTTGAAAATTTCCGGAGGCATGGAATACTTTGGTAATGAGAGACCGTTTTGAACTAATGGCCACCATTCTAAAAATTTGCAAGAACGGTTCAACCAAGACACACATCAAAAACAGTGCCAACCTCAGTTCGTCAGTCCTAAAGCATTACCTCGATTTCTTAATGAATCTAAACCTTGTTTTCGAAGGAAACTCCTATCACACCACAGTCAAGGGACTAAAGTTCATCCGTGCCTTCGAAAACCTTCAAAGAATCCTGGACTCTCCGGTCTAACTTACTATCGACTACGCGTCTTGCGTGCATATGAACCCGTATTATCTAATCTTTCTTTAGGCGCTGTTACACCAAAAACATCACTGGTTAGAATCAAGTAATGATTCTAACCATATGCGCCAGGTAGTCCCATCTTTTCCTCTCTTTTCCGCATGTCTAACTCTTTGTGGTTAGAAGAAGTTCTAAAGTCTGGTAAGCCCTAAGGAATCGGATACCTTTATCTGTGGTATGAAAAGAATTTCCTATTCTGAGGAGACCAGTTTCCAGTAAATAGGTAAGATATTCTTCAGTCGCACCATAACTAAGGTTACATGAATACATGATGTGAGTTTTTTTTGCTCCATGCTTCGCTACTCGTAGTATTTCAGCAATTATTTCAAAAGAGCTTCGTATCATTCTATTTCACGCCAGCAAATTCTTTCCTTACTCTCGCTTTGACTTTTCCTTCTGCCTCACGCTTGATGTTTTCAGCTTCTTCACGTGATTCTATTCCAGTCATATAATTGAACCAGGTACCTGAACCAGGCAACTCTATTTCGATTACATACACCATGATGCATCACTATCTTATTTCAGCAGATTCACTAAACGTCTTCGCGAGCGCGCATAAATATCATCTTTCCAAAACCAACATATTCCAGTGTTCGATACTGGTCACGCATGAACTCTTCTTTCATAGAATCGATAAAAAAAAGTGTTAGTTTGGTGGTGGTGTAGAAGATGGCATCTCTGGTGGCTGTTGTGGTCGAGATGGCTGTTTCGGCCCTTTTTTCTTTGAAACGACTATTGCAATCGCAGCAATTACCGCGGCTCCTATTATAGCTAGCGCTATTAAAGCGCCGAAATTGGTTCCCGTTGTAGTTGCAGCGGTTGGGGCGAAGTAAATGGTATACATCGGGTCATGCTCTATTCTGTAGCCACTGTAGTTTGGATATGAGATTAGGAATAAGTAGTCTGCTCGTGTCATGTTGGTTATGCTTTCTTTCGCTCTCTCGTAGAGGTTAGGATACATATGTACCAGAATTAGAGGCAAGTATCTCGCAAATTTTCTGTGGAATTCGAAGAGGTCACGGTTTCTTGCATAACCACTAATCTCAGCGGTTCTAGTGACAGCATCATAGGTTTGCGGTGTACTTTCGGTGGAGTCTTCTGTGTAGTTAAAGAGGTTGTAGGTTTCTTTAACGCCAAAAGAAGCATCGAAGATTTTTTCGCCGTCATCTGCGTAGGTTGAGATGGAAGAATTGCTAACTAAAACTTCGTTGTCTGTGACGTTCTGTCCACTGGCCGAGGTGCTGTAAGTATTGCGTTCCAGCATAACTGAGGTTTGAAAGTCAACAATGCTCATTTTGACGTCATGTTTGTCAAGATATTCATAAACTGTTTCATTGGACAATTTCTTGCCGTATGAATAGCAGCCAGTGCTGTTGTAGTGATTGTAGAGCGGAATTATGAACCACCCATAGAAAACCCAAAGGTCCCGCATACGACCTATAACATGGTCTTGAGCTATAGTTGCCTTATGTGTATCTGGATCTATCGAAAGGGTGTAGTTGAAGGTTAACTCGTCGTAAGTTGCCAGTCCCCACGGTCTGCTTGTATCCGTTTCATTTTCTTCTGTAATGTGCGTTGTTATCCAAAGCGCTGTCAAGTTGGTGTATTTCATGCCCCACTTCCAAGTTAGTCCATCTTCAGAAGAAGTCAATGGGAAAACCTCAGATTTGCTGCTGAACGCAGGGAAACTGGCGTTTGGAAATACTTGTTGTAGGTTAACGCCAAAGCTGAAGGAGGCCCAAAGAGTGTCGTTTCTGTCAGGCGAGTCTGGGTAAATTGACTTTGCGGTGTCGTTGAATCCCATCAACATTAAGAATGAGGATGCGACTAACGCGTCTCTGCTGTTGTTCTCGGTCTTATAATGCAATAAGATGGTCTGCATAGGAATTGTGAGGTAAGCTTGATCTGCCAAACTTATGTTACGCAATCCTGCATATAACATCTGTAAGCCCATTTTGTTAACGTAGGCCATGTAAACATTGGCGTGCCAATAATTCTGCGGTTTCGACAATCCATGAAGTAGAGCCCATGCTCTTGCATAGTCAAAGTAGTCAACGGTTTTGGCAAAACTTTCCTCTTGAAAATCTGTTCTTAGCAAATCATCTGCCGACGTAGGAACCATAGAAAGTGTGGTCAATAGACAAGCAACAAGAATAATCATTTGCGAAACTTTAATTTTCATCATTTAGATCACTATGCCTTTCAAAAAGATAACTCTAAATTTAAAAGCGTTCTGAACCACAAATATAGAGCAACAATTCACACGCTTTTGAGTTGAAACAAATGAAGTTTCCGAATTCATGACCTTTTAATCGGTGAATTCGATTTAGAAATTAAGCATGCACTGAAGCCCAAATCGTTTAGTGGGTATATGCTGAAATTGTTGAAAGTTTAGAGTCAACAAAACTAATGTTATACTCCGAAAGCGAAGAAGGAATCGAAGGATTCGTCATGGCTATGTAGCATGCATGCGAAGTACGTTTTATTCAAAACTGCAAGTGACAAAAAATTTTCTCCTCTTGGGTTCTTCTCCACTTCCTTGGTAGGTAAAAGATACAAGAAAGTTGCAACATCTATGTTGCATTCTACTACAAAACGAAATCAACATCAAAATTAACACTAAATGCCTTTTTCTTTCTTGTTTAACTAAACCAGCTTTTTTTCAGGAAAATACATCTAACTGTCGGTCATGGTGGAGCCGTCCCGAGATATCTTGCACTAATGGCGTTTCAAACTGTAGGTAACAGTAAATATGGGATCGTGTTTCTACTGAATCGGGGTTCTAGTTTAGTCCATGATGATTATTTGTTAAACACGTTTTCCCCAACCATGGTTGATCTACTTTTTGATGAAGCTGTTCAACTAGCATCAAATTAATCTCTTTTTTGTTTTTTCTCCAAAGTATGTAAGAGAGAGCGGGCAGGCGAGGGAGGGAGCGGGCGGGCGAAAAAACACATGCGCACGCGTACGTGCACGGGAGTGCATACATTCAGACTGAATATTGCTGTCTGAAAAAGATAGCAATTTCGTGTAAGTGTGGGGCGTGTGCTATGAGGTTCTTCAAAGACGACGATCACGGCGCATAAGATGTTGGATGTCTTTTAGGATGGGAAGTGTGAGGAGAGTGAGTAGGATGAGATGGGGGATGACGAGTTCTGAGGGTACAGGAAGGGGGAATTGCAGGAAAACGGGGAGCAAAGCCGTTGAGATGGGTATTATAAGTAGCATGTTGGACGAGTGTTGTTCAATCAGCGTTTTTATTTCTCTTGTCGTCAACATTAGGGCTAGGAACGTCAAGAAGAGAGTCAATTCAACATAAACGTAAGTGCGCATTGCTGCTTCAGAGCCTCCTGAGAACGAATTCGACGTTAAGGGAAAGAATAGTTGTACGCCTTCAGCCCTGCTTTGGCGCATTGGATAGTCACCTAGAAGCGGATGTGAAATTAAGGCAATCAGGTACGGAATGGCTTCTCTCTTCCACACAAGGATGAAGGGAAAAGCTATTGCCAAGTATAAAATGAAAGAGTGAGTGGGTCCGCCGTGTTGAAGCATTGGAGTTAGTAGGAGGTCGATGTCAGGAAGAATTGAGAGTGTAAGAGCTATGGGGATGTTTAGTTTGACGTTTAGAATCTTTGCTGAAGCTTTGCCGGTTAAGTAGCCTAGGGCTAGGTGACCTACAGCAAACATTGTTG
>JABAOH010001564.1_pt2 | contig 21046 bp, 23 predicted proteins | sample 7062181 | NCBI WGS metagenome assembly JABAOH01 (sample SAMN14538630, study PRJNA623070) | marine sediment metagenome | biome: marine biome [ENVO:00000428]; feature: marine pelagic biome [ENVO:01000023]; material: deep marine sediment [ENVO:00002113]; isolation source: pool of 5 deep marine... | reverse complement strand
GTATCAGTACAATGTTGAGTACCCAATGCCTCTCGATGTTGACTACGATCTGGCTCACAAGTTAAGAACTCCTCCAGAGGCGGCGGCGAGGATAAGACGGATATTCGACCTCGTGAAAGGGCATACCTCAACTCTGATTTTTGTCAACAGTCGGACCAACGCTGAGATGCTTGGGCATAAATTCAATCAACTTACGTCGGACATCGCTGTTCACCACGGGTCCTTGTCCAAAGAGGAGAGAAGAAATATTGAAGATGATTTCAAGGAGAAGATTCTCAAGGCGATTGTATGTACCAGCACATTGGAGCTAGGAATCGACGTCGGGCACGTTGATCTTGTTATTCAATATCTTTCCCCAAGAGAGGTAAGTAGTCTCATTCAACGTGTTGGAAGGAGCGGCCATAAACTAAACCTCATCTCCAAGGGTATCTTGGTTACAGCGTTTTCCGATGATGTACTGGAAGCAGTGGCTGCCATACAACTAGCAAAAAAAGGCCAGCTAGAACCTATCACCATTCACGACAACGCACTTGACGTGTTGGCACATCAACTTGTTGGTATACTGCTGGATCAAAGAATGACGAGCATCGATGATGTTCTTGGTATTTTGCGCCAAGCTTACCCTTATCGAAGTTTCTCTAAGGCTAGACTTTTAGACATTGTAGATTTTTTACATAGGTTGAGAGAAATAAGGCGAGAAGGAGATACTTTGAAGAAGACGCGGAGAACTAGGCAGTACTACTACGAGAACCTGTCCATGATCCCAGACGAGAGACGATATCCCATTGTTGATATTCTTTCAGACCGCACTATCGGCACTCTTGGCGACGAATTTATGGCTCTCAGGGCACGTATAGGTCTAAATTTCATATGTAGAGGTAAAGTCTGGCGGATTGTCCAGATAGAGGATGAGACGAGAACCGTTTTTGTTGTTCCTTCTGAAGACCCGACAGCCGCCATACCTGGCTGGGACGGGGAAATGCTTCCTATTCCTTTCAGTCTTGCTCAGCACGCAGGAAAGCTTCGAAAGGCAATAGCCAAAGAATTAAAACATGAGAAGAAGCTAGAGCTTGCCGCTGAAAAACTCGCAAGGAAGTTTGCCACCAGCAAATCAACAATGCTTAAGCCGGTTGAAGAGATTAGTGAACATCTGAAACGAGGGGCACCTCTGCCAACCGATGATCATGTTCTCATAGAGGCATTCGACAAGTACGTCATAATACATGCATGTTTCGGGGAAGTCGTGAATCGGACTTTGGGAAGCATCTTTGATTCCATACTTTCAGATCAAGAGCTCATCACTGGCTGGTGGAACGACGGTTACCGCATCTTGATAGAGATGTCACGGAAGGCAGAACTGGAAGATCTCGAAAGGCTGCCGTCTCTACTTTTCGAGTTGACCAGCAAAGAAGTGATTGAAGCCTTTGAAGATTACCTTAAAGCGCGTTTTCCCTTCGCATACAAAATGAAATTCGTTGCCGAAAGATTTGGCGCCCTCCCTCGCGGAAGAACGATGCTTGGTAGGAGACTCGCGCAACTTCCAAGGCGGTTTAAGAAAACCCCTGTTTATGATGAGACTCTTCGTGAGGCACGGACAGAGAGGGTTGATATTCCGAGAGTAAAACAGATCATGAAAAGTTTTCGTGAGGGAACAATCAAAGTCAGCACTTTGTTTTGTTTAGAAAGCCCAACACCCTTGGGATATCACATTCTCGCGAAATACTCGGACATCCCCGAACTTATGGCACCAGAGCCGGTTCTCCTCAGCAACATTGAGAGGATGAAGAAGGCGATTCTAGCAAGGACAGCGGCTCTCTTCTGTTTCTCATGTAACAACCTGGTAGAAAAGCGTATTCGCGAACTGCCTGAGAGTTTGACTTGTGAAAAGTGTGGAGCGGGATTGTTGGCATGTCTGCGTCTTGGTCAAGACCCCAAAGAGCTCGGCAGAATTCTTGAGCGTAGAGTGGGGGGAAAGGAACTGGGACAGGATGAGCTTGAAGAATTGACCCATGCTAGACGTACTGCAGACCTTGTTCTCAGCCATGGCAGGAAAGCGCTGATTGCATTACAGGTTAAAGGTATAGGCCCGGAAACAGCATTCAGGATACTTGGGAAGATGCATCCTAACGATGATGACTTTTACATGGATCTCCTGAAAGCTAAGATTCAATATCTGAGAACACGTCCCTATTGGGAAGAACGCCAAGAAGAGAGGAGAATATTTCGGCAAAGTTGATTCATAGAGATTGTCGTTTTGGTGTGTATATGCGCCCACGCAAGTGCGCGTATTAATAAAGACTTTAATAGTAAAGCAATAGAATCGAAAATTAAGAGAAGTGGTTAGAACATGCAGAAACCCAGAGTATTTGTCACCCGCGAGATTCCCGAAAGAGGGATCCAAACAATTAGAAAAAGATTTGAAACAGAAGTTTGGCCTCACTATGCGCCTCCACCTAAGCAAGTGATCATTCAGAAGGCAGCCAAAGTTGACGCTCTCGCCTCACTTCTGTCAGACGAAATAGACGCCGAAGTTTTTGATGCCGCATCAAAACTGAAGATAGTGGCTCAACTCGCTGTCGGATACGATAATATCGACGTCAAAGAGGCAACGAGAAGAGGTATCTATGTAACCAACACGCCTGGAGTATTGACGGAAACCACGGCAGACTTTGCATGGGCACTTCTTATGGCTGTGGCTCGCAGGATCACGGAAGCAGATCGCTATGTCCGCTCTGGAAAATGGAAAGTGGGCTGGCACCCCAGCATGATTCTTGGTAGAGACGTTTACGGAGCAACACTGGGCATAGTTGGAGCAGGAAGAATAGGCTCAGCAGTGGCGAGGAGAGCAAAGGGTTTCAACATGAGGATTCTAGTATACGATGTTGTGCCAAGACCTGAACTCGAAGAAGAACTGAAAGCAAAGCAAGTGGACTTGGAAACTCTCTTGAAAGAGTCGGACCTTGTCAGCATTCACGTTCCATTGCTGAAGGCAACTCACCACTTAATAAATGAGAAGAGGCTCAAATTAATGAAGAAGACAGCATACCTGATTAACAATTCACGAGGCCCAGTAGTAGACGAAAAAGCCCTCTACAAAGCTTTAAAAGCAGGTCAGATCGCTGGTGCTGGGCTAGATGTTTTCGAGCAGGAGCCCACACCGGCAGACAATCCGTTGCTCAAGCNNTGAAATGGTCGCAGAGAATCTGGTTTCTTTCTTTGAAGGTAGAGTCCCACCAAACTTGGTGAATAAGGAAGTTCTTGAAATCAAGAAACCTGGCCTATGAATTCTTGCTACCTAAACATTTTTAACCTTTGCAGAAGGCATGTATTAAACCCACGGAAAGGGGAGAAAAGATGCGCAACCCTAAGAGGGTGACGGGCCCACGCTTATCTGATAGAACCTTAAACCTTGGGACCGAGAACGCGTTCGTAGTCCTCAAAGAAGTCAAAGAATTGATATCCAAAGGAGTTGACGTAAAGAATCTCTGCATTGGTCAACCAGACTTTGACACTCCAGGAAATATCAAAGAAGCAGGAATAAACGCGATAAAAGAGGGGAAGACGGGATATACTGAGTCTCCTGGAATACGCGAACTCAGAGTAGCCGTTGCAGACTATGTGTCCAAGACGAGAGACATAGATGTAAACCCTGAATCCGTTGTAGTGACCTGCGGAGTGAAACCTTTAATCGCATTCTCGATTCTGGTCACTACTGACTACGGTAAGGGGGATGAAGTCCTCTATCCGAATCCAGGATATCCAATCTACGGATCCCAAATTACTGCACATGGAGCCGTTCCCGTTCCCTTGAACCTTCTCGAAAAGAACAAGTTCACTTTTAGCATAGAAGAACTCGAAAAGAAGGTTAGCGAAAAGAGTAGACTCTTGATTCTCAACTCTCCGGAAAACCCCACCGGAGGAGTCCTAAGGAGAAGTGAACTGGAACAGATAGCAGACATTGTCAAAAGACATCCCAACCTTTGGGTCTTTTCCGACGAAGTTTACTCCCAAATACTCTACGAAGGAAAATTCGAGAGCATAGCTTCCATAGAAGGAATGCAGGATAGAACGATAATCGCCGACGGTTGTTCAAAAACCTACGCCATGACGGGCTGGAGAATCGGCTTCGGTGTGAACGAAAAACTAGCACCCTACTTCTCAACATGGAACACAAACACAGACGCCTGCGCACCCCACATGAATCAATACGCAGCATCAGAGGCCCTCACAGGCCCTCAAGATGAGGTGAAGAAAATGGTAAAGAGTTACAAGGAGAGAAGAGACCTAATAGTCGAAGGTTTGAACGAGATACCGGGAATAAGATGCCTGCTGCCTAAAGGCACATTTTACGTGTGGCCAAACGTTACAGAGGCATGCAGACGAGTCGGCGCAAAAGATTCTGAGGTATTCAGAAAACGGCTACTGGATGAGGCAGGAGTAGCTGGCTTATCGGACATTCATTTCGGATCAAGAATTCCAGGTGAGGGCCAACACCTCAGATTCTCATACGTAAGCTCCCACGAAGACATAAAAGAAGGTTTAAGGAGAGTCAAAGACTACATTCTTATGGCGAAATGATCGTCACTTTTTTGGGAATCAAAACCCTTGATCTCTTCACGTTCCGATAATCCATTAATTTGCCGAACGCGATGCTATGAAAGCTCTGCACTTGAGGGTTTGAGATGACTCTTAATGTCGAGGTTAGACTGCTTGGGATTTTCCGGGAGCTTCATGGAAAGGAGCATGTTGCCATTGAGTTGAAGGAACCAACGGCTGTGAGAAGCATAATTCAAACACTTGTGGAAGGCTGTCCCAAGGAGTTTGAGCAAGCCCTAATCGATCCTGAGCTTGACGACCCCCGACCAAATGCGCTAATCCTGGTGAACGGAAGGGAGATAAGTGCTCTGAAAGGCCTTAAAACGGAGGTTTATAACGGTGACAAAATCGTTATTGTCTCCGTGACTCATGGCGGCTGATTTGTTCAAATGAAAACTTCTGTTAAAGAAATCATGCCATAATTGAAAAATGGAGTATTCATGTGTCCATGTATATCTCTAAATGTTATCAAGCCTTATATAGATTGATTAGGGAAATCTTTGGTCTTGGGTGCGTAGTTAAAAACTCCTTTCTCTTTCAGCAACTGTGCAATTTTTGAATTGCAGCTACGCACCCTATTCGTTATGAAACCAGCAGATTGATTTAAAGCTTCTGAAACAATGTTCTATACAAGGATAGCGCAATAATCCATGTTGTCTCGAACCCTACTGTAGAGAGTCTACGCTGCTTATCCTACTATTGCCGACGCGCGCGCCTCATATCTATCATCACTCAAGCTAGCTTTTATGAAGGAGCTTTTTCCTGAACTACGGCAACTGAGGAGTAGAAGAAGAAGGGGTGGCGTCTCCGCACTTATCAAGCAGTGGATATCTCTGGAGGAATGACCCATTATTTGCTGTTTGAAGGAGGAGATTAACCTCTCTTTTTCCCTTTTCTCTGCTTCACATCTTTGAGCTTGACGTTAGAGTTTCTGAGGTTTGTTAGAACGAGGATCAATAATACTACCTCTAATACTCTTGCTTCATCTTGAGGCGTTGTCTTTTCTCCGTTGGCGCGTGGTTAAATAGTTGGATATAGGGGACAATAGCTGCGACAAGTTTGTTTTCAGCTTTTTTAAGATGCTCTTGAAATGTTGTTCGAGGCACACGCTCCTTGAAAGCTATTTCTTTCACATCTGCCTTTCTCGGGAGTCTGTAATAGCCATTGTTATACGCCGTTAACAGAGCACCAATTTGTTTCTCAGTTAGGTCTGAAAACAATGCGTCGGCGGTGAGCGTCAATGAACTCGCAATAAAACCGTCAAAGGGTACTTTGCGCAGAATCTCAAACTCGAACCCCTTTTCCTCGAGTCGCCGTAGAAGTTCCTCCAAGTCCTCATGTCTGAACGCAATAACACGATAGTATTCCCAGCCTCGTTCGTAGACAACTGGCAATACATGAAGAAGATTGCACGTGTCAATATTCTTGGATACGGAGTTCTCCAAGGAGCAGTAACAGCTCTTCATGATTAAGTGAACCCTATCGCGGTCAGACGATTTGCCGATTATCCCACGCAATTTGGATATTTCTTCCATCACCGCAGCATACTCTTCGTGCTCTTCCACAATTATTTCAAAGACTTCATGTTCTCGGTTACACCATTCAAACATCTTTAGAGATGGGAATTTTCGTGAAATATCGCCGAAAGGACAGTCATGGGCTACTTTGAACACAACTTCAAATAGTGGCATAGTATGAGATTCTCTTCACTCCACTTATAAGTTATACCGTCATATGACGACGTCACGTGACGGCATAATCGCTATGTTCTCCGCTTGGATATCTCTATTCGTGGTGATGACAATGAAAAGGATAAGCCTAAAAAGAACAAACTCTTTGAGGACCAAGGTGCTCCGGCTATTGAGAATGGACAGAGGTTTCGAGTGGGAGCTTTCAATCGCCGAGAGAGAGATCGCTCACTTCTCAATTCCTACAAGCAATTATCACGGTTATCAGAAGGAAATCGAAACAGCTTTGTTAGAAGCGGAACGTAAAAAAGCTGAGGCACTAATGGAATGGCAGAAACGTCGCTTCATTTGCTAAAGAAGACAAACCCATAAAACCTTAACTTTCCCGTTTCTTTATGCTCAAGCGCGCACGCTACTTGGATTCATCATCTTTGCGATCATCACAATCATTGCAAACGAAGACTACTCGAAACGTCCATCCACTAAACACCACCCTTCTTTTTCTGATATAGTTACTATCTAACGCTGATGTTTCTTCAATTCTATCAGTTCTTTTGTGGCACCACCTGAATTTGTTGGAGGACGACAAACGCCTAGAGCTTAGCTCTTCTTAGATGCCTATTCCAGATTACAGACGTGAAGTAGCCGGCTACTGAACCGTTGAGAGCCCCCACGATTAGTATGCTGAGTTCTAACATGAGGTTCTTTGGTAGCAAACTGAATGGGAAAACAGTTGTATAATAGCTGATGAGTCCCACCAAGGCCGTGCTTACCGTCATCAAGGCAACTAGCTTGCTGGTTTTCACAGTGTCTTGGTCAGTATGAACCTTGAAAATGAAAAAAAAGATGTCTACAAACAAACCATACAACAGAGCGAAGATAAAGGTGAAGTGTACGAAGGATATCCGCCATAGTGCTGTTAGAAATCCTCCAACAGCGGCAACATAAGTGGCACCCATCCTTTTCAGCAACAAAGCACCTAGGGCGAGGAGTAAGGCTTGGATTACAACAAACATTTTGTCTATTGGAGAAGGCACCACAACCTTGGAGACGAAAATTAGAGCTCCAAAAAGAGTTGCTAAAGCTATTCTCTTTGTCTTAGGCTCCAAAAATAACTGCCTCTTGAATGTACTTCATATACCACACTTCAGAAAAAAGGCGTTTCGACTTCTGGTAGGAATAGATATCATTGTATCTGTTTTATCAGGCGCGCACCCGCCCCAAGCGATTAAATACTCTGTTCTCATTAATAGGTGGCTTGAGGAAATCAGATGGTAAATGTAAATGCCAGAATAATGAAAGTCTCAGGTGGAGACGTTACTCTAAACGTTTATCCAGAGGGTGAGCCACACGCGTATGAAATTACGCTGCCAACAAGAGAACCTGCACTTTTAGATGTCGCCGTAGCGCATATTGGCAGCCAAAGACATACGGTAGAAATCAAGAATGGACAGATAGTTTCAATCAGCAAAGGCTCGCGTTAGAGTGTGCATTCATTTACTTTGTCGCATGCGCGCGACTATACAACACGAACCAACTAACGGTTAAGCAAATGAATGTTGCCTATCCTGACGTTTTCGAGGTGTTGTCGTGCGCTGTCGTGGCATTTATGGGCGAGTTCTTCGCTGGTTGTGGGTAAATCGGTTAGTATGTATTGTGGGTAAAATGCAAGCAATGTATAGGGGATTTTTGGGTCTACCTGGGCGATGAAGCTTGCCAGATTGTTGATTTCGACTTCGTCTATGTAACCGGGAATGAGAAGGGTGCTCGCGGTTAGGATTGGCAGGCGGGGGCGTTTCTGGAAAAACTCTCTGCCAATCATTTTGAATCTCTCTAGAGTTGGTTTGTTGGATACTCCGCATAGGGCTTTGTTTAGGTTGTCGTTCCATGTTTTTAGATCGAACTTTATGTTGCCACCGCTTGTAAAGGAGAGTTCAGCGGCTTTCAGTGCGAATTCTCGTTTCCAGTACCCGTTTGTTTCCCAACATATTCTGAGGATGCGCTTCTCAGCCCTAGCCTTTTCTAGCGCCAGCTGACTTGCCTTGAGGGCGTGGGGCATCTGCACTGATGGGTCTCCTCCAAAGAAGCATATGCATGACACGTGGCTGTCAGCTTTGGCTGCTAAGCTTTCTGCGCGCATGACTGGGCCAAGTTTGGAGGCCAGGTTTCTATAGTGCCAGTTTTGACAGAATAGGCAGTCAAGACTGCAGCTTCCGTAGAAAACGGCGAGATTCGAGTATCCTATTTCTGCGTTGGGTTTGTAGGCATGTTCTGGGTATCCTGCCCCTGCGCAGCCTGGGCAGAACCACCATGCGACGCAGTTGGTTGGCAGAGGGTCGTAGTACCAATGAAGTATCCCTTTCTCTGGAGTCCCTCCCATTCGAACCAGTCGTCCGCCTCTGTTGAAGACTAGACCGCAGAAGCCTTTCTCACCGACGCCGATTTTGCAGTCGTTGGAGCAGGTGCCGCATAAGATTCCGTTTTTGTCTCTCGGTGGTCTTGGTGGAAAGCCGAACATTTCACGACTTTTGGCGTGAACTTTATCTGTTATTTTCAGGGCTTCTTTTGGCTTTCCTCTTATGCATTGTAAGCAGACTCCGAGTTGGCTTGAGATTGCCCTCGATCTTCCGCTGCAGATTTGGCATTGCCCCAACACGTTGCACCAAAGAATGTTGGGCTCACGTTGGTATTAGTTGTTATTCTTTAGACGAGGCTTTTTAGGATGATTTGGTGTCCTCGTTCGCCACTAGAATGCGCGCGCGCAGGGAGAAGTGCTTGATTTGGCTGTTTGAGAGTGGAGTGGGGTTGTCTCTGTGACTCGTTTGGAGTAGTCCACATCCGCGCGCGTTTGGAAGACCTAGACTAGGCGCACAAATACCACACAACCAACAGAAACAACGCAACTACCAAGAATCAACCTTCAAAGGGTAATCTACGACTCATCACGTAAGCGTCTTCTCCATCTGCGTAGTAGTTTCTCATAGTTTGTGCGACTTCAAAACCCATCTTCTTATAGAGGCTCACGGCGGCCGTGTTGCTCGTTCGAACCTCCAAGTAACATTCTTTTGCCTTATAGTCCACCATGGCCTTCATCGCTTCTTGCATGAGTGCATATCCAATGCCTTTGTGTTGATGCTTCAGTAAAACCGCAACTGAGACTACATGTCCTTTTCTCTTGATTCCAAGTACTCCAAAGCCGGGTAGTCTAGTTTCGATGCGGCACATAATGTAGCCCACCACTTCACTGTCTTCATCCGCAACTATGAAAGTCGCCGGAAACTTTTCATGCAATTTAAGAAAGAAGAGGGCGGAATAGTTTTCGGGAAGGCAAACTTGGTTTATGTGCATAACTCGTTCTAAGTCACTGCGTTGGAAACGCCTTGTCGTGAACTGGGGTTGCACAACATGACCCTCAACGATCACAACTGTCCGGTTATCTTCAAAAATGGTAAAGTAAGGTTTCCGTAGGGCATAGCCCAAACCTTCGCATTCTTGCCAGCAATTTCAAAGGCGTCCCGCAACGCGTCATTCATAACCTTAGACGTTTTGAGCTTGAAGACGTTGATTGCGAGGTAGTCTGGCATGACTGAAACCAAGATTATCTTAACCCGCTGCAAAGCCCTAGTTAGGTAATAAGCCTTGTGCCCTCCAAGCATGAACCGCTTCTTTATCTCTTTCTCCATCTGCTTCAAATCCTCGAACCTTCTCATCCAATCGTAAAAAACTTCGTTTCCATGGCCTTCAGGGCATTCTGCAACCAGGATTAGGACCCCTCCCCTCTTCACCGCGTTAAGTGCATTGTCAGTCGCTTTGTATGCCTGAAAAAGATCGATATCTAATGGGTGTCCCCCTGAGCTTGCCACGACTATGTCTGCTCTCTTTTCCATGGGCACCTTATACATCTCATCCACAAGCTTTACTCCCTCATAGAAGGCTTGCTCCAAGTCCCCAGCGAACGCCTGAACAAGCTCCTGCTTACCATTCGTTACAATATTTAAGATGAAATCAACTTTGGCCAACTTCGCTGCTTCAACCATGTCTTCATGGATAGGATTGCCTTCTAGGACTCCTGTTCTTGCTTTGGGGTGTAAAATCATAGCATGATTATGCCGGGTTGTCTCTTCACTTGACACCGCAGGAAGAACGCTTTTTCTTCCCCCACCATATCCAGCATAATAATGCAAGCCCACGTCTCCCGTCAAGACTTTAACATCAGCTTCAGCGAAAACCTTGTTTACATAAACCTCGGTCCCAAAGGAGGTCCTACCTAGGTACACGTGATCTTCAGATTTAGAATCATGACTTACTGCCTCTACTCTTTCCAGAGCCTCAATTCCCACAAGTCTTTCCACTTCTTCCGGCGCAACTGGACGGTGCGAGCCACAGCCAAAAACAATGGTCACATCTCCATCCTCTACTCCAGCTTTGTTCAACACATCTAACATTGGAGAAACCATCAAATAACTCGGAGTGCCCCGAGTCGCATCATCGATTACTATCACCACTTTGTCACCTGCTTTCGCAATTTCGTCCAATGGCTTTGTTCCGATAGGATTTCCCAAAGCTCTCTCGATCTCAACCCTCGGATCATCAACCGCAGGCTTCTCCTTAGGTTCTATTATACCCAGAAAGTTTCTGGTGGGAATTCTCGCACAGACTTCAGTTTTCCCGTAGGGAAGCCACACATCAACCATGAAAAGTCCTTCTGGTAGAATACAAGATTCCTACCGAGCTTCATTTAAGCATAGCGGACCACATCAGCACAAGTCTTAAAATCTAACTTGTCTCATCGTTAGACAAGGGAAGCATAATTGTCACTTCCGAAAGAGAAAGAACAAATGAAGACTGATCTATGCCGAATTCTGCACAAAATTGGAGCCTTTGAATTCGGAGCTTTCAAACTTGCAAGCGGAAGAACCAGCCCATACTACATCGACCTGAGAATCATCCCAAGCTTTCCTGATGCATTTCAAAGAATATCCAACCTGTACATGAAACTCATCAAGAGCGAACTTGGAACCGACAGTTTCGAGAGAATCGCAGGAATCCCGTTGGCTGGTCTCCCTCTTGGGGCTCTCGTTGCCCTTCAGCTTGAAAAACCGTTTCTGTACATTCGTCCCCGCGCCAAAGTACACGGTCGTCAACGCCTAATTGAAGGTATAATAATGCCTGGCGACCGCGTGTTGATGATAGATGATCTCATAACCACTGGAAGCTCTTTGAGAAAGGCGGTGGTAGCGGTGAGAGCTGAAGGAGGTGTCGTAAATAGCGCGGCGGTGCTACTAGATCGAGAAGAAGGTGGAAAAGAAAGGTTGGCGAAGGATAACGTTACCTTACATTTCGTAATGAAGGCAAGTGAAGCAGCCGACAAACTCTATGAAATAGGCGCCATTACTGAAGAACAATTTCGGATTATCTTGAAACAAGCAAAGCCCCAATGATGTTCCCGCTAGGTGAAAGCGCAAGCCCAAGAGGCATAATATGTCGTTGCCGGTAATATTCTGTGAATTGTAATTACTGCTATATGACTTGGAGGTATAGATAACTCGGGGATTTCTGAGTGACCAGTCTGCGACGACGATTTGACAATATCTTCTCAGAGTTGACCATAATAATGGAGGTTCTGGAGCGGTCTGCCAACAGCCCCCCTTGCTGCTTGATTCTCTACTCAGATGGAAGAATCAGTTGTGATGTAGTAGCCCCACTGAGGAAAGCACAATTTTATAAAGAATGCGAAAAATGTAGATCGAAGATGAGAAAAGCCATCGAAAAGTTTGTTTGATAAAAAGATGGAGCCCTAGAGAACATTTTCAAAATAGCTTACAAAAATAAGTATCAAGAATTCATAAATAATATAAGATTCTTACATAAAAATCACTGCTATTCGGAGGAAAAGCAATGAAGTTTTTCGTCTGGTTGAAAACCAATCCAGCAGAAACCAACCATGTACTTCTTACACTGCGAAATCTTCCAAGGCAGCCATACAAAGGCATCGAACTATACTATACCATGAACGTGTTCGGCGATTGGGACTGCGGTCTCTGGTTCAACGCTGACAACCATGACAACGCCATCGACTTCGTCCACACCAAGATATGCCCAATTCCCGGGATAGTCCAGACTTACTTAATGCCGACTTCCCCTGTCAAGGAATACATTAGCTGGAAGTAAGATCAGAAGGCAAACCATCCCCCTCTCTTTTTTTTGTCATAGTCTTGGCCGCGCTGTTGGAGAAGCATAACGCGCCAAAGCAAAATCGAATCCCAAAAAAGAATGCAACTATCCTTCTTTCTCGATCAGGGATTCTTCAATAATGAACAGCAGGAATTCAGAAACCACCGCAATTTTAATCTCCAATTTCTGCTCGCTGCACTGTAGCTGGTATATTATGGTTCAGCCTAATCGAAGAAACACCGAGGTCATTTGCGTCATAGCTTTATAGAGTTCAATTGCCGAGTGATCCCATTTTCCACTACTTTTCAAGTTTAGCGTGTTAGGATCAATGTTTGCATGCACGCGCTTTGTACATGTTTATCAGAACAGAGGCAGAAACAGAAAAAAGTAGAGCGTGTGAGAGTGAAATGCCAATGCGGCTATGGATGCGAAGGGCACTCCACNNGATTTGGTTTACGTCTCGATCAGCACTAGCGTGACATCAGCTGTTTCAGATGAAGTTGCGTTTCCCCACCAGAACACATCCCACTGCACTCGCCACATTCCGCCAGCCGGCAATGACTGTGGTCCACTTGTGGTTACGTCACCGGTGCCAGGAAGCAACTCGAGCATTGCGCCCTTCTGAGTAGCTCCATCGTACATCGTTATGTTTATGTATCTAAGCTCCCAATTGAGATCTCCATCCCACGAATCAAGTTTCAGCTCAACATTGATAGTACCTGTTGCATTGGTGTTAGTGATGTTCACTGCTCCTATATACGTCACAAGGGAACCATTAAGTCCTATCATATTTGCGAATTGCACTTCCTCGCCACCGGCAGTTATGGATGCGCTGACATCTGTGTGGTTTGCTCCTTGCACAAATTGGCTGAAGTGGCTTTGTACAGTCACATGTGAGTACATGAACATCTGGCTGTAAAGAAGGGCGTTTGCTGTAGCTACGAGCATCGAAGAAATCAATAAGCCTAGCACCTTCACAGCTTTCATTGATCTTATCTTTCTTGCATTCATTCGCGTTATCACCTCCGTACAGTTTTTCCCGGTGTCTCCCGCTTCATTCTAACGAAAACGTAGAGGGACGCCCCCAAAATGAAGGCACAGGCAATTCCTAGAATGATGGCGGTCCATATGACTACAAAATACCATCCTGGAGGTTTGACCAGTGTGCAGATCGCTGTTCCTGCTATTATCGCAGAGCAGATGAGGGCTGCCCGGTTCCAATTGAGACTGAAGAAAGCGCTGAGGCCGATTGCTATGACTGCAAGGTCGAAGGTGATTATCGCTACGTAGGTGAGTTCCAGAGGAACCTGCGGAAGCGAGACCACCTGATACGTAGCTTCGCCGCTGTAGTTTGAAACGAAGGATGCAGCGATCAAAGTTACTGGCGCAGTTACTGCACCAAGGAATACTTTGGCTAGATTCCACCGTTGCTTCGAAATCCCTAAGTACAGGTTGAGAGCGATCACGTTAGCTAAAGCCACAAGCAAATAGATGAAACAATACCAGAACCTCATAAACTCTCCAAAGGCCGTCATGAAACCTCTGCTAACGAGTAGATGTCCAAAGCCAGCTAGAGCAACAATTTGATTAACGTAGGGGACCGCTCTGGGAAAATCCTGGTCCAGCATGGATGTTAAAAGACTCATCGCTAGAAAGGTGTCGCTGCCAAGGACTGCAAAGAACTCTGGCAACAAAGCGGGAGGCATTTTTCGACCAACTACCGTCACTTCTTGGAAGCGGATTCTACATAATATAACATATGAAGCAAGAATCTGAATCTTAAGTAAATGTACGTGTGCTACTTACCGCAACTTCACGACGGTTATATGGCTGGTTGCAGAAATACAAATCGGTGCATATGCTCCTTGAGACCACGTTGTTTGGGGTCCTAGTAGTCCTAGCTGTATCGCTGACGCTCGTATTTTTGCTCCTGCGGAAACCATGCCTCCGTTTCAGGGGAACGCCTGTCGGGACAACAAAAAGAGAACACAAGCCAGAGAAGGATAAAAGAGTGACGCAAACGCCTAAAACTGGCCCCCGCCACTTTAAATATCCCGGGAAACTTCCTGAAAACAGCCCAATTCCTCAAAAGCACCGGGGTTCTACCAGAATAACGGAGTCCCAAGCCGGATTGACTAAGCCAACAATGATGAGCCCCACATCGGAAACGCCACAGAAGCCGCCCCCAGTAGTTCAAACCGAAGAAACTCCTGACGAGTCTTCAGAACGAGTTAAAGCCCTCACGGCTATCAAGGGAGAACGGGTTCCAACATCTTCCCCGCACCCGCCGCTAAGACCACGCGAATGCCCCCACTTCTTCGGATATCTACGAGAGATACCGAGGAACACCACGATGCCAGATGAATGCCTCGGCTGCCCAAGAATGCTGGAATGCCTCTATTATAATGCATCATCAGGGGGTATGTGACGATTCAAAACCCTCACCTATCATCGCTTCCCGCAATGTCGGCCCCCGTTGGCTTCTCAGAATAGGCCGCGGGCTTGTGGGCAGAGATTCTCAAAAAGTTGATTCTAGTTTAGTGAGAGATTACAGTCAGGTTATTCGTAGTATATCAGCTCTTGGTCTTCGAGTCTTTGATGAAGTTTGCTAACAGCATCGTAGACATCTTGTTCCTTTTTAGCCCCTGTGCAAACAAGCTTTCCACTAGCGAAGAGAAGAATCACCACTTTTGGATCGTCCATTCGATAGATCAGACCTGGAAATTGTTCTGGTTCGTACATCGTTCTGCCAAGCTCGTAAGCAGACTTTTCAAGATCAATCATTCCTCCAAGGGCTGCGGAGGCAACGATGTTCTGTATCTTCAGTTCGGGCTTGCCAATGATGATTATGCCGCTCTTCTTCAGTTCCTTTATAACCTTCATCACAGCTCTTCTTGCCTCCTTCTCCGATTTCGCACCAGTACAAACCATCTTGCCCGAGTTAAAGATGAGCGTGGCGGTTTTCGGTCTTTTCAGGCGAAAAACTAGTCCAGGAAACTGTTCTGGCCGATACTCCACGCCTGGATAACCCTTAACCACGGCGTTTAGGTCAACCCTCTGGTTCAGAGTGGCTGATGCAACCACGTTCTCTATATTAATTGAAGCCTTGACCTTCGGCAACTAACATCTCCTCACAGGGCACAATGAAGTTCATTGGAGGTGCTTATAAAGGCTTGGCTAAATTATTGCTCGGCGGCTTTCTCCCTTTTGGGGAAGGGAACAAACTCGATTACTATGAGAACGCCTAGAAGAATAATAATCAGTAGTTTTCCGTGGGTCGTCTGCAAGAAGAGATTCGGCCACCCCAGCAATGGAACCCTCCACACAACTTTACCAACTATCTCAGTCTCTTTAACATACCCCGGGTCTGGCACCTGATTGGCGTCCCCTTGAGTCTTAAAGCGATATAAACCGTCTATATCTTGACTTCTTTCTATGGCCCTATGCACGATTAGTTCCCCGGTCCTTCCAACGCGAGCTCCAGGAAAAATGATCATGTCACCGGATGGATTTGCGTCTTTTGGAGCTGCAATAATCTCACTTCCGTCTAACCCTCCTTGAACCACAATAAGATCACCCACTTCGAGAGTGGGTATCATGCTTCCAGTTGCAACTGCCATCAATGGATGATCTGTGCGAAAGGCAGCCATCAGCCCATACCAGAATGCGATGAAGCCAACCACTGCAACCGCTAGCATGATTGCAGTCTGCACCTTCTCGTTTCTCAATATTTCAGGTAGTTCCACGGTCGGTCTCACGCTCGATCTGTCTCAGCAACAACGTTAGCTTTGGATAGCCTTCTTCTCTCACGTTTAAAAGTTTAGTGTTTCCCAAATAAAAAGGGAGGGGATGATTAGACTCTTGATTCGACCCCTAGCGCTAAATCTTCCGTTTGCCTAGGACCACTCTGAATGGGCCACAAGAGGGGCAATCGAATAGCCCTATCGTTAGTTCCGTTCTTTTGCCGGTTCTATCTGGGCGTCCAGCCATCTTCCAACTCTTTCTTGGATTGGCTACGTCTCTTCCACACTTTGGACATTTGGCCATGCATTTTCCTCCATCATGATCCAACATCATGGTTTCGATGATAATGAATATAAGTTCTTTGGTCATCAATATTTTTGCAACATGCACGTTTACACAAAAATACAAAAAATCCTTGTGTTTGTTGGCTTCTTTATCATAAACTGTGACATCGACAAGATATCAAGGTACAGGCTCAAGAAAATTCATCAACTCAGTATAGCGAAAATGCTTGCGGAACTTTCAATTGGAACCAATTCTATTGAAGTCTTAGAAAGAGAGAAAAATCTCACTTACCTCATGCACGCAAGCCTTTCTCAGAGATGCTTTCTCATTTATTCTTATTGTAAGAAATGGACTGCGCATGCGTGGCATAAAACTTGCTGACCCGGGTAGAGGATAGAGACGGTCTGGCGAATCCACACGTAAGATATTTCGTTGGTTTCCAAAACGCTTTTACAGAGGCTTCCGCAGTATTTCCTTACCCTTGAGGAATTTTGGTCTTGACCAAACATCAAACGAATGCTTTTGACATGCTCGTCAAACCGGTACGTAGGCTTGTCGAGCAGAAGGGCTTCGAGGTGCCAACGGAACCCCAAGAGAAGACGATACCCAGAATCCTTGAGGGAAAGAATGTTCTTCTTATATCGCCTACGGCTACTGGAAAGACTGAAGCCGCTGTTCTTCCGGTTCTCAACATGCTCATTCAGACCCTTGAAAGAGCACGAGGAATCAAGATTCTCTACATAACACCTCTTAGAGCCTTAAACAGAGACCTTCTTGAGCGCCTCGAATGGTGGTGCAATAACCTTGACATTAGGTTGGCGGTCAGGCATGGTGACACCGATACCAGAGAGCGCACGAGACAGTCTCAAAGTCCACCTGACATGCTGATCACTACCCCAGAGACTTTGCAGGCCATCATGCCTGGCAGACGTCTGCGCCAACACCTCCAGCAAGTTCGGTGGGTAGTGGTCGACGAGGTTCATGAGATGGCTGACAGTAAACGGGGAAGCCAACTGTCGCTGGCTCTTGAGAGGCTTCGGTGGATAACGGAGAGAGAGTTTCAGCTGATTGGGTTGTCAGCCACCATCGGGAGTCCAAAACGAGTTGCTCAGTTCCTTGTAGGCAATGGACGTGAAATCGAAATCGTCAGAGTTCCAGTCGCGAGACTGATGAGATTAAAGATTCTCTTCCCAAAACCTGAAACTCAAGACTTTGAACTTGCTTCAAGGCTTTTTACCCACCCTGAAGTTGCTGCGAGACTGCGCATCATTCGAGGTTTCATTGAAAAGCAAAAATCAGTGCTGTTGTTTACGAATACTCGTGCGATTTCCGAAGTCTTAGCAAGCAGATTCAAGGTTTGGGACATAGATTTCCCTGTTTCAATTCACCACGGTTCATTGGCAAAACCTTCGCGCATTGCCGCAGAACGCGGATTGAAGAATGGCGAGCTTAAGGGACTGGTTGCAACGTCATCATTGGAGTTGGGAATCGATGTCGGTCGGATAGACATGGTGATTCAGTACATGAGTCCGAGGCAGGTTACACGTTTGATTCAGCGTGTTGGTAGAAGCGGTCACCGGATCGGACGTATCGCCCAAGGAGTCATCATCACCATGGATTCCGATGATACGTTAGAGGCGATGGCTATCGCCCGTAGAGCCTACGAAGAGGATCTAGAGCCAGTTGATGTGCCCTATAAGCCGTACGATGCTTTAGCGCATCAGATTATTGGATTGTTGATGAAGAAGAAACGCTGGTATTTCTACGAGATTTATGACTTCTTTCGGAAAGCCTACCCCTACACTGATCTGACAGTGGAAGATGTTCAGAAGGTCTTAACGTATATGCACTCACGGTTTCCAAGGTTCGCTTGGGTTTCATTTGAAGACATGCTCGCGATCAAGCCTCGTAGAACCAAGGCGATGTATGAGTACTATTTTGAGAACTTATCCATGATCCCTGACGAAAAGAAGTACTTGGTTGTTGATGAAGACAAGGATTCAGCTGTAGGGGTCTTAGACGAGGCTTTTGTAGCTGAGTATGGGAAGCCAGGAGTTAAGTTCATTATCCGCGGCAGTCCGTGGAAGATTTCGAATGTTTACAGCGACAACATCTACGTGAAGGGCGTTGACGATCCTACAGGAGCCATCCCAAGCTGGGTTGGAGAGGAGATTCCAGTTCCCTTCGAGGTTGCTCAGGAGGTTGGTTCGATAAGGGGTTTTGTGGAGAGCAGGATGAAGGAGGAGGCCAAGCCCGAAGAACTCGCTGAAGAGCTGGCTGGAAAGTATCCTGCAGAGAAGGACACGGTTTTGCGCGCAATTCTTGAAACAGTTGAGCAGGTGAAGAAAGGTTCCCCTGTTCCCACTGATAGACGGGTGATTATAGAAGATTGGGAAGACTTTGTCATCATACACGCCAATTTCGGTTCTTTAACAAACCGTGCTTTGGCCCAGTTGCTTGGTCACGTTTTGTCCGAAGAGATTGGTTCCACAGTTGCTGTTCAGCACGACCCGTACCGTNNACAATGGGCATTGTTAATGCCAATCGGGTTGTCGCCCTGTTCCACGAACTAAAGGATTCGCCGGAGTTGGGCATTCGTGATTTGCTGACTAGGGCCACTGTGAAGACTGGTTTGTTCAAGCGTCGTATGGTTCATGTTGCTCGTAGATTTGGTGCCCTCAAGAAAGGGGCTGATTTTAGTCGTGTCAGTTTGGACAAGCTACTGAAAAGTTTTGAGGGTACTGCCATCTATGAGGAGGCTTTGAAGGAGGTCTTTGCAAGAGACCTGGATTTGGAGCACTTGATTCACGTCTTTAGCTTAGTTCGAAACGACGAAGTTGCAGTTGTGAAATTGGATACTGGCGGAGTGGTAACCCCGGTTGCTCGCGTTGGCATTGAACGTGTCAGCATGAAGACTGATTTAATTCCCCCTGAACGAATGAAACTCATAGTTGTAGAATCCGCTAAAGCCCGACTGTTGAACGAAGTCCGCACCTTCGTGTGTACCCACTGTTGGGATTACTTAGAGATGATTCGTGTTAAAGATCTACCCGAAAGGCCGAGGTGTCCTAGATGTAGCTCTACCGCGTTGGGCGTGCTTCGAAGGGAGGAGAATATGGTTCGGTCGCTTGTGGAGAAGAAGGGTGAAAGATTGGCGAGGAGTGAGGAGAAGATGAAGGAGTGGGCTTTGGAGACTGCCCGCTTGATGTCGAGGTATGGCAAACCCGCTGCTGCTGGCCTCTGCGGAAGAAAGCTGAAGGTATCTGATGTAGAGGAAATTCTGCGAAAGGAAAATGAACTCTCAGATAGGTTTTTTGAGCTGGTGATTGACGCTGAACGTGAGGCTTTGAAGAGAAGATTCTGGTAGGGTGCGCGAGTTGGCAGTCTCCCAGTGAAAAACCGTGCGCGCTCCTCTATATACTACTGTGTTATATACAGGCATCTATTCAGGATTCTGAACTAAGAGTTCCGTTATCCTTTCCGCTTTTCATTTGCGCGCTTGGCAAATGTGCACGCATAAATATGTAGGTCTTTTCAATGATTACACAGATGAAGCACAGATGGTTTATGGCAACGCAATCAATAGGAAAAAACGTCCCAAAATCGTTATATCAAGATTGGGTAAGGTTGAAAGCCGAGAAGTCGATCAGATCCTCAAGGTTGTAAAAGAGTGTTACCATCGACTTGAACCCCACGAAGTTGATCTGGTTGACCTATACGTTTTTGAAAAGTCTTCGTCTATGAATGCCTTTGTGGCAAAGGAATCGAAGAAAGCTGGTGTTGCTTCTTCACCCTTTGACGCGCTGTTTTTTGCCATGCACGATGCGTATCGAGGAACATCCCGCATCATCGTCTGTTTGGAAAGGATGAAAAAGCTGCCAAGATTGATTCAGATAGGAGGAATCAGGCATGAGGTGGGGCATTCAGTTTTGCACGGCAGCTTACTCTATTATCTTGTCCCGCTTCCATCAGCGCTCTTGGATTTTGTCAACCGTTTCAACATCTCCCAAGAATACGCAACCAACCTGCTTTACTTAATATCCATCGCGGTGAAGGACTACGAAGTCTCCCGTCTTCTCTACAGGCAAGGCTATGTTAAGGATCAAATAGCCTATGCAAAACACTTCCTTTTCGTTACTGCAGACGACAGACTCTCATGGGAGATGTCAAGAGGTAAACCATTGGCAGAGATGCTGTGCCTAGTTTCATGCTTAAAAGCCGCGGGCTGCGTGGTACCTCTTCTGACCAGCAAGAAATCTGGTGATGAAATCAAGAGGCTTCTCGTAGAGAGCCTGTCCTACCTACCTACGCATCTTTCTGCGTCACTATGTACCGTGATTCTGGAAGACTTCCCAACTTTGGAGACGGATACCTTCAGCAACATTAATCATATAACTTGTTCAGTCATGAAGAACATAATCAAACCCCTTCTTTCGAAGTAACGCGCTTTCCGAGCAAAGTACCGTGAGTAGACGAAAGCTCCCGTCCAAGTACCGCGTACATCTCATTCTTCCACATACACATATTGTGCCCATCGGGGACTCTTTGGAACTCTGACT
>JABAOH010005643.1_pt1 | contig 21052 bp, 20 predicted proteins | sample 7062181 | NCBI WGS metagenome assembly JABAOH01 (sample SAMN14538630, study PRJNA623070) | marine sediment metagenome | biome: marine biome [ENVO:00000428]; feature: marine pelagic biome [ENVO:01000023]; material: deep marine sediment [ENVO:00002113]; isolation source: pool of 5 deep marine... | reverse complement strand
GAAGCTATGAGGAGTATGTTAGAATAATTGAGATATTGTTCAAGAGGGTATGAAATATTACACTCTGCTCCAATTCTACCTTCAACTCAAACCTGGATATCTCATAGTCGATGTTGATAGCTCCGGGGCTGGCCCCACTCCAATGTGAAATCCTTTAGGTTCGGATAATCTCTTGCTTCCGATATCAATACCTTTATTCAAAGAATTCACCACATTCGTTAGGCCAATGGAATCGACATCAAATACTGCCGTGGCATCTGGATAGTCGCCAAGCTTAAGAGGACCTCCTGTTATGATGAGAATATTCCTTATCCCTTGAGCATACATTCCGAGGAGATCGGATTGCAACTCTAATAAATTTCTATCACGGCACGTATAATGAAGAATTGGTTCTATTTTAGTTTTCAAGCTAAGAATATAGCTCAAAGCCATTGAACTCATCCGAGCGCTCGCCCGAGGTCCATCAGAAATATTCACACAATCTATCCCCTTCTTATCCAGCTTGCGTGCTATCTCAACTATCCTGGAAGGATCGTGATCCTTGGGAGCTACGATTTCTATGCCTACGACGAATTTTTTATCCTCTACTTTTCGAGCCATTTTGGATTTATTCCTCAGCTTTATTATCTTCTCCACTGCCTCTATCTCGGTTGGCGGAAGCACCTGAATTCTTTTTGTTTCTGGCAGTTGAAGAACCTTTATAGCTCTTCTCATAGCTTCAATATGGGAGGGAGCTGTACCGCAACATCCTCCCACTACCTTTACTCCGTTTAGTATAAAACGCTTGGTATATTCAGCCATGTATTCGGGTGAGCATAAATAAATGTTCTTTCCTTCAAATTCGCTTGGAATCCAGGCATTGGGCATAGCAAGTTTATCAACTTCGGTTATAAAAAGTGGTTTTGGGAAATAGCCACGGCGACCATTGAAGAAAGGCTCAGGCTGTATGATTCAAAAACACTTTGCTTTTGCCCCAGCGAGTCAAAAGCAACTCGGATCAAGGCTTCGCTCTCCTAAACCTATTGAAGAGATTGCTTCGTCGCTACGCTCCTCGCAACGCCCGCTCAGCCTTTCTCACGGTTTTTTCACCATATAGCCTTCGCCGTGCCACGAAAAATGGAAAAATGGGGCCAGGCCCCATTTTTTTCTGATAGTCAGGTGGCGAGTATGTCTGAGCGAAGCTATTTCCCAAAACCTATGACTTAGCAATTATTTATGGCAGATTTGGAGATGCTTCCTTGGGGATGGTCTCTTTTGCTTTTATTTTAAGATAAATTCAAGTCTGTCATAGAGTTTCAGCTTCTTCTTATCAGCTATGCCAGCTTGTATTTCCAAGACATACATTGCTGGAATCTTGGAAGAATAGGAAGCGCAGGGAGGCTTTTTGCACGGGGGGACATTGCGTTCAATATGGACAATCCTTTTTTCTCTATCCAGCCAGAGAATATCAATGGATAATTTCATGTTTTTCATCCAGAAAAAGTGAAAATCTTCATCTTTAAAGATGAAGAGCATTCCCTGGTCAGGATTCAGTTTTTCCCGAAACATCAGCCCTAATTGTCTTTCTTCATCTGAAATAGCTACCTCGGCTGTAATAGCAAAACCATCAGGTAGAAATACCTTGACAAACTTTTTCTTTCCGCATTCTAGTGAAGACAGAACCAGAAAGAATGCAAAGCAAGAAAAAAGGATGTTCTTTATCCTTCTTAAATTCCTTGACTTGAAGTGTATGTTATGTTTCATCGCTCTTTTCTCACATATTTAGTGTGTCGAAATTAAAGGGACAAAACGGACAGGAAGGAGGTTCTTCTCCCTGAATTTTTTCTTTTCTCTTATAATTAGCACCAACTCCTGAAACGTAGAGCCTACTGGAACAATCATCCTTCCTGAAACTTTCAATTGCTCTCGCAAAGCCTCTGGCACTGCCGCCGGAGCCGCGGTAACCATTATAGCATCATAAGGAGCGTGCTCTTTCCAACCGTAAGTGCCATCTCCGACTTTAAAATATATATTTCCGTATTCCAATTTTTTCAAAACTTTCTCGGCTCTTAAGGAAAGACTCTTGACTATCTCGATAGTGAAAACTTCTTTACCTGCCTCAGCCAGGATAGCTGCCTGATAACCTGAACCTGTTCCTATTTCCAAAATTCTCTCATTCCCCTTCAGACAAAGGGCTTCCGACATATAAGCCACAATATAAGGTTGAGAGATAGTCTGTCCCTCTCCAATCGGAAGAGGTTCATCATGATAGGCATAGGATTTCATATTCCAGGGAACAAACAGATGGCGAGGAACTTTTCTCATTGCTTCTAGAATTTTACTATCCCTAACTCCCCTGGCCTCTATCTGGTCTTTTACCATTTTTTCTCTTTTTTTCTGGTAATCTTTTTTCATTTTCATTTTGCTAAAGTGCGGGCTTGATAAATCAAGCCCCTACAATTCATCAAAACGAAAAAAGAGAATACTCTTGATTTTCCCTTTGTTGGTTAAATCCCTCTCAGCTCTATATATTCTTTTAATATGCTTTGCCAAAATAGACTACAGTCTCAGCCGGCTTCTGACAGGAAACACACTTTCCACTGGCCTCTTTCTTGTCTTTATCCAGAAGGATGACCCGTATAGTAGCCATGGTCTCTTCTTTGATTTTTTCTTCACAATCTTGGTTCTCACACCAAAAAACCTTAATAAATCCTTTTTTGGATTCCATTATGGCTTTAAATTCTTCATAGTCCTTCACCTCACGCGTGTTCTCTTGCTGAAACTTTAAAGCCATCTCGAACATATTCTTCTGGATCTCTCTCAGAATTTCCGGCACTTTCTTGCTCATATACGCCTGAGCCACATTTTCTTTTTTCCCTGTATCTCGCCGCACGATGACTACCTGCTTCTTCTCTATATCTTTAGGACCAATCTCAATCCTTAGAGGAACTCCTCTCATCTCCCACTCAGAGAATTTCCAGCCCGGAGTGAATTCTTCTCTCTCATCCAGCTTTACCCTTAATCCTTCTTCTCTTAAATTTCTCTCAAGATTTCGAGCAAGGGGGAGAACATTTTCTTTCCAGTTACCCGCAGAAATAGGAACAATAACCACTTGGACAGGAGCAACGCTGGGCGGAAATTTAAGTCCAGAATCATCTCCATGGGCCATGACCAAAGCTCCTATAAGGCGTGTAGAAACTCCCCAGGAAGTCTGCCAAGCATACTGAAGCTTCTGGTCTCGATCCTCAAACCTGATGTTAAAAACTTTGGAAAACTGTTGACCCAGGTTGTGAGATGTTCCCATCTGGAGGGCTTTTCCGTCTGACATCATTGCTTCAATAGCAAAAGTTTCTAATGCTCCGGCAAACTTCTCTTTTTCTGACTTCTTCCCTGAAATCACGGGAATGGCTAGCTCATTCTCTGCAAATTCTTTATAAAGAGAAAGAATCGTCATCGTTTCTTCTTGAGCTTCCTCAAGGCTTTCATGAACTGTATGCCCCTCTTGCCACAAGAACTCCGTAGTCCTTAAAAAAGGTCTGGTGACCTTTTCCCAGCGGACTATATTAGCCCACTGGTTGATCAACACCGGTAGATCTCTCCATGACTTAATCCATTTTGCGTACATGTTGCCAATTATGGCCTCTGAAGTGGGACGCACAGCCAATCTCTCCTCTAATTCTTCGCTTCCCCCATGTGTTACCCAAGCAACTTCAGGTGCAAATCCTTCTAAATGCTCGGTTTCTTTCTGAAGAAAGCTTTCGGGGATGAAGAGAGGAAAATAAGCATTCGAGTGGCCCGATTTTTTAATCCTATCATCGAGCAGGCGTTGTATATTTTCCCAAACAGCATAGCCATAGGGCCTGATAACCATCATCCCTTTAATCGGGACATAATCGGCCAGCTCGGCCTTTTGGATAATCTCAACGTACCATCTTGAAAAATCAACACTTTTGGGAGTTATTTTCTTTACAAATCGCTCGTTTTTATTCATCTTTTTCTCTACTGCTTCGATTCTCGGTCATTCTATTATACTGCTATTTTTCTTGTCAAGAAACGCAAAAAGGACCGGTGAGAAAACACAAAAGAAAATTCACCCTTTATTTCATCCAAAGGGATGATTGACTTCTATACTAAAAGATGTAAATTTAACATGGCAAGAAAAGGAAGCGACCATGTCAAGTAAATGTTCTTTCTGTAAAGTCTTTAAAACTAGGGCAAAAATCATAGTTTTAAGCTCTTTAGCTCTATTTGGTACGGGAATAAAAAAGAGGAGATTAAGCATAATTAGCCGCAGGTCTAGCCTTTCCCGATGAGAAAAAATATGAAAAAATCACCCGACAAATCATCTTTAAAAGCGATTGATACATTCTCAACCCTGTGGCATAAATATAATCCACAATGAGTACATCAATATTATTCGATAAGTCTTCTATCCAAGGCGCAACCAGATTTTCGAAGACAGAACGAAGTTTCGAACTCTCTCTCCCAACTTTGGTTTCTGGAATCGATGCCACGGGAAGTGAATTTAAAGAATACACTCAGCTTGCTTCCATAAGCGCTCAGGAAGCCGTGTTTTGGCTTGATTCGGGAGTGACAATCGGCTCCAAACTAAAACTATCTTTGGATGTTCCAAAAACCGTTCTTCTGGAAAATGATCTTAAACTTGAAATCACGGGAAGGGTGACGTTCGTCAAAGCTGAGCGGAACAGCCAAAAAAAGCAACTCATATCTCTCCGTTTAGAAAAAAAGTATAAAATAAATCCTCTCCAGTCAAAAAAGATTTAAGTTTTCACGCATTTTATGGGGTCAGACTTTCATAATTTTTATGATTTAGATCTTTATTGGCATCCTTTTTGAATGACTAAATTTCTCATTTGATTTAACGAAGATACTCAAAAAATAAAATTAGCAAAAGTCTGACCCGCCTCGCGTTGCCTAAGTTTTGTCAAATAGTCTAATCAAATCTTGACAATAGATTATTGTTTTTATAACATATCTAAAAAAACGAGAAAATAATGAGAAAGCCTAAATCTGCAAAGAAGCCTGCCAAAAAAGCAACGAAGCCAGCAAAAAAAGCGCGTCAGCCTATCAAAAAAGCTGCTCCCCCTCCTGCGGATATAAATACACCTCAAGCTGAAGAGGAGAAAAAAATCAATGTTCTTCTCTATTGTACGTCGGATTTAATCCTCTCAGGGATTTTAAAAGCCATCGATGTCGCACCTGACATTGAAATTATCAATATCGAGAAAAGCACAATTGAATCTTTCATTGATTCTATAAAAGATCTCAGACCTCATGTTATCCTTTTTGCAAATTCAGAGCCTTTGCCTAATATTAGAGAAATCTGCAAAGCCATCATAGAAATTTCAGATGCCAAACCCAAATCCAAGTTGTTGCTCCTAGGAAATATCCCTTCCCATGAAGAAGTGGTGGGGCTCATGAATGCAGGAGTAAGAGGATACTTTGATTTAAATGATCCTTCAGACCAACTGGAAAATGCCATAAGAATAATTAATAAAGGAGAAATCTGGCTGCCTCGAGATAAGATGAGCAGCATCATGGACAGGATTATTTCTGTGGTTGGAAGAGATCTTAAAGAAAAGACGCTCGACCAGCTAACTCCTACAGAATTTCAGGTTCTAAGACTCATCGGGAAAGGGAAAAGCAATGATGAGATTGCTGAGGCCCTTTTTATAAGCAAGAATACAGTCCGATCCCACATTAAAAGCATATACGCCAAGCTTAACACTCATAGCAGACTCCAACTTGCATTGTATGCTATTAATTCTGCGCTTTTTTAACCTATTGAGGATAATTAAGAGGATAACATGACCAAAAAATCAACACCAAAAAAAACGGCACGTAAAAAAACCTTAAAAAAAGATAAAAATGCTGCAAGTATTGAGATCAACCGTCGCAGAGAATGGCGCTTTGATCTCCCGCTTCCAGTGAGAATTGAGGGGAAACTTCCACAGGGAAAGAAGTTCAAAGAAAGTACCAAAATTGAAAATATAAGTTCTAAGGGAGTCTACTTCTGTCTTGATTCAGGTGTGATTATCGGATCAAAACTCAACCTGGTAATAGACATGCCCAAGGAGCTAGGGGGCGACAAAAAACTGAAACTATGTCTAGGAGGTCTAACCGTTCGCCTCGAAGAACTCGATGAAAAAGAAAAAAAGCAGGGTGTAGCACTCCGCTTCCACAAAAAATATAAAATTATTCCCGAAGACGCAGAAAAAAAATAAAATCATAACATAAACTCCTCAGCTCAATTTCCACAATCAAACAATGATATTCATCCTCCCTCTGCATTTTTCCTTTCTCTTACCCGTGGAATCATTTTCGAATTTTTAATAATTGATCTGAAGCGAAGCACAGGTTTTGATTCCAAAATTATTTTTCTATAAAATAGATTTGGAGTCTTTATCATGTTAATTGTGGCCTTAACAGGAGGAATTGCTTCTGGAAAATCTGTAGTTGCAAAAATCCTGGAAGATCTGGGGTGCTATATTCATCATGCAGATAAAATTGCCCACGATCTCATGGAACCTGAAAAAGTTGCTTGGAAAAAGATTGTTGCTCACTTTGGTAATAAAATCCTGAATGATGACAAAACAGTAAATCGATCCCTATTGGGAAAAATCATTTTCGCCGATGAGAAAGAACGTCGCTTCCTCAATAAACTCATACATCCTCTTGTCTTAGAAAAGAAAAAAGAGGTTATCAAGCGCCTTGAAAAAGAGGGGCGTTACAATATCTTTGTCTCCGAAGCTGCTTTAACGATTGAAGCTGGTTTTGCCGATTTCTTCAATAAGATTATCATGACTTATTGTAAAAAAGAAGTCCAAATAAGAAGATTAATGGAAAGGGACGGGATCAGCCAAAAGCAAGCTATGAAGAAAATAAAAAGCCAGATGCAGCCCCAGGAAAAATTGAAGTATGCAGACTACATCATAGATTCTTCCGTTTCTGTTCAGAGTACAATCGAACAAACAGAACGAGTCTACAGGAATTTGATGATTGACTATGAAATGAAGGATGCAGTCGCTAAATATAAATCTTGAATGGTTCTCTTCCGTTGCTTGGCGATGGCTGTATGGAAAAAAACCGTGTGAAAGCCTGGGCCTTTCTTGAATGGTAGCTCTACGCTTTAGGATATAATGCTTTAAGTGAAACGGCTAGGAGTGGAATCATGATCTCATGATGGCCGATAAAATAAAATCCTCTTCCTTTTTTCCCATGTGGCCTCTTAACCACATTTTCGTGAGGGCGGTAATGGTGGATAAAATCAAAAACGGCAGTAGAAAAGTTTTCAAGTAACTGCCCTTTGTTCCTGACAAAAGATAAGGCTTTGAGAAAAACCTCGGGCAAAATAACCGCTGAACCTATATTGACAAAAACTCCTCCATCTTCAAGCTTTTCCATTAAGGAACAAAGAAGGAAAAAGTCTTTTAGAGAGGCGTTTCCTATGGCTTCCCCTTTTGCCTCTGGATGAAAATGAATGATATCCGTTCCTATCGCAACGTGGACTGTCACCGGGAGGTTCAGGTCATATGCAGCGGATAAAAGGCTCATGTCTTTATGAGGGAAGTCAGAAGTTGCTATCATTTCTCCAACAGCTTCACCCAAACCGAGGCCTTTTTCTTCTCCTGCATTTATGGCGTTGTTCAGCATTTGGCCTGTTTCTCGGGCCATTCCAAAATGACCATTCTTAATCTGAATCCGTACATCTTCTGAAGTCTGGCCAGTAAAGGCAATCTCAAAATCATGGATTATCCCAGCTCCGTTGAGAGCTAAGGCCGTAATCCATCTTTCCTTCATCAAATCGATAATAATCGGACTCAATCCTACCTTAATCGCGTGAGATCCCAAACCAAAAATAATTGCTCTATTCCTCTTTCTTGCTTTTCCCATCAGAGAAATGAATTCTTTAAAATCGCTTCCGGCCAAGATATCAGGAAGGCTTCGGACGAAGCGAGTAAAGCTTTTCTCTTTACCTAGGACTTGAGCAAAATTTTTGATATTCACCTTGTCTTTTCTTGATTTAAGAGAATAAGTTTTCAAGCCTCCAGGAGAAAGAGGCTTGATTTTATACTTGCTCATAGATTTTTCACTACTCAACAGAAGAGAGAATTAAAAATAAACCCTAGTTTGAAAAGATAATAAGGAATCAAAGGGGGGATTCTGGGCAGCTTCTTCTCTTTTGAGGAAGTGATCTCTCTAGCTCCTGGCTCAACTTTTTATCTATTTAATATTCTTCAAATCCTGACCAGGTCTGAATTTTATTCTTTTTCCTTTAGTGATTTTGATTTGTTTATTTCGTCTGATATCCCTGCCAAAGCCTGTTTTCTTTTGAACAACCTTAAAGCTGGAAAATCCTCTGATTTCGATCTTTTCATTCCTGGCAAGAGCATCCTTAAGAGAAGCAAGAATAGTTTCTACGATTAATAATGACTTTGCCCTTGTGAATTCGGATTTCTTTTCGATTGTAAGGGCGATATCATTCTTAATCATCGGAAACTCCTTTTATCTAATAGATTAAATATAAATAAGTTATTGAGGATAAAAAGTCAAGATAAATTATTGACTTGCAAGCATTTCTTTTTCCGATATAGAACCTAAAATCACTGATCAAGATGTGAATATAGCAAAAAAAGGAGGCATGCTCCTATTTCTGCTTGCTATTTATTCTGATGTTTTGTCTGCAAGTAGAGACTTTCATCTTTCTTACAGGAAAAGAGGACTGCTCCCTTTTTTCACATGGTCTCTTCTATGCAGCTGAATTGGAAATGATTGCTATTGACTTGTTTTTAGCTCACTCATATAATGAAATCAGAATGAAAAAGAGGATTCTTATTTTTGCCTTCATACTCATCCTCCCCATGATGAGCCATGCTTCCATCTTAAAAATTACTTTTAATGCTCCTATTCATCCTATCACTTCAGAATATATCAGAGACACTATTGACAGAGCAGAAAAAGAAAATGCCAGCCTAATCATAATAGCAATAAATACACCTGGCGGTTTGGATACCTCGATGAGAGAAATAATCGAGAGAATCCTGAGCTCGAGAACGCCTGTCCTGGCTTATGTCAGTCCCAGCGGAGCCCGAGCAGCTTCAGCTGGCTTCTTTATCTCCATTGCCTGTGATATTTTTGTCATGGCTCCTGGAACAAGCACGGGTGCGGCTCATCCTGTCGGTGTATCTATAACCGGGCAATCCATGGATAAGACCATGGAAGAAAAGGTAACCCATGACGCCGCCTCTTATATAAAAACGCTTGCGGAAAAAAGAGGGCGAAACACCAAGCTAGCTGAGGACGCTGTCAGAAAAAGTTTATCCTACACCGAGAAAGAATCCTTCGAGGGGAAACTGATCGATCTAATAGCCGCGAATGAACGGGAAATTATCGAACATTTCGATGGAAAACGCATCAAGAGATTCGACGGAGAGGAATTATTACTTGAGCTCAAAGGTGAAGAAATAATCGATATCCCTATGTCGGCCAGACAAAAATTTCTTATTACGATTTCAAACCCTAACCTGGCTTATATTCTCCTGATGTTAGGCCTGCTCGGCCTCTATTTTGAATTCTCAAATCCTGGTTCTATCTTGCCTGGGGTATTAGGAGGGATCTTCCTTCTTTTAGCTATATTTGCTTTCCAGATTCTGCCGATTAATTATGTTGGTCTTATGTTGATTTTGTTGGCAATCGGATTATTCATCCTTGAGATTAAAATCCAGAGTTATGGAATTCTATCTATAGGAGGAATAATAGCTATGGTTATCGGCTCGATTATGCTTATAGATACTCCCATTCCAGAATTACGCCCGAGCCTGAAGTTTATCATCCCGATGGCTATCGGTCTTTCTTTGATTTTTATCTTCCTGATAGTTATTGCCGTCCGAGCTCATATGAGGAAAGTTTACACCGGGAGCGAAGGTCTCGTAGGAGAAATCGGAGAGGCCCGAACTGACCTCAAGCCAGAAGGTAAAGTTTTTGTCCACGGTGAATTATGGAAAGCAGAAGCTACTGAAGAAATTCCCAAAGGAAGCAAGGTCAAAGTCCTTGAAGTCATGAAGAACTTAGTGCTAAAGGTCACCAAATCCTGAGAATAACTGCAAGGCTCTTGGATTTTATCTGGGTGCCAGGAGAGAATTTAAGCCATTCAGATAAATCAGAGACAAAGACTTATAAAAGGCAAAGCGTAAAAAAATTAATTAAAGAAAATTAGCCCCGCTTTTGCTAAAATTTACTAGGCAATTAAAGCCAACGCATAGATTAGGAGGTATGAAATGCTAACTTGGCCGGTTATAATTATTTCCCTTTTCGTGCTTTATTTATTGAATGCGATTAAAATTTTGAGGGAATACGAAAGAGGAGTTATATTTCGCCTTGGCCGCGTGCTCAGAAAACCCAAAGGCCCAGGCCTTATTTTTGTTTTTCCTCCAATCGATCGCATGGTCAGGGTAAGTCTTCGAATAGTCGTCATGGACATCCCCCCTCAAGATGTTATCACTAAAGACAATGTTTCAGTAAAAGTAAACGCCGTTGTCTACTTTCGCGTTATGGACCCCCAGAAAGCTGTTATCGAAGTCCAGGATTACCTTTTCGCCACTTCGCAACTTGCTCAAACAACACTCCGTAGTGTATTAGGCGAAGTCGAACTTGACGAGCTTCTCTCAGAAAGAGAAAAACTCAACGCCCAACTTCAGGAAATCATAGACAAGCACACAGACCCATGGGGAATCAAGGTTCAACTCGTAGAAATGAAGCACGTTGATCTTCCAGAAAACATGGTCAGGGCCATCGCCAAACAGGCAGAAGCAGAAAGAGAAAAAAGAGCTAAAATCATCCATGCTGACGGGGAGTTCAACGCGGCAGACAAGCTGACTAAAGCAGCAGATATCATCTCGACTAATCCTCAAGCTCTCCAGCTCAGGTTTCTGGGCACTCTGACAGAGATTGCAACAGAAAAGAATTCCACCATTATTTTCCCTCTTCCGATTGAAATGATGAAGGCTTTCCAGTATTCAAAGTCAAAGTCAAAACAAGAAACCGATGACAAATAAAGATTATAGAGAACTTCAGCTTTCGAGTTCGCAACTTTTCTTTATTTTTTTGGCAATTCTGATCCTGGGTGTAGTCATTTTTCTATTGGGAGTTTCAGTCGGTAAAAAGCAGGCTCAAATCATGAGAGGTACTCAGATGGCTACACAAGAAAAAGCTAAACCGACTGAAGATCAAACCGCACCGCCAGCCGAAGAATCAAAGGAGCCAACAAGCAAACAAGTAGCCACTCCTCAAAAAGCAGCAGAAGAAACTGAGGAGCAGCCTGCGGTGAGCGATGATAGGACGCTATTCTATGTCCAGGTCGGAGCTTTTAACAGAAGAGATATGGCCGTCACCTTTGCCGAAACATTCAATCAAAGGGGCTATCCAGCTTTTGTCCTTGATCCTTTCCCAACAGATAGAAGAGAGATATTTCGCGTGAGAATCGGTGGGTATGCAACCAGGGAAGAGGCCGAAGAAGTCAGAAATAAGCTACAGTCAGAAACAAGCAGAGCAACAGATTACTTCATAATTCGAAGCTAAGTTTCGAAAGCCGTTTTTCTCTTCTACAATCAAGAGCCAGGAAAATAAAAAAAGTCCTGCAGGTGTCCTTATCTTGAAAATCAAAGCAAGGGATATTCTCCTAGCTGTAGCCAGCGGAGCACTAACCGCTCTTTCTTTCCCCAAGTTTTATCTTATTTTTCTGGGTTGGATTTCCCTCATTCCTCTACTGTTTATCATCTTAAACAAAACTCCCAAGCAGTCCTTTCTTCTGGGACTTACAGCTGGATTTTCATACTATGCCATTCTTATCTACTGGATCCCTTTTGTCCCGGCTCACTATGGCGGCCTGCCTATAGTAGTTAGTCTTTTAATCTATATCATCCTTGTTCTTCTTCTGGCTCTTTTCTGGGCTCTCTTCTGTCTCCTCTGGACAAAAATCTATCAGTCATTTCCAAGATTATCTTTTTTCCTCACACCATTTCTCTGGATTTCTTTTGAATACATCATTACTTATTTCTTAACAGGCTTTCCCTGGGGCTTGCTCGGTTCTAGCCAGTATTCAAACATCTTCTTCATCCAGCTTGCTTCCCTTACCGGAGTTTATGGACTTTCTTTTGTACTGGTTCTCTTCCAGAGTATGTTTCTCTACTCTATGAAGTACAGAGAAAAAGCCCCCTTTTTCATAGGCTTAGCTTTAGTGCTCCTTATCCATTTAGCCGGTTTTCTAAGCATAAAAAAGAGCCCTGGCATAGATAAGTCGTTCACTGCTGCTGTCATCCAGGGAAATGTCCCCTCTGATATGTACTGGCAAAGTACATCCACCCGAGAGATCTGGGATTATTTTAACCAACACCTTGAACTGAGCAGCAAGGCATATGAGAAGGGATCTCGACTCGTTGTCTGGCCTGAATTCTCGGTCCCTATCTGCTTTAGCTGTTCCGAAGATATTCAACTAGCATTTAAAGGAAAACTCTATCAATTTGTTCAAGGAACGAGAAGCACTCTTCTCCTCGGTACAGTAGAAAAAGCTGGCACCCCTGGAAATATCCAGTACTACAACACAGCCATATGCCTCAGTCCGGATCTCGACATTAGTTTTTATCATAAAATGCATCTCGTTCCGTTCGGCGAATATACACCTTACAAAAACATCTTTTTCTTTCTCGAAAAACTGACTGCTGCCATCGGAGATATCTCTCCCGGAACTCAATATTCTCTGCATCAATTCGAAAATACAAAATTTGGCTCCCCTATATGCTACGAAATCATCTTTCCTAATCTTGTAAGGAAATTTGTAAAAAAAGGAGCGGGCTTCCTGATCACGATCACCAATGATGGCTGGTATGAAAAAAGTGCTGCTCCTTACCAGCATTTCTCAATAGCTGTTCTAAGGGCCGTAGAAAACAGGCGATATCTTCTTCGTGCAGCCACAACCGGAATAAGTGGAATCATCGATCCGTTTGGCCGCATAGTATCCAAGTCTGAACTGATGACCCAGACGTATCTCACAGGAAATATCACTCCATCCCAAAAACTCACCTTTTATACAAGATTCGGTGACGTTCTACCCAGAGCAAGCTTGACTTTAGCGGTGATATTCCTTATTCTGGCTTTGTTAAATATAAAAGATGAAAGAAAAAGGCCCCGTCTCAAAAAAAAGCCATCCTGAGCTTCTGGCGAAGATCAAAGAATACTTTTCTAAATTTGAAGAGCTAAGAGGTTTTCTTTGACCTCAACCAAAAAAAAAGCGAGATCGAGGCTATAGACAAAGAACTCTCTGCCTCCTCTACCTGGGAGGACAAGAAAAAACTCCAATCCCTCCAGCAAAACAAAAAAAAGTTAGACAGAGAATTCAAGCTTTTCTCTCGACTCCACGGGAAAAAAGAAGAGCTTGAAGTTTTGAAGGAGCTGTCTGAAGAAGGGGAAAACGTAGACGAAGAGCTTTGGGAGAGCCTGGCCTCTTTCGAAAAAGACCTGGAGGAGGCAGAACTCCAAATGCTCTTTTTCGAGGAAGATGATGTTCGAAACGCCATACTCACCATCCACCCAGGAGCAGGAGGCACTGAATCCCAGGATTGGGCACAGATGCTTCTCAGAATGTACCTGAGATACGCCGAGAGAAAAGGCTTTAAAACCGAAATCATTGACTCTCTTCCTGGGGAAGAAGCTGGCCTTAAAAGTGTTACGGTTCGAATAGAAGGAGATTATGCGTACGGAAATTTAAGCCAGGATTCAGGAGTCCATCGTCTTGTCAGAATATCACCTTTTGATGCCAACAAAAGACGACACACATCCTTTGCTGCTGTCTTTATTTATCCTGAGGTCGAAGAAGACATCGAGATAGAAATAGACCCAGAACAACTACGGATCGATACCTTTCGTTCTTCTGGACGAGGAGGACAGCACGTCAATGTCACCGACTCTGCAGTAAGAATAACCCACATCCCCACGGGCATTGTCGTTCAATGTCAGAATGAAAGGTCCCAGCACAAAAACAAAGCGAGTGCGATGAAAGTTCTTAGAGCCAGGCTCTACGAGCTGGAGAAGAAAGCAAAGCTCGAAAAGATAGAAAAATTGGAGGATGCCAAATCAGATATTGCCTGGGGAAACCAAATTAGGTCCTATGTGCTCCATCCTTACCGTATGATAAAGGACCTCCGAACAAATGTCGAAATCGGGGACGTGGAAAGAGTGCTGGATGGCGATATCGATGAATTCATCAAATCAAGCCTGCTCTTGCGAAAATCAAAATCGTAAGGAATAATTCTGTACGGGACTAATTTATCTGCAGGAGTTTGATTCATCAAACCCACCTTGAAAACTTTTGATTTATTCTGTAGGGATTTGATTTATCAAACCCACCTTTTTATGTAGGGGTTTGATTTATCAAACCCACCTTTAAAATTATTGATTTATTTTGTAGGGGTTTGATTTATCAAACCCACCTTTTTTATTTCTTGGATTAGGCTTATCAAATAAAAAAAAGACGAACCGGATCATTTAATCTTCCCCTTGGATTCATCCCATATATTATCCATCTCTTCCAAAGTCGCGTCACCAAGTTCTTTTCCCTCCTCAGCCAATTTCTGCTCTATGAATTTAAACCTTTTTATAAATTTTTTATTGGCTTGTCTCAGAGCAATCTCGGGATTTATCCCGAGAAGACGCGAGACATTAGCCATTGAAAAGAAAATATCTCCTAATTCATGAAGCATCTCATCCTCTTTTTTCTCTTCCAAGGCTTTTTCTAACTCAGATATCTCCTCCTTTGCTTTTTTAAGAGCATCTAAAGGTTGACTCCAGTCAAATCCATAAGAAGAAGCCCGAAGCCCGATCTGGAATGCTTCCATAAGCGAAGGAGAACATTTTGCCATTCCGTCCATGATTGATTGCCTTGCTTTTTCTTCCTTTTTTTGCCGACACCACTCATCGATAACCTTTTCTGAAGTCTTGATGCTTTTTTGAGCAAACACATGGGGGTGCCGGCGAATCATCTTCTGGTTGATCCCTTCCAAGACATTAGAAATTGAAAATTCTTCTTTTTCTTTGAAAATCCGGGCTAAGAAGACGACCTCCATCAAAACATCCCCCAGTTCCTCGGCCAATGAGCTGGCATCACCAGCACTGATCGCATCCACAGCCTCGTAGACTTCTTCTAAAAAATAATTAGCAATAGAATTTTCATCTTGCTCTCTGTCCCAGGGACATCCTTCCTCACTCCTTAGATCATCAAGAATCTCGACCAGTTGCTCAAACTTCTTTCCTGCATTCATGGCGTTTTTCATTTTTCTTCTCCATTGAATTATTCCATCGGATATCGTAGAATTATATACCAATTGATAAGAATATTTTAAGCCATAATAAGCTTCAACACCGCTAGCACCTGAAGGATTCAATTATATGAAGGGGGCAAAAATGCCAGAAAAACCAAAAGGTAAAAAGAAACCAACAAAAAAGAAAAAAAAGCCTGAGGAGAGCCAACAAATCATTCCTCCGCTCGATTTCAGCTCTCTCGTTCTTCCCTTTTACACTCAGGCTGTGATAAAGCTCGGTCTGGCCAAGGATCCGATAACCAACAAAGAAGAAAAAAACCTGGAATTGGCTAAGAGATTGATTGATTTACTCGGGCTTATGAAAGACAAGACAAAAGGAAATCTTAAAGCTGAGGAGGAAAAATTCATAGAGGCCTGTCTTCACCAGCTTAGGACAGCCTACATGGAGAAATTAAATTTAATCAAATTGTGACTTTATGGAAGTTATAAGAGGCTTTGAAAAATTACCATCCTCTTCCGGCGACTCAATTTTAGCCATAGGAAATTTTGATGGCATTCACCTGGGCCATCAAAAAATTCTTCACCTGCTTAAAGAAAATTCCAAAAAGCATGCTCTTCCCGCCCTTGTTCTGACATTTTCTCCCCATCCAGAAAAAATCCTGGGTGGCAAAATCGTAAAAATGATTCAAACACTCGATCAGAGATTGCGAGAGATAGAGAAATTTGGAATCGAGGCCGTATTAGTTGTACCTTTTGATGAGAAATTTTCAGGCCTTTCAGGTCAGGATTTTATACAACAGATTGTAATAAATAATCTCAAAGCAAAAGAAGTTATTGTCGGAGAAAACTTTCGCTTCGGAAAGAATCGTCAAGGAGATATTTCGCTTCTCCGACAATCGGCCTCAAGATTCAACTTTAAGGTTCATTCAATCCCTCCTGTGGTCAAAAACGGGATAGTAGTAAGCAGTAGCCTTATCCGAAATTCTCTGCAGGAGGGAAAGATAGAAATCGCCAATGATTTGCTTGGAAGGCAATATGAAATAGAAGGCAGCGTGATCAAAGGCAGAGCGAGAGGGAAAGCCCTTGGCTTCCCGACTGCCAACATTGAGACAGAGAATGAAATCATCCCTCCTGGTGTTTTTATTTCAACTGCCTGGATAGATTCTAAATCATTTCCTTCTCTAACCAACGTGGGAAATCGTCCTACATTCCACCAAAAAGAGACAATCATCGAATCCTTTATCATAAACTTGAACAGGAATCTTTATGGAGAGAAAATACGAGTCAATTTCATAAAAAAAATAAGAGATGAAATGAAGTTCAAAACTCCAGACGATCTCTCCCAACAGATTAAAAAGGATCTGGAAAAGGCGAAGGATTATTTCAGCAAAGTGAATGTTTGATAGCATCTATTGTTTTGTTTCTTTTTTTTTATTAATCCCCCTCTAAAGATTTGCTACTCTCATTCCGTATTGTCATTGAGCGGAAATTGGGAAAATCGGACGATATTTGATGTTCCAGCCAAAACCAAATCTTCATGGTTATTAATACATTTAAAAGCAAAATGAAAATTTTCATTGACATTTGATTATTAAAATTCAATATTTATCAGTCTTTACGATTAGCGGAGATTACAATGAAAAATTTGAAAAAAAAGAAAATTCTCATCTTTACATTTTTAAATTTAATCATTCTTAGTATATTTTTATTCGCAGCTTGTGAATCTAAAATTGATATCGAGCATGAACAAGAAACACTCCTCCAGACGGACATGGAGTTTGCACAGACATCTGCAGAGAGAGGGGCTGCTGAGGCGTTTTATCAGTATTTGACCGATAACGCATTACAGCTACCCAACAATGCTGAACCATTAGTAGGAAAGGATAAAATTAGGGAGAGCATGCAAAAAGCACCAGAAGTCCTTCTAACCTGGAGGCCGCAAAAGGCTGAAGTTGCTCAATCAGGTGACCTTGGATATACATGGGGTACTTACGAAGCTAAATGGCAAGACTCCAACGGTGTAGAAAATATTCGTTATGGCAAATACTTAAACATTTGGAAAAAACAAGCAGATGGTAAATGGAAAGTTGCAGTAGATATGGGAAACTCAAGTCCTCCACCGGAAAACGCATCAAATCAAAAATTACCTCAATCCACTTTAAAGAGAGGAAACAATAATATGACTGATCAAAATAAACCACGAGTAACCGGAATTGGCGGAATTTTCTTTAAGGCTCAGGATCCGAAAAAGCTTATGCAATGGTATCATGAGTATCTTGGGATCGAACCCGAAGGCGATTGGGGTGCAAAATTTGAGTGGCGGGAAGTGGCAAATCCTGAACGAAAAGGCTATACAATCTGGAGCCCGATGTCAAAGGACACAAGCTATTTTGATCCGAGCACAGCATCATTTATGGTCAACTACCGCGTCGCCAACCTTAACGAGCTCATAGAACAACTTAGGAACAAGGGCATAGAAGTTTCAGGGCCCAAGAAGCATCCTCAGGGATTATTCGCTTGGATTATGGACCCAGAGGGCAAGCGCGTTGAACTCTGGGAGCCTGAAGAGACAAATTTAAAGGAGTCATCCAACAAATGACCAATAAAATAATTGAACACAACCGCAAACTAACGCTAATACTTATTGGTCTGTGTTTTCTTGGTTTCATTTTTTCCTGCCAACCTAAAGCAAAAGTTGCGATACCAGCTGATGCTATAGCCATCCGTAACGGCATAGTTATAGATTGTACCGGTGCCGATCCCATCCCGGAAGGTGTTGTGATTATTCATAACAAGCGCATTCTCGCCGTCGGGAGATCGTCTGATTTCCGTATGCCAGAAGGTGTTAGTATCATCGACGCCCAAGGGGGAACAATCCTACCCGGCTTGATAAACGCCCATGTTCATCATTCAGCGCCTGTTGAACAGCGACGTCGCTTCTTGGAGGAAGGCGTGACCTCCGTATGTGATTTAGGCACACCCCTGAGAGAGATGGCGCACTTCGCCGAGACGGAAAGCTCCACAGGACGCGCTGCCCGTGTTTTTTATGCGGGACCCATCATCACCGCGCCTGGTGGATATCCTGATGGCTTGTATTATACGGACGGTTTCAACTACGAAGTTGCAACGCCAGAAGAAGCACGCGAGGCAGTTCGAGATATGGTGGCCCGCGGCGCCAGCACCATAAAGATTGCCCTGGACCCCAGCTGGAACCGGAAGAATCCCCTGCCCATGCTGGATATGAAAATAGCGAAAGCCATTGTGGAGGAGGCCCATGCTCATGGCCTTTTAGTGCACTCGCATATGATACAGATCACATATTTCCCCTTGGCGTTAAAGGCAGGCATCGACGTTATCGAACATATGCCCTTTCCTACGGGCTGGCCCTCTGATGAGGAGAAGCAGCGGTATCTTGAAAGCGATGATTCAACACGCCCCTTTTTCGAGGACCATTTCCCCGAATACGCATCCATCCTAGGCGGCATGGCCCAGAAGAAGATCGTCATGGTTCCCACGGTGAGCGCGCTGATCAAAGACTTTTATTTGAAATCTGAACGCTCCACTCATCAGCAATTCGTTGTTTTAGCCGTCCTTGACATCATTCGGCGATTCCGGGAGGCAGGCGGTATCATAGCCGTGGGCAACGATTTTAACGACCGCTCGATGAAAGAGCGGCTGCCCCTTACGGAGATGAGAGCCCTCCTGGATGCAGGCATGACACCTCTGGAGGTCATCGAAGCAGCGACACGGAACGCTGCCCTTGTTTCCGGAGCCGACGATTTGGGCACACTGGAGCCGGGCAAGCTGGCCGACCTAATCGTCGTGGACGGTGATCCGCTGGAGGATATCGAAGCGCTAAAGCGAATCATGCAGGTGATTCTCGACGGTGAAGTTGCGTACGAAAACAAATAGGTCCTTCAAGTGCCGAAGAGACTCTGACTTTGATTAATTAAAGCCTGAGCAATAAAGGTGGGTTTGATGAACCAAGCTTACTATTCTAATAAATAGAATCATCGCAATATACATAAGGTGGGCTTGATAAATCAAGCCCCTACACATAAATCAAGCCCCTACACATAAATCATGCCCCTACACATAAATTAAGCCTCTACACATAAATTAAGCCCCCATACATAAATCAAGTCCCTGCAATTAAGGTTTGCCCCTCTATTCTTCGCATATTTCCTTGACTTTTTTCCCAATATATTGCATTTTCTTAGGGATAGAATGAATTTTTTCTCGAAAAAGCAAAAAACCTTCCCCTTAAACCAGGAGTCATTTTATGGCAGAAAAAATTAAAGCTAGGATAATGGATTCCGGCAAGATAAAAAGAGCAATCCACCGAATGACCACTGAAATCATCGAGCGAAACCGTAACCTGAAGAATTTGGTTGTCGTCGGGATAAGGACAAGAGGGATCTATCTCGGAAAGAGAATATCGAAGTTGATTAAGGAACTAGAGAAAAGAGATATCCCAGTGGGAGTATTGGACATAACTCTCTACAGAGATGATTTCTCAGAATCGGAAGCCCAGCATATGGTTAAAAAGACAGAAATAAATTTTTCTGTAGCTAAAAAAGATGTTCTTCTTGTGGATGATGTTTTGTTTACGGGAAGAACCATCCGAGCAGCCATGGACAGCCTTATCGACCTGGGACGGCCGAAAACAATTCAGCTTCTTGTCCTCATCGACCGCGGTCATCGTGAACTGCCTATCAGAGCTGATTACGTAGGAAAATATCTTCCAACATCAAAGCGAGAGATTGTCCAGGTCCAGCTAAAAGAGATCGACAAAATCGATGAAGTCCTTATCACGGAGCCGCCCGGAATGAAATAGGAAAAGGAAATTGGCCTTCAAACATAAACATCTGCTTGGCATCCAGACCTTAACTCCTTCAGATATTATTAGCGTGCTGGATACCGCAGAATCGTTTTATGAAATTTCTACCAGGGAAGTCAAGAAAGTCCCGACTCTAAGAGGAAAAACCATAATCAACCTCTTCTTTGAACCCAGCACCCGGACGCGGAGCTCTTTCGAGCTGGCAGCAAAAAGGTTGAGCGCAGATATTGTTAATTTCAGCCAACAGGCAAGCAGCACAGTTAAAGGAGAAAGCTTGAAGGACACTATCTTAAACCTTGAGGCCATGAATCCTGATGCCATAATAATAAGACACTCTTGCTCAGGAGTTCCCTACTTTACCTCTACTTTCTGTAAGTCTCACATCATAAACGCGGGTGATGGCTTTCACGAGCATCCTACCCAGGCGCTTCTTGATGCCTTCACGATTAGGCAGGAAAAAAAGAATTTTAAAGACCTGAAAGTCACGATTGTAGGAGATATCCTTCACAGTAGAGTCGCACGATCAAACATCTTTCTCCTCCGAAAACTCGGAGCAAAAGTCGTTCTTATCGGCCCTCCTCCCCTCGTTCCCCTGGAATTAAAGAACTTTGGAGCTGATATAGACTATAACCTCGATAGGGCACTGGAAGGAGCAGATGTTATCATGATGCTCAGAATCCAGCTGGAAAGGCAGCAAAAAAACTACTTCCCCTCTATTCGAGAATACAGAAATCTTTACAGCCTGACTAAAGCAAGGTTCCGACGCGCGAAAAAGAAAGCCATTATTATGCATCCTGGTCCCATAAACAGGGGGGTCGAAATCTCTGCAGATATGGCTGATTCGGCGGAATCCGTCATACTCAAGCAGGTTGAAAACGGGATTGCGGTTAGGATGGCAGTT
>JABAOH010060538.1_pt1 | contig 21055 bp, 14 predicted proteins | sample 7062181 | NCBI WGS metagenome assembly JABAOH01 (sample SAMN14538630, study PRJNA623070) | marine sediment metagenome | biome: marine biome [ENVO:00000428]; feature: marine pelagic biome [ENVO:01000023]; material: deep marine sediment [ENVO:00002113]; isolation source: pool of 5 deep marine... | reverse complement strand
GGTACCGTCCGCCCTGAAGACAGCATGTTCGAGATCGGCACGAAACCCTCGCCGACCCCTTCCGGCAACGGCAGATTCTCAGCGGGCCGCAGCCGCGCCAACACCTCGGGCAGCGGCGTGACGTAGTGCAGCAACGAAATCGCATTGGCCACGAAGGGCAACTCCCGATCGAGCAGGTCCCAGTCGATCACGTCGTGGAACCGGCTCGCATANNCCGCCGCCGGCTCGAAGGCATGACGGCAAAGATGATGCAGCATGTCCTCGTGACCCAGGGTCTGCATGCGGGTTCCACCGATATCGAAACCCTGCAACGGCCGCCCCAGGGACTGCAGGCGCAGTGACTGTGGATAGTCGCCGCTCAGCGCGTCGAGGTGAACCTCCACGCTGAGCCTGAGACCGTGCTTCTCGCCGCTGGCGATCGGCAGATGGTGGTGATAGCGCATCATGGGATTGGCGTGCTCAAGCGGCGCCTTGTAGCCGATCTCTCCCAACAGCCGCTGAGCACTCTTAGCGTGCGCGGCATCTACGAGTATGTCCAGGTCCCTCATGGGACGCAGGTGGGGTTGCGGATAAAGCACGAACGCCAGGGCACCGCCCTTGAGAACCACGCACTCGATGCCGTGGGCGGCGTAGAGACCGACGATCTCGATGAGAGCCTCGGCACGGATCTCGTTGGCGCGCCGGTGGCGAACCGTGAGAGCGCGCAGCTGCTGCTGCACCGAGCCGTCCAAGACGAAACCGCAGCGCGACAGATGCTGCCACAGCAGGGGGGCGATCCCGTGCTCTTCGGCACGGTTCACGACCTCCGCCCAATGCTCGACGGCGTGCGCCGCCTGTCCCAGATGCCCCAGATGCGTGGCATCCGGGGCAAGACAGGCGGCCAGGCGCAGCAATTTCGTGGCCGCCTCGGAAGTGGACATCGCCGCTGAGCTCACCGTCTGACTTTTGTGGGCCGTCACCGCCGGTGAGGCAAGGGGCGCCGTCGACCCGCAGCGCCCACGCGGCGGCCGCAGAGCCCTACGGATCGTTCGTGCCCCACCCCGCGACATTCTCGGCAACGATGCGGCCAAGCGCCTCGAGATGGCCCGCATCGTCGTTCAGACAGGGGATGTAATTGAACCCCACGCCGCCGGCCTCCAGGAAAATCTCGCGATTCTGGATGTTCATCTCCTCGAGCGTCTCGAGACAGTCGGCGGAAAATCCGGGACACACGACGTCCAGCGAGCGCACGCCCTGCGCCGGCAGCGCCTTGAGCGTCTCGTCGGTGTACGGCTGCAACCACTCCTCGCGTCCGAAACGCGACTGGAAGCAGACCATCCACTCGTCCTGGTCCAGGGCGAGCTGCGCCGCCACCAGGCGCGCCGTGTGCAGGCACTGATCGGCATAGGGGTCGCCGCGCTGCTGATATCGCTTCGGAATGCCGTGAAACGAGAACATGAGCGGGTGCTGCCGGCCGCGGCCCGTGCGCGCTGCACGGATCTTCTCGGCCAGCGCCGCGATGTAGGCCACGTGGTCGTGGTAGTCGGAGACGAAGCGCAGCTCCGGAACCCAGCGCCAGGACTTGAGCGAATCGGCGAGTGCGTCGAAAACCGACCCGGTGGTCGCGCCCGAGTACTGCGGGTACAGTGGCAGTATCAGCATCCGCCGCGCGCCATCCGCCCGCAGGCGCTCCAGGCCCGAGGCAACGGACGGCTCGCCGTAGCGCATGGCGCCGGCGACGCACACAGGCTGCGCGCCGCCGGCGAGCACCTTCGCCAGGCCCTCGACCTGCCGCTTCGTGATCGCCATGAGCGGTGAGCCGGCATCGGTCCAGATGCTCTGATAGGCTTCGGCCACACGGCGTGGGCGCACGTTTAGAATGACCAGGTTCAGGATGAGCCACCACAACGGCCGTGGGATCTCCACCACGCGAGGGTCCCACAGAAACTCCCGGAGGTAGCGGCGCACGGCGGCGGGCGTGGGCGCCTGCGGCGTTCCGAGATTGACCAGGAGCACGCCGGGGCAGCCACCGGTGTCTGCGGCGGGCGGGCTAAGCGACATGTTGAATTGTCCCCCGCGACTGGTATGTTGTGGGTATCAGCACACTGGAGCGAACGCGGCGGGCGGCAGATGCGTGGAGGGCAGTTTGCGAAGTTTGCGCAGCCCGTGTCAAGCCATTGCCCGCCGGGGTGTCGCTCCATCGCTCGGGTGACTGCCTAATGCACTGGGTACTGCTTGGAATCATCGCCGTCGCACTGCTGTTCGCATCGGCTCGCTATCCGAAGTTTGCCTTCGGCACGCTCGCCGCACTGCTCGGCCTCGGGATCGCGCTGTACTTCCTGTCTCTGGATGAGGTGCGCCAGGGACAGCAACGCATCACGGTCGATCAGGTGCTGCTGAGTCACGTCGAAATGACCAGAGGCTACGCCGGCAGCTATAACTTTTCGGGTCGGCTGACGAATCAATCGGCGGACCACGCACTGCGCGAGGTCGAGATCCGGGTTGTCATGTCCGATTGCCCGCCACAAGCAGCCGACGCGGCGGACGAGTGCGTGATCATCGGCGAGACCGTCAAACGGATCGCGCGTGAGGTGCCGCCGGGCCAGGCGCGCGACTTTCGCGAAAGCGTTTTCTTCAGCGCAGCGCATCCCAAAGGCGACGTGCGATGGCAACACGCGGTGATCGCGACCCACGCGCGGTGACCGGATAGATTCGCTTGTCGGGGAGCGCGCCGACGCCCTTGGCCGGGGTGACGGCGGCAGGCTCAGGCCGCTCGCGAAGTGCCGCCCCGGGGGACTCGCGGCCCGTGAGGCGGGCCAAAACAAAGGGTGACCGGCCGCGACGGCCGGTCACCCTCTCAGTCAGAACGGCAGAGGGATACTCATCCCCGCCGGCTTACCTTTTTTTTTTGGCGACCCTGCGCTTTGCCGCTTTCTTTTTGGTGGCCTTTTTCTTTGTAGCCTTTTTCTTTGTGGCCTTTTTCTTCGTCGTTTTCTTCGCCGTTACCTTCTTCTTCGTCGCCTTCTTGGCGACTTTCCTCTTCGCAGCCCGCTTCTTGGCGGCCTTCTTGGCCACCTTCTTCCTGGCTACCCGCTTCTTGGCGGCCTTCTTCGCTACCTTTTTCCTGGCTACCCGCTTCTTGGCGGCCTTCTTGGCTACCTTCTTCGCAACCTTCCTCTTGGTTGCCTTCTTGGCGACCTTCTTCTTCGTCGCCTTCTTAGCGACCTTCTTGGCCGCTGTCTTCTTACCCGTCTTCTTCTTCGCCTTCGTCCGCTTCTTCTTTGCTGCTGCCATAGTTGGTTGCCCCTCCTCTTACGAGTCTAGGAACGATGAGTTGATCGAAAGGGTTACGCGCGAGGCATGCCCGCATCGCCCGCCAGAACAGAACGGACTCTCGTCGTCGGTTCTGAGTGAGACGCTACGAAGCACCTGGAGATTCCGCCGGGGAGAACGGACGGACCAATCGAACTTTCCCGGTCCGACTTCTGAACGTGCTGCGCTGTAGCAGATTGAGCAAAAGAATTGCTTTTCCTGTCTGCCTGAGCCGTGGCTCCGAATGATTCCTGCTTCGACTTTCCCGCTGCAATTTTCAGCGCTGATCAAACGGCAATCCGCTTAGCCCACGTTCGAGCCACGCTAACTATATCCACCGAACACCAAAAGTCAAGCAATGGATAACTAAACTTTCGAGTCACGATTCAATCGAACTCGACGCCGGCATCTTCGACGAACGACAAACGTCGCTCGCGACTCGGTACCGGTCCACAGTGATGCGGTCGCAAGCCCACGCCCGCTAACCGCACTTGGAATCTCCGCAGCTCAGGCAGGTTAGACATCCATCCATCATGACGACCGCCTTCGTCTGACACTTTCGGCAGAGCTGCGCCGAGTCGGGAAAGCTCTGCGCATCGGCGGCCGGGGTCGACTCGCCGAAGCGCGCCTCGTACTCGCGACGCTTCTCCTCGATGAGCTGGCGTTTGTGCTCATCCATCGACTCGTCCTTGATCATGCCGATCATCTTCATGTGGGCCTCGATCGCATCGCCGATCTCAGCCACGAGCGAAGGCATGTACTTGCCTCCGCGCTTGAAGTAACCGCCCTGCGGATCGAACACGCTGCGCAGCTCCTCGACCAGAAAGGTCACGTCCCCGCCCTTGCGGAAGACCGCCGATATGATCCGCGTGAGCGCCACGATCCACTGAAAGTGGTCCATGTTCTTCGAGTTGATGAAGATCTCGAACGGCCGCCGCTTCTCGTAGGGCGTACCCGGGTTGAGCACGATATCGTTGATGGTGACGTAGAGCGCATGGTCCGACAGCGGTGTCTTTATCTTGTAGGTGCTGCCGAGCAGCATTTCCGGCCGCTCGACCTTCTCGTGCATCTGCACGACGTTGGCCGGCACCGCATCCACCTGCGGCGACTCGGCCGCGTCTTTGTCCGCCGGGTTTGCGCCCGCACCGGGCTGCAGCGACTGCGAGGCCCTCACGACCTCATAGCCCACGATCTTGTTGCCGATCTTGATTGCCACGGATTCTCTCCTAGAACTTGCCGTAATAGCCTTCTTTCAGGGCGTCGTAAAGGTTTGCGGCGGTATGGATCTCCCCGTCGTATTCGATTTCCTCGTTGCCCTTCGTCTCGACGATCTCGCCGTTGTCGAGAACAAATCGATACGAGGTGTTCGCCAGATCGTCGTCCTTGACCAGCACGCCCTGAAAGGCCTCCGGATTGAAGCGAAAGGTGGTGCAGCCCTTGAGGCCCTTCTCGTGAGCGTAGAGATAGATGTCCTTGAACTGCTCGAAGGGGAAGTCCGTCGGGACGTTCGCCGTCTTCGAGATGGAGGAATCGATCCATCTCTGTGCCGCCGCCTGAACGTCCACATGCTGCTTGGGGGTTACGCTCTCGGCACTGACGAAGTATTCGGGCAGCAGACGGTCCGAATTCACCTCGGGTGAGGCCTGCGCATCGACCAGCGTGCGGTAAGCGAGCAGCTCGTAGGAGTAGACGTCGACCTTCTCCTTCGTTTTCCGGCCCTCACGGATCACATTGCGGCTGTACTTGTGCGCGAACGATGGTTCGATGCCGTTGCTGACGTTGTTGCCGAGGGACAGGCTGATGGTTCCTGTGGGCGCAATGGACGTGTGGTGAGTGAAACGGGCACCGTGCTCGGCGATGCGCTCGGCGAGCGCGGCCGGGAACTGCTGCATGTAGCGACTGTACCTTGCCATCAGAACCGACCCAGGCACCTCGTCGCCGACGCGAATCCCGTCGCGCTCCATCTCGGGGCGCCTGGCCATCATCTCGGGCGTCACGGTGAAGCGCTCCAGCATGATCGGGGCGGCTCCCTTCTCGCGGGCGAGATCGATGCCTACCTCCCAGCCCACCTCCGCCATCTCCCTGGCGACGCGCTCGGTGAACGCCAGCGACTCCGCTTCGCCGTACTTCATCTTCATCATCGTCAGCGCCGAGCCGAGACCCAGAAACCCCATTCCGTGGCGGCGTTTACGACGGATCTCGGTCGCCTGCTGGTCCAGGGGCAAGCCGTGGATCTCGACGACGTTGTCGAGCATGCGCGTGAAGACCCGCACGACTTCCCGGTAGCGCTCCCAGTCGAAGCGCACGCGGTCGCTGAACGGCTCCTCCACGAAGCGCGTCAGGTTCACCGAGCCCAGCAGGCAGCTGCCGTAGGGGGGTAATGGCTGCTCGCCGCACGGGTTGGTCGCCCGAACCTCCTCGCAGAACCAGTTGTTGTTCATCTCATTGATACGGTCGATGAGAATGAACCCCGGTTCGGCGTAGTCGTACGTGGAGGTCATGATGAGATCCCACAGCCGCCGCGCCCTGATGCTGCGATACACCCGGCATGCCACCTCGCCGCGGTCGTTGGTGACATAACCCTGCCTGAGCGGCCAGTGCCGCCACGCGATCCGGCAGTTCTCCTCCTCGAGCTCCTGCGGGCTTGCGGGGAAGACGAGATCCCAGTCCACGTCGGCTCTGACGGCCTCGATGAAGTCGTCGCTGATGAGGCACGACAGATTGAACTGGCGCAGCCGCCCGTCCTCCCGCTTCGCCCGGATGAAGTTCACGATATCCGGGTGACTGATGTCGAACGTCCCCATCTGGGCGCCGCGGCGCCCCCCCGCCGACGACACCGTGAAGCACATGGCGTCGAAGATGTCCATGAACGAGAGTGCGCCGGAGGTGTACGCGCCGGCGCCGCTGACGAAAGCCCCTTTCGGTCTCAGCGTCGAGAACTCGTAACCAATGCCGCAGCCGGCTTTCAGCGTCAGGCCCGCTTCGTACAGGGCCCCGAGGATGCCGTCCATGGAATCGGCGATCTCTCCCGAGACGGTGCAGTTGATCGTGCTGGTGGCGGGCTTGTGGTCCTGGGCTCCCGCGTTGGACATGATGCGGCCCGCGGGGATGGCGCCGTTGCGCAGCGCCCAAAGGAATTTCCCGTACCACTGCTCCTGCTTGGCCGGGGTCGGCTCGACCTCGGCGAGCGAGGCGGCGACGCGCTCGTAGGTGGCATGAATGTTCTGATCGAGAACCTCACCGCCCTTCGTCTTGAGTCGGTACTTCTTGTCCCAGATGTCCAGCGACGCCGGCTGGAGCGGTATTTCCGCTGCCGCTTGTCTGGCTTGTTCAAGGCTCACGGCTTTCATGCGCGCAGACGCTCCTTTCTTAGGGTTTGATGCGCTCGGATGCACGTTTCGCTATTTTTTTACCACGAGCTCTGGCGGGGCCCGCGGCAACAGAACCTCCCCGACGGCCACGTCATTCCCGGACACGACCGCCCCGATTTCACAACATGTAGGGGACAGGCGACGAGACTACCCCCAAGATATTGGAGGGTCAACGACGTTCCGATCAACGGATCGTCAGTGACCCGCGTGCTGTGCGAGGCCCGCATCGGCCCGCCCCTCGCGCGCCAGCTCAGCGGCGACGAGTTCGGCCAGGTCGGCGACCGTTCCCGCGCGTCGTCCCGCCCGCCGCAGCCGCGCGAACTGCCCCTCGAAGGCCTTGCGCCGCGGCGCCGCCAGCGCCTGCGCGCCCGTTGCCGCCGCCATCCGCCCGAGTTCGAGCGGTGCGCGACTGGCATGGCTGCGCCGAGCGACCAGCGCGTGGTGGAACAACGCGCGGCCGAGGACCACGTACGGAAGATTCCGACTGCTCATCGGGCCCACGCTCAATTCGACACCGCCCAGCGGCAGACCCAGCACGCGTGTCTCGGCGATACGCGCGAAAGAGTACCAGGCCGAAGCGCCGCCGACGAGGGCGCCGATGCCGGCGCCGAGGAGCAGCGACGTGCCGCCGACGGCGATGTCGACGGCGCCGCCGACGCCGGCACCGCCCACCGCCGCGGTTGCCAGCAGCTGGCCTCGGGTGAGGCCGAACAGCGACCAGGTCGCCGTGGAGAACAGACCGGCGTCGAAGCCGTCGAATTCGCTCTCGCGCCGCTGCAGGCGATAGTGATCGTAGATGTGTTCAACCGCCGCGCGGCCGTTGCGCTCGCGCGCGCGCAGCTGCTCGCGGTAACGTTCCAGCAGCGGCTGCTTGACAGGCTCGACGTCGGCCTCGGCGGCAAAACGCTTGCTCACCCGCAATGTCAACATGTCGACCAGCATCTCCGCAATGGCCAAGGCGGCACGGCTTCGGCGGCGCTCGCGATCGGCCTCCAGGGCAGCGACCGCCCGCTCCAAATTCGCACGCCACTGCTCGCTCAGCTGCCCGAACGCGCCCAGCAGTTCGAGGCGCTTGTCGAACTCCGCGGTGAGGGCGTCGAAGCGGCGCACGATGCCGAAGTACTGGCCGAGCGCCGTCGTCCACTCGTCGACGTGGTCGCCGGAGCCGATCATGTTGATCAGCGCCATGCGCGGCCGAGCGGTCCAACGCAGGATCTCCATCTCGGCTTCGTATTCGATTCCGTACGGTCGCGATCCGTCGACGACATAGAGGATCCCGGCGCCCTCCAGCAGCGGCGTCAGCAGCTCGCACTCGTGGGCGTAGAGCGCGTCGCCCCGGTGCTCCTCGACGAAGCGCCGCACGATCTCGGGACGCCCGGCGGCCGACGACTCCCGCCGGCGCATCCAATCGAGCGCCCGGCGTGCGCGCTGGAACCCGGGTGTGTCGACGAGCTCGTACAGGACCTCTGCGTCCACACGCATGGGAAAACGCCGACAATGAGTGGTCGTTCCGGGCTGGGGCGATATGCGCACGGACTCGTCCTGTGACAATGTCGCCACGATGCTGCTCTTACCCTTGTTGGGGTGACCCACGACTGCGAAGGCGGGCACCGTCATGGCAGCTCTCCCGCCAGATCGACCACGCAGGCGTGTGGCAGCGCCAGCGCCTCCACCGCGCGTTGCCACAGCTTGAGCTCCTCTTCGCTCGCGGCAAGGGCCCCACCTTGCTGATCCACGTCCAGGGGGGCGACGATGACACTCGCACGCTCATCGAGCGCAGCGCAGAGATCGCGCACGAAATCCAGGACCTCGAGCACCGGCGGCTCCCACGATTTGACCAGCAGCACGGCGGCGGCGATGTCCTTGTCGCTCGACGCGAGCGCCAGCGCGTCGGCGTCCTGCTCGAGGCTCGTCGTGCCGCCGGCCTCGACGAAGCGGGCCGCCGCGAGGCCGGCGCGGCGCCGCAGCATTCCCGCCAACGCGTCGCGCGCGACGCCGATGCCGGCCCACTGCACGACGATTGCCCGACCGCCCGGCGGCGCACTGGCGGCGCAGGGGTGCTCGACACCGGCCGCCTGTTCGCTCTCCCCGGCCGTCTCCACCTGCGGCGAGCGCGTCTCCACCAAGGGTGCGTTCATGCGCTCCAGCAACGCGGCCGCACCGCGCGTTTGCACGATGGCGCGGCGCAACTGAGCGCGCAGGCGCGTCAGCGCCAGTGCGAGCAGCAGCAACCGCGGCAGTAAGCCGTAGCAGAGCATGCAGGCGAGCAGAAACGGCCACCACTGCCCGAGCGCCGCCGGGTCCGCACGGAAAGCACCTGTTGCGTCCGGCAGCATGCCCTCGTTGAGGCGGAAGAAACGTGTCGCTTGAACCAGCTCCGGTGAGGGGACCGCCGCAGGAAGCAGGTCGCGCCACGGTCGTGACAGGGTCCGGGCGATGACACCGAACTGCTCGGCGCCGATGCCGAGGGTGGTGCTCCAAGCGAAGGCGAGGTCCGTCAAGACGAAGAGGTAGACGAAGGCCAGCAGCGCACCGACGTTGAAGGCCGCTGCGAACAGCTGCGACCAGGTGAGCAGCTGCCACCGGACGGCATCCTCGCCGAGGGCGCCGGCCAGGCCGCCGGCCGTCGGCGGCAGGGAGCCGATGTCGCCCTGCCTCCACAGCTTGCTCATCGCCCAGGCGCCGAGACGCCCGGGACTCAGGCGCCCGAGCAGCGCCTGCGCATCGCCGAGCACCGGCAGCCGGTGCAACGGCGCGGCGAGGATCAAGGTCGCGACGAGCAGCAGCAACTGCGCGGCGACGAATACGGCAAGCACGTGTACGACGTTGATGGGCTGCGTGCCGTCGTAGTGAAACACCACCGCGGCGACGCTCCAGCCGATGACGAGTCCCAGCGCCACGAGGGCGGCGGACACTGTGCTGCGGGCGCCGGCGGCACGCGCAACCGCCGGCGGCGCCGTAGGCGCGCCTGCGTGCCGCAGCCAAGCCCTCAGCTGGCGCAGCGGGTGAGCGCACAGCCCGGCGAGCTCGCGGCCGATGCCGCGGTCGCGCTGCAGACGCAAGCGAGCGTCGAGCGCTTCGTCGGCGCTCAGCCGCGCCCTGAGGTCGAGCAGGTCCGTGAGCAGTGATCGGGTCGAGCGTTGAGTCATGGTGGGATCTGATGCCGCCGCGTCCCGCCCGCCCTCGGCGGCGGTACGTTAGCTGTGCGCCGGCGCCTGCGGATCGAGCGGGCCCCCTCTTTCATATGGAGGCCGCGGCAACGCGAGAAAAGGGGGCGCTGCACCCGCGCTCGACGTTCCCCGGCGGGCTGCGAGCCCGGCTCAGGGATGACGGCGGCCGCGCCCGCGCGGCCCCGTGGCCCGTTATGTCGTCAGGCGCCGGTATATGTCGGAGACGCGCAGCGGCAGCCGGCGAACGTCGTCGATGACCGTGTAATTGACCGCGCCGTACATGTGCGGCAGGTACTCGTGCGCCTGCGAATCGATGGTGATGCAGAACGGATGGATGCCGGCATGCTTGGCCTCTATCAGCGACTGTCGCGTGTCCTCGATGCCGTACTCTCCGCGGTAGCCGTCGTAGTCGTCGGGCTTGCCGTCGGAGAGCGTGATCAGCAGCTTGGTGCGCGCCTCGATATCGATCAGGACGCGGGTGAGGTGGCGGATGATCGCTCCCATGCGGGTATAGTCTTTCGGCGCAATACCGGCGATGCGCGCCCGTACCGACGCCGAATAGGGCTCGTCGATGCGCTTGACGCGGTAGAGCTCGCAGCGCTTGCGTGTCATGCCGGAGAAGCCGTAGATGGCGTAGCGGTCACCCAGCACGTCCAGCGCCTCGCAAAGCAGGACCAGGCTCTCGCGCTCCGCGTCGTTGATCCAGCCCTTAGTGGAGCCGCTGACGTCGACCATGAACACGACTGCCATGTCACGCTCGACCTTGCGGCGCTTGGTGAACAGCCTCTCCGACATCTCGAGCCCCGAGTGTGCGTCGGCGCGCGCCTCCACCACCGCATCGAAATCCACGTCGTCGCCGTCGGCCTGCTTCCTGAGCAGCTTGTCCTCGCCGCGCAGGGCCTCGAAGGTCTTGCGTATCTCCCCGACGAGGCCTGTGTACTTCTCCAGCGTCCGGTCGACGAAGTCGTCCTGCGAGGGTTGCATGTCGATCTCGCGCAGCACGCACCAGTTCTTGCGGTAGTGCTGGCGGCGGTAGTCCCACTCGTCGTAGAGCAGCGCGCCTTCCTCGCGCTGACCGTGTTTCCAGGCGTCCTCGGCGCCGCGTGCGTCGGCGACGTCGGGGCGGCGCTCGCGATCCCCCGCCGCCACGAGATATTCTTCGGGAATGCGGTCCATGTCCTGCAGCAACGACGCCACGAGCTGCGTCAGCTGCTCCGGCGGCGTGACGGGCTCGCCGTCGAGCAGAAGCTCGAACTGCGATACCTGCGGCTCGGTCGCACTCGCCGGCGGGCGCAGCTCGAACTGGACGGTCCGCTCGCTCTGCGGGCGCTTGGACTCGTCCGCACCCGTGCGCAATTCCTCGGCCAGACTCGCCAGCGCGCAGCCGAGCGCCTCCCGGTCGCGAGCGGTGCGCGCGTCCGCGGCCGCCTCGGCGCGCTCGAGCAGCAGCTCGCCCTGATAGCACAGCGATGGCGGCCGCGCGGTGAGTGCGTAGAGCGCCGAGAGCGCGCGACGCGAGTCGGCCACGGTCGCATCGACGCTCTGCAGCGCGCGCACGTGGGGCAGCCAAGCCTCGGGATAACGCACGCGCGCGACGTGCTCCTGCAACTCGCGCATATCGCGCCCCAGTCCCTTGAGCTCGCGGGCAATGCAGGCGTCGAGCCGGATCGTCTCGAGGGCGTTGAACAGGCGCGTCGCCCGCGCCGGGTCGTCGAAACGGCTCATGTCTTGGGACAAACGCGGCAGACTCGCGATGGTGCGAAACGTGCCGAACCGCGTCTGCGCCCACAGGTGCGCGACGATCGCCTTGTACAGACGGAAGTTCAGCTGGCGATCGGGAAATTCGTGCACGGAGCGCGGCACGCAGACTCGCTCCGTGTCCGTGTAGGTGGCGTCCCCGGTCTCGAGCTTGAGGTCGCGGCCTGAAAGGCCCTTGAGGTAGCTCTCAAGAACCCCGGCGACCTCGTCGAAGGCGACCGCGTGCGCCTTTCTGCCGGCGGCTTCGACGAAGCCGTCGACGTCGCGCAGGGCGGCGCTGCCGGGATACAGCCCCTGACGGTCGTACACATCCATGGCGCGGATGATCCAGTCCTGCACGCGATCGAGGTCCATGCGCTCGAGGGCGGCGGGTGCGCAGGCGACAAACTGGTAGGCCATCTCGGAGTTCGTCTTGGCGATCACACCGGTCCAGTGAAGGGCGAACTCCTGCTGCTCGCGGCTGAATCCCGCGAGCGCCGCCGCGGGACGCGCGGCCGTGCGCCGCGAGGACAGCACCGCATCGAGCATGGAGTCGAGACGTTTCTCGAGTGTCGGGGCAGACAGCGGCGGTTTACGCACGCCGGCACGCGGCGGGCGTGCCCCGCCCCGGGCACGCCTCCCGGAACGCTTCACGAAGGTGCTCTCAGAAGACCGAGGCACCGAGCTCGTTGACCGCTGCCAGCATCTCGGGATCGTCCGTCAACGCTTCCGAGATGGCGCCGCGCGTCGCCGTGATCGGATCGAGCCCCGCGACCATCAGCTTCGCGGCGTGCACCAGCAGGCGCGTGCTTGCACCTTCCTCGAGCCCGCTGCCCTTCAGGTGGCGGGTCATGGTAGCGAATTTGACGAGCGCGGCGGCCGTATCCTCGTCGAGCCCTGACTCGCGAGCGACGATGGACGCCTCGAGATCGGCTTGCGGATAATCGAACTCGATGGCGACGAAGCGCTGGCGGGTGCTCTGCTTGAGGTCCTTGAGCACGCTCTGGTAGCCGGGGTTGTAGGAGACGGTGAGACAGAACTCCGGCGGCGCCTGCAGCAGCTCCCCGGTCTTCTCGATCGGCAGCAGCCGGCGATCGTCGGCGAGGGGGTGAATGACGACGGTCGTGTCCTTGCGCGCCTCGACCACCTCGTCGAGATAGCAGATTGCGCCGGCTCTGACCGCGGCGGTAAGCGGGCCGTCGACCCACGACGTCTCGCCGCCGACGATCAGGTAGCGCCCCACGAGGTCGGACGCCGTCAGGTCATCGTGACAGGAGACGGTGATCAACGCCCGGCTCAGGCGCCAGGCCATGAACTCCATGAAGCGGGTCTTGCCGCAGCCGGTCGGGCCCTTGAGCAGAACGGGTATGCGATTAGCGTAAGCCGCCTCGAACAGCTCCACCTCCCTGCCCTGGGGCGCGTAGAAGGGCTCCTCGGTGACGTGGAACTGGTGGGTCTTGAGAACTTTAGCGTCCATCTATCGGGGTCCGCAGTCCGGTCGGGGCAAGGCGGGGCAGGGCCAGGACGGCAAGCGCGGTCGCGCCCACAGAATACGTTGTCGTCGCCGCCGTTTGCAAACGACACCCGGGGGTCGGCGGGGTGACGTCTGCCGCCGCGCAGGCGGTGCGGCGTTTGCCTCGCCGCGGCCCGTCGCGCCGTGCGCACATGCCCCGGCGGCGCTGGCACCGCCCCCGGCAAGCCACTATCATTGGCTGGGACCGTAAGGCCGTCGACGAAATCCTGCCCGTCGCGAAGAGCGGTGAGTTCAGCGGCCGGGCCCGCGAGCTCGACGCCATCGCCGCGAACAAAACGGCCCGCCCCGGGACACACGTGAGTTGGGTTACAGCCGCGCACGGCGATGAACGGTATCCGCGCACTTTCCATCGACCTCGACGGCACGTTGTGGGAGATCGGCGGCGTCATCGAACGCGCCGAGGCCCTCGTTCACGACGCGATGCGGCGGCAGTTCCCACGCGCCGCCCGACGCTACGACGCCGAAGCTCTGGGGCGGCTTCGTTCGCACACCGCCCAGGCCAATCCGCACCTCGCCCACGACTTCACGGCGCTGCGACGGCTCACCTTCGAGAGCGCTCTCGCCGAGTGCGGCTACGACCGCGATGACGCACATACGCTGATGGCCATCTACCTCGACGCCCGCCACGATCTCGAACCGTACCCCGACGTGGTACCCGCTCTCGAGCGCCTGAGCGCACGGTTCCCGCTCACCACCCTGTCCAACGGCAACGCGGAGGTCCACCGCGTTGGCCTGCGGGGCTTCTTCCGCGGCGTCGTCAACGCGCGCAGCGTGGGCGCGCTCAAGCCTCACCCGACGATGTTCGCGGCTGCCTGCGCCGCGCTCGCCACGGCACCGCAGGAGGTCCTGCACGTCGGCGACCATCCCCTCGAAGACGTCCGCGGCGCCCGCGATGTCGGCATGAAGACGGCGTGGGTGAATCGCGGCCGAGACCCCTGGCGGCATGGGGACGAGCCCGACGTCACGGTCGCGTCGCTGTCGGAGCTGGCCGACCTGCTGACAGAGCGCGCCTAGCGATGGCCGCGCCGCGCACGCACCGCATCGAGCTTCCCTGCAGCAGCCCGGGCACGGGCCGGCACATCGACGTGCTGCGCTACGGCGAAGCCGGCTCACGGCCCAAAGCCTATCTGCAGGCCGGTATCCACGCCGACGAGATTCCCGGCATGCTGGTGCTGCACCACCTAGCCGGTCTGCTGAGACACGCCGACGTGAGCGGCGAGATCGTGCTGGTGCCGGTGGCCAATCCGATCGGGCTCGCCCAGTACCTGCACGGCACGCTGCTCGGGCGCTACGAAAGCGCCAGCGGCATCAATTTCAACCGCGCTTATCGGGATCTGGCGCCACAGGCGGCGGCACGGCTCGCCACGCGTCTCGGCGCCGATGCCGCGACCAACGTGGCGGCGATCCGCGAGGTCCTCACTGCCCTGCTCGATGCGGCCACGCCCGCCGACGAAGCTGAGTTCCTGCGCGTCGCCCTGATGCGGCTTGCCATAGACAGCGACATCTGCCTGGACCTGCATTGCGACCGCGAGGCGGTGCTGCACCTGTATCTGGGCACGCCGCTGTGGCCCGCCGCGGCCGACCTCTGCGCCCAGATGGGCAGCCGCACGACGCTGCTGGCGACGGTCTCCGGCGGCAACCCCTTCGACGAAGCGATCGGCGGCGTGTGGTGGTCACTGGCGCAGCGCTTTGCCGACACGCCGATTCCCCCCGCCTGTCTTGCCGCCACTATCGAGCTGCGCGGTCGCGCCGACGTCGACGACGACGTCGCCCGCGGCGATGCCCGCAATCTGCTGCGTTTCCTTCAGCGGCGCGGCGTCGTCGCCGGTGAGCCGGGCCCGCTGCCCGAGGCGCTGTGCGAGGCGACGCCGTTCGAGGGCGTCGACGTCATCCGCTCGCCCGTCGCGGGGGTGGTCTGCTACGCGCGGGGGCCGGGAGACCGGGTGCGGGCGGGTGAGACGGTTGCCCACGTCGTCGACCCGCTTGCGGGCGCCACGGTGAGCGTTGCGAGCTCCGTGGACGGCGTGCTCTACGCCCGACGCTCCGATCGCATGGCACGCCCGGGTCAGATACTGTGCCGCGTCGCCGGGCCCGAGCCCCTGCCGGAACGCATCGGCACGCACCTGCTCAGCGACTGAGCGCCGGCGGCTCCCGCTTCAGCTCGTCGCCGGCTGCGCGCTCGCCGGCAGGCGTCGGTTCACCGTCACCCACAGTATGCAAACCGCGAGCACTTCCATGGCGAGGCGGATGTCTTCGAGCGGTGGAAACGTGGGCGCAATGCGGATGTTGCGGTCACGCGGATCGTGCCCGTAAGGGAAGGTGGCGCCGGCGGCCGTCAGGCGCACGCCGGCGCGCTGCGCCAGCGCAACGACCTCGCGCGCGCAGCCGTCCTCCGTATCGAGGCTGATGAAGTAGCCGCCCTCGGGGACGGTCCACACGGCGGCGGCGCTGTCGCCGAGCTCGCGTCCAAGCACTTCCTGCACGGCCTCGAATTTCGGTCGCACGAGCTCGGCGTGCCGCGCCATGTGTGCACGCAGGGCCGCGGGGTCCGGAAACATCCGCGCGTGCCGCAGCTGATTGATCTTATCGGGCCCTATGGACTGAAACGCGAGGTGACGCTTGAGGTCGGCGATATTGGCGTCGCTGCCGGCGACGGCCGCGACGCCGGCCCCGGCAAACGTCATCTTCGATGTCGAAGCGAACATCAGCACCCGGTCCGGGTTGCCGGCGCCTTGACAGGCCGCGAACACGTTCTCGAGGGGCGCGGGCACGGCCCGCAGGTGATGCTCGGCGTAGGCGTTGTCCCAAAACAGGCGAAAATCCGACGCCGCCGTCGGCATCGACGCGAGCTCTCGCACCACCGTAGCGGAATAACTGATGCCCGTGGGATTGCTGTAGCGCGGCACGCACCACATGCCCTTGACGGCGGCGTCCTCACGCACCAGCCCGCGCACCTGGTCGAGGTCGGGCCCGGCGGCGCCCATGTCGACGGCGACGAGCTCGAATCCCAGGTGCTCGGTCAGCGCGAAGTGGCGATCGTAGCCCGGACTCGGACAGAGAAACTTGAGCCGCGGGCAATCCCGCCACGCGCCCCTGCCGCCGGGCACGCCGAACACGAGCGCCCGCACCAGGGCGTCGTGCATGAGCGCGAGGCTCGAGTTGCCGCCGACGACGACATTGGCCGCGGGGACGTCGAGAATGGCGGCGAACAGCGCGCGCGACTCGCCGATGCCGTCGAGGCCGCCGTAGTTGCGGCAATCCACCCCGTCGTCGCTGCGAAAATCAGCGCGCCCCGGCAGCTCGAGCATCTGTGCAGAGAGATCGAGCTGCTCGGGAGAGGGCTTGCCCCGCGTCATGTCGAGATCGAGTCCGCGGCGGCAATACGCGTCGAAACGAGCGCTGAGCTCGGCTTCCAATGACACCAGCTGATCGGCGCCCAACCGGTCGAGGTTGTCCATAAGTTTCTTCGCATCTCCCTGCGGCGGCCGCGGCGATCGCAGCGGCGCCCGTGTGTGTTCGCGCTCTCGCCCGCCCGTTGCGCCGGCGCTCTGCCGGCGGCGGGCCGAGGCGGGGATTCTAACGAAGATCGCGGCGCCGCAAGGCTCGCGCGCGCCCTCCTGCGGCCTCAGGGCGGCGTCGCCGCCGCCATCGGCGGGACCGGGCGCGGGCGCGTCGGCGCCGCGCACAACGGCACGAGCAGATACAAGGCGAGCCCGGCGACGATGACGGCCCTGAAACCCAGGTGCACGGCCAGGAGGTTCGCCAGCACCGCGCTCACCACGGAAGCGCAGCCGTTGACGCCCCAGGCCCACGGCACCAGCGACGGGGCCGCCTCGGTCAGTGCCGTCAGCCCGAGCGGAAAAGGCAGACCCATGCAGAAGGCGAGCGGCGCGAGCGCGGCGACGACCAGCGCCAGCTTCGCCGCCGGCGCCACCTCCGCGAGGGCGGCGGTCATCGGCTCGAGAAGCAGCAGGTGCAGTGCGCCGATGCCGACGATACCGGCGACGGCGAGGGCGAGCGCCGCAGGAGCGCCGACGCGCTGGCGCAGCCAGCGTGAGCAGGCGCTGCCGAGACCGGCGAAGAGCAGAAACGCGGACAAGCCCACGGCGACGGCGTAGACGGGGTGGTGAAAGACGAGTATGAGCTTCTGGATGTAAGCGATCTCGACGAAGAGAAAGGCGAGGCCGATGGCAACGAAGTAGCCCAGGGTGCGCGCGCGGCCGGCCGCACGCGTCGCGGGCGGCTCGCGCCGCGTCAGCCACACGAGCGGCAGCAGGATCAGGACGAAGCTCGCCAACAGGGCCTGCACCAGCGTCGCCGTCAGCACCAGGTAGCCCCACTCGAGCAGCGGCAGACCGCCGCGGCCGCGCAACGCGAGGATCTCCGGCAGCACCCGCCACCTGAAGAAATGCGAGAAGAACGGCCTGTCGTCGCTGGCGGGACTGAGATCGAACTTGTAGGCGCGCATGAACTCCGACCGCCCGGGGCCGAGGAGCGCCTGCGTGCCGGTGAAGAGGTAGGGCCGGTCGAAACGGTTGAAACGATTTGCCTGCTCCGGCTCGATGCCGGGAAAATAAGCGCTGTCGAACAGATAGCGTTGAGTGAAGTCCCCGATGCGCGCGATCTCCTCGGCGTCGAAGGGCGTCTTCTTCACCAGCAGCGTGCTCGTCTGCCAGCCGCGGATGAGCGCGAGGTGCGCGCCGGGATCGTTCACCCCGGAGGCTCGCAGCGCATCGACGGCGGTGGCGAATAGCTTCAAAGCGTCGCGCGGCGGCAGCTTGAGCCAGCGGGTGATTGCCAGATAGCCCTGCGGGCGCAGACGGCCGAGGTACGCCCGCACGGCCTCCACCGTGTAGAGATAGTTCTCGCTGAGGGACGAAACCGCCGCCGCGGCGGCGGCGAACGAATCCACAAGCACGATCTGCACCAGATCGTAGGCCTCGCCGCCGGCGCCGACGAACCCGCGCGCGTCGCCGACTTGCACCCGCACTTGAGCCCGATCGTAGAGGCCGCCCGAAAACTCGCGGTAATCCCCGCGCACGAGGTCGACCAGCTGCGGGTTGAGCTCCACGGCATCGACCGCCGCGGCGCCGAGGGCAAGCGCCTGCAGCACCTCGGCCCCGCCGCCGGCGCCCAGCACCAGCACCCGCTCGAGCGGCCGCAGCGCGTACGGCAGCGCCGAGGTCACGGCGCCAAGGTGGCCGAGCGCGGTGGGGTCGCCGTCGTCGCGCGTGATGGCGGTCATCGCGTCGCCGTCGGTGAAAACCGCCACCTGGGACGGCGGCTCCGCGTCCGCGCCGAGGCTGAGACCGGGCGCATGGCGCAGCGGCAGGCGCGGATTCTCGACGACGGCGAGCCAGCCGAGAGGACTGGAGCGCTCGCGGACGATCTGCGCGCCGGTGATGCGCAGGCTCTGGCTGAGCGACTTGTACGGCGACACCGCCGGGCGCACGCTGGCGCCGGCGAGCACCAGGGTCGCCGCGACCGCCAGCGCCAGCGCCGTCACCGCGCCGCGCTGGCGCTGGCGCATCTCCCAGGCCGCGAGCGCCGCGGCCACCGCCCCCAGCACCGCCGTCGCGCCCAGCGCCGACATGGGGAAAAGCACGAACAGCGCCGCCACCGCCGCCACGCTGCCGACGCCCGCGCCGAGCAGGTCGGCGGCATACACGCGGCCGATACGCTCACCGTAGCGCTGCAGCGTCATGCCGACGGCGTTGGCGGCAAAGAAGAACGGCAACGCCAGCAAGAGGTAGTTGCACGCCAGGCGCAGCGGCTGGCGAGGGTCCCACAGCAGCTCCTCGGCATTGAAGGAAACCCGCTGGACCGCGGCAAAACAGGCGAACGCAGCGATGCCGAAGCACAGAACGTTGGCGACGAAAGCCCCGCTCCAGTGGCGTGACAGCGGCCGCCGGGCGACGGTGAGAAAGGTGCCGCTCGCACCGTAGCCGAGGAGCGCCAAGCTGATCACCATGGTCGCGAAGTGATGCCACTGGATGATCGACAGCAGTCGGATGAGCAGCACCTCGAGCGCGAGCGCCCCCGCCGAGACGAGGGCGACCGCGAACAGCGGCGGACGTTCGCCTGCGGGGGCGCGCGTCATCGGGCTGCGGGGCTCGGAGTCGCGCCTCAGTGGCCGCCGGTGAGGGGAACGAAACGCACCGGCAGTATCTGCCGCGACACAATGCCGCCGTCCGCGCCCTTCTCCACCAGCAGCAGCTGCTGCACCATGAACCTCGAGCCCACGGGGATGACCATGCGGCCGCCGGGCTTGAGCTGGCGCACCAGCGGCGGCGGCACATGGCTGGCGGCGGCGGTGACGACGATGGCGTCGAAGGGAGCCTGCTCCTCCCAGCCGTAGTAACCGTCGCCGATACGCACCTCGACATTGTCGTAGCCAAGCCGCCCGAGGCGCCCGCGGGCTTCGTGGCCGAGGGGCTCGATGATCTCGATGGTGTAGACAGCCTGTGCCAGCTCGGCGAGCACCGCCGCCTGGTAGGCGGACCCGGTGCCGACCTCCAGCGCCCGATGGGTGGGCTCAAGGCGCAGGAGATCGGTCATCAGCGCCACGATGTAAGGCTGCGAGATGGTCTGCCCGTGCCCGATCGGCAAGGGGTGATTGGCGTAGGCACGGTGAAGTTGGGCCGTCGGCACGAACTCGTGCCGGGGCACACGCGCCATCACCTCCATCACCCGGGAGTCGAGAACCTCCCTGCCGATGAAACGCCGTGTGTCGACGACGTCCTCGCGGATCAGCTCCACCATGCGCGCACGCTCTCGCGCGTACTCGTCGCCCGCGGCCGCCGCCGGCAACAGCAACACGATGACGACGGCAACCCGTGCGCGTCCGAACATTGCGATCACACCGCTTCACGCCAGAGGATCGATCATATCAGGCAGCGAGCGCCTCCGCCGCGTAGCGCTCGGGGGACGCAGCCCGCCGTCCCGCCCAGCCGCGACGGCGCCGGCCGATGAGGCGGCGCCCGCGCCGTCGCTGCGTATAATCGTGGTCGCGTAATCCGGCGTGACTGCCGGGCGAGGATGATGGGCGATGACGGCTCGGGAGCTTTTTGAGCAGAAGAAGCGGCGGCTGGTCCGGCAGATGAGCGAGGCGGGCGGCGGGGTGCGTCTGGCGAAGACCACCTCGAATCTCTTCCGGGATCGCGATGAAGCACGCGGCGGTCTGCTCGATGTGCGCGACTTCAACAGCGTGCTGGCGATCGACGCGGAGCAGGGCTGGGTCGAGACCGAGGGCATGGCCACCTACGCCGACCTCACCGACGCCACCCTGGCCCAGGACGCCATGGTCGCGGTCGTGCCGCAGCTCAAGTCGATCACCATTGGCGGCGCCGTGGCCGGCATCGGTATCGAGTCGTCGTCGTTCAAGTACGGGCTGCCACACGAGACGGTTCTGGAGATGGAGGTCCTGGTGGGCGACGGCCGCGTCCTCACCTGCTCGCCGGACAACGAGCACAGCGACCTGTTTTTCGGCCTGCCGAACTCCTACGGCACGCTCGGCTACGTGCTCAAGGTCAAGGCCCGGATATTTCCGGTCAAACCCTTCGTCGGCATCGAGCACCACCGCTTCGGGACCCCTCAGGAGTTCTTCAACGCGCTGGCACACTGGTGCCGCAGCGACGTCGACTTCGTCGATGGCACGGTATTCGCGCCCGGCGAACACTACCTCTCCGTCGGCCGCTTCGCCGACGAGGCGCCGTACACCAGCGACTACACCTACCTCGACATCTACTACCGCTCGCTGCGTACCCGCAAGAGCGACTACCTCACCACCCGCGACTACATCTGGCGCTGGGACACGGATTGGTTCTGGTGCTCGAAGAACCTCTACGCGCAGAACCCGCTCGTGCGCCGCCTCGTCGGGCGGCGGCGGCTGAATTCGGTGACCTACACGAAGGTGATGCGCTGGAACAACCGCTGGGGGCTCACGCGCCGGC
>JABAOH010139048.1_pt1 | contig 21059 bp, 18 predicted proteins | sample 7062181 | NCBI WGS metagenome assembly JABAOH01 (sample SAMN14538630, study PRJNA623070) | marine sediment metagenome | biome: marine biome [ENVO:00000428]; feature: marine pelagic biome [ENVO:01000023]; material: deep marine sediment [ENVO:00002113]; isolation source: pool of 5 deep marine... | reverse complement strand
CACCGGCGCGGCGCCGCCGTTCTGCGCCGTGCCACGGCGTTCGAGGCCGATCCCGCCGCCTGGCGCGTTCCCGGCCTCGTTGCCGCTGCCGTTCTCTCCTAGGCAGAGGGACGCAAGCTGAGGCCCTTGTAGCCGCTGGCGAAGCCGGCCTCGAGAAGGGCGACACCAAGACCGGTGTCGGCTGCAGGCTTGCCGTCGATGCGCTCGATGGTCATTCGCTGGCGGCGGCGTCCGATGTCGACGATGGCCTCGGTTATCTCTGTTGGATCTGAACCTGCGAACGTGATGATGCTGCGCGCCCCGCGTTCCACGAAGGCACCGGCCTTGCCTGCGACCAGCACCACGTAGGCGCCGGCCGACCGGGAGGGCCGACCCGCCCCCTCCGGCCAAGGAACGGCGGCGCCATATGGGTTGGCCGGGTCGGCCGCTGCCAAGACGGTGGAGCGCGGCTCGACGCCCCGCAGGCGGTCGACAGCTCCGGGCAGAGCGAATTGAGCGCCGCCCGCTCCCTCCACGAAATAGCCGCGGCGCACCGTGCCCGCTTCCTCGAGAGCGGCAAAGACCGGATACAGACCGGCAAACCCGCCGGGGACGCCTTCGGTCAAGATCGCCGCGCGCACCACGATCCCATGACGCTCCAGCATCTGGCCCGCCAGTGCCGCCTGACGTTCTGTCACGACCGTTGGCCGCACCAGTTCGGAGACCAAGGACCACCGACCGCTGGCCGCCGCCGGTGCCGAGGCGCCGGGGAGTGCTGGGCGCCCGGGCCGGCGGCTGCGCGCCCGTCCCCACAAGAACGCACGCAGAGGGGCGATCGTGTCGTTGGTGATCTCACCGGCCCAGGCGAGATCCCATATGGCATCGACGACGCGCTGCGTATCCCCTCCGCCCGCAGCCGCATACAGATCATCGAAGAAGGAGGCGCCGCGCAATCCGAGGTGGTCCCTGATCCTCTGGTGGATCTCCTCGTGAGGAGGTTCCGCGTCCGCCGGCCAATACAGCAGGGGAATCTGATCGCGCCGATACAGGGCGATGCGTCCGTCTCTTCCTGCCAGCGAACCGCGGCCGACCCACACCACCTCACCGGAGGCGAGCAGCGAATCGAGGAGGTCGGGCGTGTAATCGAGACGGGCCGCCAAGACGTCACGCTCGAGCACGCTGGCCGGGACCGCTGCGCCCTGGAGCCGCCCTAGGACCTCCAGAAGCCGGCCCGGCGCCGAGCCACCGGCCCCTATCCCGTGCCACGCAGGAAGGAACGATCCGAACACCTCCGGCTCGACGGCCTCGACCTGGCGCCGCAGGACGGCCAGAGATCGCCGCTGCAGCCGGCGCAGAACGTCGGCATCTATCCATTCCGTGTCTGCACCGCCGGGTCGATAGGCACCGTGGGCGACTCTGCCTCGCTCCTCGAGGTTCTCGAGTGCCTCGGAGACCACGGCGACCGGCAACGAGAGCGCCCGAGCGGCGTCCTGGGTCGTGAAGGGGCCGTGCGTACGGGCATAGCGGCCGACCACGTCGCCGAGCGGGTCGGCGACCGGCTCGAGCAAGGATTCGGGTATGCCGCGGGGCGGCTGTACTCCGATGGCGTCGCGCAGCCGAGCGACGTCTTCGGGCAGGCACCAGAGCGGCTCACCTCCAATCGTCACCTCGACGATGCGGCGCGCCGCGACGAGATCGTCCACACAGGCTGCGAGATCAAGTCCTGTTGTGCGTGCCTGCAGTTCCTCGGTGGACAGGGGTCCGACCGTCCGCAACACATCAACGATGCCATCGGACCCGCGCGCCGCCGTCTCCGCGGTCAGTCGCTGTAGCTCGAGCTCGACCGCGGCGATGACGTCGACGTCGAGGATCTCCCGCAGCGAAGGCTCACCGAGGAGCTGCGCCAGCAGTTCGCGATCGATGGTCAGGGCCATGGCTCGCCGTTCGGCGGCAGGCGCGTCGTACTCGTACATGTATGAGGCTATGAAGTCGAACATCAGCGATGAGGCGAAGGGGCTGGGCCCGCTGGTGTCGACCATGACCAGCCGAACACTCCGGGCGGCGATGTCGCTGAGCAGCCCGGTGAGGGCCGTCATATCGAAGTGCTCCTGCAACACCTCGCGCATCGTCTCCAGGACGATCGGGAATGTGTCGTACCGCCGTGCCGCCTCCAGCAAGCTCGTCGAGCGGCGACGTTGCAGCCAAAGCGGCGTGCGGCTCCCCGGACGGCGGCGTGGCAGCAGCAGGGCTCGCGCCGCGGCCTCACGGAACCGGGCGGCGAAGAGCGCCGACGCCCCGATCTCATCGACGACGAGCGACGAGGCGTCGTCGTGCTGGATCATCAAGTCGGCCGGGTCGGGTGCCTCGTCGGCATCGGGGAACCGGAGGATGAAGCCATCGTCGGACCACACGGCGTCGACCTCCATGCCCCGGTTGCGGCGGAGGCGCGCCGCCGCCGCCATCGACCAAGGGGCGTGCACCCGGGCGCCGAAAGGAGAGAGGAGGACCATCCGCCAGTCGCCGATCTCGTCGCGGAACCGTTGCACGATGACCGTTCGGTCTGAGGGCACCGCTCCGGAGGCCTCCTTCTCTTCGGTGATGTAGCGAACCAAGTTGCGTGCGGCGCGCTCATCGAGCCTGTAGCGGTCGGTCAGCGCCGCAACTGCCTCGGCGGGCTCCATGCCCGCTATCCGGCGCGTGAAGGCGCCGATGGCCCGACCCGTTTCGATGGGCCTCCCCAGGGTGTCTCCGTGCCAGAAGGGGAGGCGTGCCGCCGGCCGACCAGGTGCGGGGACGACGATCACACGGTCCGGGGTGATGTCGGTGATCTGCCACGTGGAAGAGCCCAGCACGAACGTGTCACCGACCCGGCTTTCGTAGACCATCTCCTCATCGAGCTCGCCGACCCGGCCTCCCTCGGGGAGATTGACGGTGTACAGGCCGCGGTCGGGGATCGTCCCGGGGTTGGTGACGGCCAGCATTCGTGCGTTTCCGACCGCGGACAATGTGCCGGCGACGCGGTCCCAGATAACACGGGGCCGCAGTTCGGCGAAGTCGTCGGAGGGGTAGCGGCCGCTGAGCATGTCGAGCACGGCCTCGAAAGGCTCGCGAGCGAGCGATCGGTACGGCGCTGCGCTTCTGACCAGCTCGTACAACTCGTCGACGGAGCGGTCGGCCACCACGACCATCGCCACGATCTGTTGGGCGAGCACGTCGAGCGGGTTCTGCGGCACGGTCGTTGCCTCGATGAGTCCCTCACTCATCCGATCGACGATGACGGCGGCTTCGAGAAGATCGCCGCGGTGCTTCGGGTAGACCTTGGCCCGCGACGGAACTCCCACCTGGTGACCGGCCCTGCCCACCCTCTGCAGGCCTCGGGCAACGCTGGTCGGCGACTCGACGAGGACGACGAGGTCGACTGCCTGCATGTCAATCCCGAGTTCCAGCGACGAGGTCGCCACGACGCACCGCAGCGAGCCATCCTTGAGCCCGTCTTCGATCTCGAGGCGCTGATCTCGCGAGACCGAACCGTGGTGGGCGCGGGCGATCTCCTCGCCGGCCTCCTCGTTCAGGGCGGAGGCGAGACGCTCGACCAACCCACGGCTGTTGGCGAACACGATCGTCGAGCGGTTCTCGCGGACGAGGCGGATGATCTCCGGGTAGATCGAAGGCCAAATCGAACGCGACGCACCCGCTTCGGTGTCGGCGGAGGGGCGAGTCATGTCTTCGAGAGGAACCACGATCTCGACTTCGAGGTCCTTGTCGCGCGGAGCGTCCACGATGGAGACCGGACGGGGAAGCCACTTTGCGCCGTCGGGGACACCTCCGCCGAGGAACTCGGCGATCGTCTCCAGGGGCCGCTGCGTCGCGCTCAACCCGATGCGTTGCGGCGAAGTGTCAGTGAGCTCGCCGAGTCTCTCCAGGGAGAGGGCGAGGTGTGTCCCTCGCTTCGAGCCGGCGACGGCGTGCACTTCGTCGACGATGACGGTGCGGACCGACTCCAAGATGCCGCGGGCTTGAGAGGTGAGCATCAAGTAGAGGCTCTCGGGAGTGGTGATGAGGATGTCGGGAGGATGGCGCAGCATGCGGCGTCGCTCGTCGGCGCCGGTGTCGCCGGTCCTGAGGGCGGCGGTGATGTCGGGCAGGACGTCGCCGCGCAGCTCGGCCTCGCGGCGGATCCCGCGCAACGGAGCGCGCAGGTTGCGCTCCACGTCGTAGGCGAGCGCCTTGAGCGGGGACACGTACAGGACCCGACACCGCGCTGCGGCGGTGGGAGCGTCTTCGCGAAGCAGTTCATCGATGGCCCACAGGAATGCCGCCAGCGTCTTGCCCGATCCGGTGGGAGCGTGGATGAGAACGTCATCGCCGGCGGCTATTGCGTCCCACCCGAGCTCCTGAGCCGGCGTGGGCGCGGCGAAGGAGCCGGCGAACCAGGCCGCGGTGGCGGGTCCGAACAGGTCGAGAGACGCCATCGGCGAGCAATGTACTCCCGGCCTGTGACCTGTACTCGGGCCGGCCGCGTGCCGGTCGCTACCGGCCCGCGTGTCGCTCGGCGATCCCCGTCAGCAGTTCCAGCACCACCCGGTTGGCCAGCAGCGCGGTGACGTCCGACGTGTCGAACGGCGGGGCGACCTCCACGACGTCGGCTCCGACGACGCTCAGTTCCCGTCCGATGCGGCGCAAAGTGTCGAGGAGCTGGCGCGGAGCGATGCCGCCCGGCTCGGGGGTCCCGGTACCGGGGGCCGACCCCGGATCGACGACGTCGATGTCGATCGAGACGAACACTCCCGCGGCCTCCGCGGCGGCGTGGTCGACGGCTTCGTCGACGATTGCGTCCAGACCGCGGGCGGTGATGTCGTGCATGAAGTAGGAGCGCATCCCTTGCTCCTCCATCCAGGCCACCACATCGGGTTTCGGCCAGTACCCGCGCAGCCCGATCTGCACGAAGCGGTGGCCCGGGACGGCGCCGGACTCGATCAGCCGCCGCATTGGAGTCCCGTGTCCGTGGAGCATCCCGTAGTGGGAGTCGGCTGTGTCGGCGTGGGCGTCGAAGTGGACCAGGGCTACCTCGCCATGGCCGATGACGTCGGCGACGGCACCTGCGTTGGGAAAGGTGACCGTGTGATCGCCTCCCAGGACGACCGGAATCGATCCGTCAGCGACGATGGCAGCGACGACCCCGCGGATGCGATCGATGCTCTCCTCGACGTAGCCGGGCACGACCCGGATGTCGCCGACATCGACGACGGACAGCTCTCGGAGTGGATCGAGTCGCGCTCCGAGATGGGGCCGCGACCCGTCCGGGTCCAGATAGTCCGAGTCGCGGATGGCCTTGGGACCGAGGCGAGCCCCGGGGCGGTTGGTCGTGCCCCAGTCGAAGGGCGCCCCCACGATCACCGCACCTGCATCGCCGAGGTCCTCGAGGGTGCGCCGGGGGACGCCGGCAAAGGTACCTCGGGCCCCGAACGAGAAGGCGTCGAAACCGGTCACAAGGCGAGGCTATCCGTTCGGCTCGCCGCAGGTGAATACCCTGGCGCTGCTGCAGGTTGACGGTGGTGCAAGACCGAGGAGCGGCATGGACATAGCGGTGAACCTCGTCGAGAGCTATCTGCGCCTCAACGGGTATTTGACTCTGAGCGAGTTCGAGGTCCAGGCGCGCCGTTCCGATGGCGGATTCGACACGATCACCGACGTCGACATCATGGCCATCCGTTTCCCGGGGGACGTGTTCGCCGGCGATCCGCACGAGGAGGCCGACAGCCGCCTGCTCCTGCTCGAGGATCCGGTGCTGGAACTGCGCCCGGACCAGATCGACATCATCGTCGGCGAGGTCAAGCAGGGCGAGGCCGTGTTCAACCCCGGCATTCGCCGGCACAAGGTGCTGCACTCGATCCTGCGCCGTGTGGCATGGCTCTTCGACACCGGCATCGATCGCGTCGTCGATGATCTGGGCAAGGACAAGGTCTGCGAGGCGCCGGCTAGAGGCGGAGGCACCGTGAGGGTACGGCTGGTCGCATTCGGCCGGGCGGAGAAGTCGAACATGCACACGATCTCTCACACCCACATCGTGGAGACGTTGATGGGGTTCTTCTCCGGCCTCGACGACGCGTTTCGCCCAGTCCAGTTCCGCGATCCGGCCCCCGCCATGCTCAGCCTCTTGCGCAAGACGGGGTTCGACGTCAAGAAGAACGGTTCCGCCGCCGACTAGGCCGAGTGGGGCCGTACCCGTCGCTGGCTTGGAGGCGAGGCTGGAGGTCTGCATGGGTTCTCTGTTGATGCATCCACCAAGGGGTCGAGCTCTCTCTGCCCGAGAAACTCGTGGAACTGACGTTCGCCGCTGATCGGGTGCTGACCTATTGACCTCGCCCGGTTCGGGAACCCGGGGGCACTACGCTGCCGGTCAACCGTGGAGGAGGGTTCAATTGCGATTCAGAACGCTGACCGTGCTCCTATTGGCGCTCGCTCTGGTGGCGGCCGCGTGCGGCGATGACGAAGCCGACGGCGGTGGGGACGGCACCTCGTGTGCGATCGATGATCTCAATCTGGTCAGTCCAGGCACGCTCACCGTGGCGACTGGCGAGCCGGCGTTCCCGCCATGGGTGGGCACGACCGACGGGGAGAACTTTGACGTCCCCGAGAGCCGCACCGGGTTCGAGGCCGCGTTGGTCTATGCCCTGGCGGACGAGATGGGTTTCGCCGCCGATGACGTGGCGTGGGTCCGTACCGGGTTCGACGAGGTGATCGCGCCCGGGCCGAAGGACTTCGATTTCAACCTGCAGCAGTACTCGATAACGGCTGCTCGCGAAGAAGTCGTGGACTTCTCGGATCCCTACTACGTGACGGCTCAAGCGCTCGTGGCCTTCCCCGACTCGGCGGTGGCCGGAGCGACTTCGCTCGCCGACCTGAAGGATGCGAAGCTCGGGGCGCAGATTGGGACCACCAGCCTGGACTTCATCGACGACGTGATCCAACCGGACAGCGACGCTGCCGTCTACGACACGAACGTGGACGCCAAGTCGGCTCTCGAGGCGAATCAGATCGACGGGATCATCGTGGATCTGCCGACGGCCTACTTCATCACCGCCGTCGAGATCGAGGGCTCGGTGATCGTGGCCGAGTTCGAGAGTCCGTCGGCGGCTCCCGACGAGTACGGGTTGCTGTTCGCGGATGGAAACTCCCTCGTGGGTTGCGTCAACGACGCGCTCGGCACCTTGCGCGACAACGGGACACTCGCCTCGCTCGAGGACGAGTGGCTCGTCTCGGCGGGCGGCATCGTGACGATCTCGGGGTAGCCGACGCCGACTCCACTCGATGAGGTAGAGCGCCGGGGTCCACAGGCTCTGTGGCCCCGGCGCTCGCCGCGCAGTCGCGAAGAGGGGGCGCGCGGTGCGTTGATCGCCGCCGCCTCGACCGTTCTCGTGTTCGGCCTCATCATCTGGGCGGTCCTCAGCTCGGAGGCCTGGCCGCGCGTGCAGCGCCAGTTCTTCTCGTGGTTCCACTTCAAAGAGAGTTTCCCGGATGTCGCTTCGGGCTTCTGGCTGGACATCCAGATGTTCCTGATCGCAGAGATGCTGATCCTGGTGATCGCTTTGATGGTGGCCATGATCCGGGCGCTGCGCGGACCCGCGTTCCTCCCGCTGCGGATCATCGCCGTGACGTACATCGACCTGATCCGGGGCATCCCGATACTGCTGCTGATCCTGTTGATGGGATTCGGCATCCCGGCTCTGGAACTGCGTGGCGTCCCCAACAGCGCACTCTTCTGGGGAGTGGCTGCGCTCGTCATCTCATACTCGGCCTACACCGCCGAGGTGTACCGGGCCGGCATCGAATCGGTGCACGAGAGCCAGCGGATGTCGGCTCGCTCCATAGGGCTAACGCAGGGACAGGCGCTGCGCCACGTCATCGTTCCCCAGGCGGTGCGCAATGTCGTCCCCGCCTTGCTCAACGGGTTCGTCAGTCTGCAGAAGGACGTCGCTCTCGTCTTCGTGCTCGGAGTGCGTGAAGGACTACGCGAGGCGGACATCTACAACGCCAAGACGTTCAACTACACGAGCTACATCGCGGCGGCGGTGCTCTTTCTCCTCGTGAGCGTCCCGGTGGCCCGCTTCACCGACTGGTACTCGGAACGGGATCGCCGCCGAAAACAGGCGATGAGCTCATGAGCCTTCGCAAGCTGACGGTACGCGACCTCCACAAGTCGTTCGACGGCAAGCCGGTGCTGCGCGGCGTCGGCCTTGAAGTGGCGACCCACGAAGTGGTCTGCCTGATTGGATCCTCCGGGTCGGGGAAGTCGACACTGCTCAAATGCATCAACCTCCTCGTTCCCATCGACGCAGGCGAGATCGTCCTCGACGGCGTCGACATCACCGCTCGCGGCGTCAACCCGAACTCCGTGCGCCAGTCGATGGGAATCGTGTTTCAGGCGTTCAACCTCTTTCCGCACATGAAGGTGATCGACAACATCACCCTCGGCCCGCGCAAGGTCCACGGCATCCCTCGTTCCGAAGCCGAGGAGCGAGCGCTGGACCTGTTGGATCGTTTCGATCTCGCCGAAAAGGCCCGAGAGTTCCCGGGTCACCTCTCCGGCGGGCAGCAGCAGCGCGTCGCCATCGTTCGCGCCCTCGCCGCCGAGCCCGAGCTCATGCTTCTCGACGAAGTCACGTCAGCTCTCGACCCGGAGCTCGTCGCCGAGGTGCTCAACGTCATCCGGGACCTCAAGGAAGACGGCATGACCATGGTGATCGCCACCCACGAAATGGGCTTCGCCCGCGACGTCGCCGACAAGGTGTGCTTCCTCGACGAGGGCGTCATCCTCGAGCAGGCGCCCCCGCAGCAGCTGTTCACCGCCCCGCGCCAGCCGCGCACGGTTCAGTTCCTGCAGCGGATCACCGACGCCGGCCGGCTGTGACCGGCCGGCCGTGACGGGCGGCGCCGTCAGCGCCGCGCCGCGAGGACCCCGGCAGCGATCTCTTCCTGCCCGCTTAGCATCGGGGCATGTTCGAGACGCTGCGCTCGGTCCTGCGCTTTCGCCGCTTCGAACTCGATCCGGTGAAGCGCCGCCTGGGGCGTGCTGCCAGCGTCTCCGACCTGCGAGCCATCGCCAGGCGGCGGCTTCCCGGTGGCGTCTTCGACTACATCGACGGCGGCGCAGAGGACGAGATCGCCCTCAGGCGCAACACGGATGCTTTCCGACGGCTCGAGTTCCGTCCCCGGGTCTTGCAGGGTGTGGGCGAGGTCGATCCGGCGACCACGCTTCTCGGCGAGTCGCTGGCATTCCCCCTCGTGCTCGCTCCGACGGGCTTCTCCCGCATCGCGCACCCTCTCGGCGAGGTCGCCGTGGCGCGAGCAGCGGCCCGCGCCGGAATCCCGTACGTGCTGTCGACGCTGGGCACACGGTCGATAGAGGAAGTAGCTGACGCTGGAGCGGGCCGGCTCTGGTTCCAGGTGTATGTGTGGCGGGACAGGGGCCTGGTGCAGGAGATGGTGGCTCGCGCCGCGGCAGCGGGATACGAGGCACTGTGCCTCACCGTGGATGCGACCGTCATCGGGCGACGCGAACGCGACGTACGGCGCGGCTTCACCCTTCCTCCGAAGCTGGGGCTCGACACGATCCTGGACGGGATCCTGCATCCAGGATGGACGTGGGACTTCGTGCGGTCAGATCCGATCATGTTTGCCAACGTGACGGGGCGTTCCGTGGGGGACGGCACCGATGCCGTGTCGCTGGCCGAGTACGTCAACGACCAATTCGACCCCGGCCTCTCATGGCAGGACCTCGACTGGCTGCGCGAGGTGTGGGATGGGCCGATCGTGATCAAGGGGATCCAGACCGTGGCCGATGCCGTGGCGGCCGCCGACGCCGGCGTCGAGGCGATAGTCGTTTCGAACCACGGTGGGCGCCAGCTGGACTCGGCCCCGGCCACCCTCGAGTTGCTGGCTCCTGTGGCGGAGGCGGTAGGCGACCGTCTCGAGGTGATCGTGGACGGGGGAGTGCGACGCGGGGCCGACATCGTCAAAGCGGTCGCCCTGGGAGCGCGCGCCACCATGGCAGGCAGGGCCTACCTCTATGGGTTGGGGGCCGCGGGCGAGGCCGGCGTCGACCACGTGCTGGCGATGCTGCTGGCCGACGTGCACCGCACGATGGCGCTGGTGGGCTGTGCCACCGTCGGTGCGCTGCGAGCGGAACACGTGACGTGGCGTAACCCTCCTGGCTGAGTGCCGCATCGCGGCCTCAGAGCGTTCCACCCCACAGGTCGAGCGAGGTGCAGTCGTCGGGCAGCCGAACGATGTCGGGTCCGAGCAGACGCTGCAAGCGGATCTCGATCGCCCAAACGATCGTCCCCGTGTTGAGGTGCCCGCCAAAGGCCGCTCCGGCTGAGTCGGCGAAGGCCGCATGGGTGTGCACGAACGGCCGGCCCTCGACGATCGATACGTTGCCGACCCCGGAAACCACCTCCAACGGCTCCTCGATGACGAAGTCGCGATACTCCTGCTCCTCCTGGTCGTAGTAGCGCAGCGACGCTCGGCGCACCGCGCCCAGGTAGGTGAGCCACGCGGTGGTGATTTCGTTCTCCTCGGCAAACGCCGTGATGCCGTCGAGTAGATCGGCGTCGGTGTTGAGCCGAATGAGGTGGACCGGCCCCGGCTCCATTGCGTATGAGATCACCGGGCGGCCTCCACCAGCGCGGCGGCGCGATCGGGGTCGACCGGGTTCTCGCTCAGCCCGTCTCGCTTGACGCTCGTGCCGACTACGGCCCCCGAGCAAGCGGCCAGGATCCCGGCGACCGTCTCCTTGGTGACTCCGGAACCGGCGTACAGAGGAGCTTCGGGCGCGGCCTTTCTCACCACTTCGAGATCTTGGGGATCCACAGGCCACCCAGTGCCGGAGCCGCTCACGACTATCCCGTCGGCGCCGGCTCGCTCCCAAAGGTCGGAGGCCGCCTGCTCGAGCGTGAGGCCCGGCGGAGCGGTGGCGTGCTTGACCATCACATCGGCGAGGACGAGCACGTCCGGAGCGTGGTCGGCCTTGAAGCGGGCAATCTCTGCCGCCCGTCCGACAATCGGCCCCTGGTCGGTGTCCATGGACCCGGATAGGACGTTGACGCGTATGAACGCCGCTCCTGTTGCGGCGGCAACAGCCAGGGCGGCCAGGCCGTCGTTGCGCAACACGTTGACGCCCACCGGCACGGAGACCGTCGATGCCACGGCGGCAACGGCGCGAGTCATGGCCGCGATGGTGAGCTTGGGTACATCGTCGGCGAAGAAGGGGGCATCGCCAAAGTTCTCCACCATGAGGGCGTCGAAGCCGGCTTCCATGAGGGCGGTGGCGTCGGCCACGGCCCCGGCAACCGTCTCGTCGAGCGGCACTGGTCGCGGAGAGCCGGGGAGCGGTCCGAGGTGGACCATGCCGATGAGGCCGCTGATCACGGCCTTATGTCGGCGTGGCGTAGCGCGGCTTCGGCGAGATCGCCCGAGGCGGCAAGGCTCTCCGCGTCGTCGGCATCGAGGAACCCGACGACGACCCGGCACCAATCGGCAGCTTGGCCGCGGATCACGTGCTCGGCATCCTCGGGCCCGAACACCCACCTGGCGTAACCGGGGCCGACGAGCTCCACGCGCACCTCCTCCGGGTACTCCTCGCCCGCTTTGGCGAATGCGTTGGGCAGGGTGGCCCACCCGAGCCAGGCGATGTGACGGAGCCGGGGGGTGTCGATGATCTCCTTGTCGAGTGAGGTGAGGATTTCCAGGCCGTGAGCCCAAGTGTCGGCGAGCCGCATGGTGGCGAAGGTCTGTGCCGAGACGTTGCCGTTGAGCCATTGCACTCTGTCGTTCTGACCGAGACGGCTCAGGGCGTCGACCACGTCCGCCCTGGCGAACCGCCACTGCTCGATGACCTCCTGGGGACGGCGGTCCTTGGCGCTCTCGACTCCGGCCTGTTCGAAGCCCTCTACGCCGCCGTGCTCCGCAAGCGCCTTTTTGGGCACGACGTCGTTCGTCAACACTCCCGCGATGTGGCGCTCGGCCCACCACAGGTAGGCGATCGTGTCCTGAACCGTCCATCCCCGGTCGCCGACCTTCTTCTTCCAGTCACGATCGGGGGCGCGTTGCAGCGACTGGTCCAGTCCCTGCTGCTCGGCGACAAGATCGGCCAGGATCTCTCTCATCGAGTCCAAGGCTAATCGCTGGGGGAGGGCCCTTCTTCCGGGGCAAATCCGTTGATCGTGTCGATCATCTGGCGGAGTCGGCCCAGTCCGCGGCGGTTGAAGTGGAGCCGCAACCGGGGGAGGTCCACGTGGTCGTTCGAGGCGACCTCGGCATCGGTGGCTTCGATAGCGTCGATGGTTCCGCTGGCAAGGATGTCGGCAAACTCGTCGTTGAGCCGTGCCACCTGCTCCACGGTGGGTGCGGACCTGAGCCGCAGCACGAGCCGGTCGCCCACGTAGCGCTGCGAGTGATAGTTGGCGTAGAACCCGCATACCTCTTCGGCGGCTTCTTCGACCGTGCGGGTGTGGGTGAACAGAGCCAAATCGTCCGGGGCGATCATCCCCTGCTCGAGCAGTGTGTCCCTGACGAAGTCCAGCCAACCATCCCAATACGAAGTCCCCGGTGCCTCGACCAGCACGATCGGGCTGATCGGGCTCTTCCCCGTCTGGATCAGCGTGAGCAGCTCGAAGGTCTCGTCCTGGGTGCCGAAACCACCGGGGAACAAGGCAAAAGCGTTCGACTCCTTCATGAACATCAGCTTGCGGGTGAAGAAGTACTTGAAGTTGATCAGGCGGCTCTCGTGGATGTACGGGTTGGCTTCCGCTTCGAAAGGGAGCCGGATGTTGACGCCGAAGGAGTCCTCGGCGCCGGCGCCGAGGTTGGCGGCCTCCATGATCCCGGGACCGGCCCCGGTAACGACCATCCAGCCTTGTTCGTCGCTCATATGTGCGGCGAAGTCTGCAGCGAGGAGGTAGTTCGGCTCGCTCGGCGAGGTCCGCGCCGATCCGAACACGGTCACCTTCGGCACGTCGCGGTACTTGCGAAACACGAGGAACGAGTACCGCATCTCTTTGACGGCGCTGTTGACGAGTTTGAGATCGCCGCGATCGGCGTCGTCCCGATGCAGCTTGAGGGCGCTCACCATCAACTCGGCGACGATGTCGGCTCCGTCGTGGTCGTGATCGGGCACATGGGCGGCCACGGCGTCTGCGGCGAGCTGACGGATTCGGGCGTCCAGCTCGGGATCACCTGTCTCGTAGGGTCTCATGGGATCTCCTGATTGCGGTGGGGCTCGCGGCGGCGGGACGACCCCCACCTAGAGTCGCCGCCGTGGCGCACTTGATCTGGGACTGGAACGGGACGCTCTTCGACGATCTTCCCATCGTCGTCGAGGCGGTCAATGCGGCTCTGATCTCCAAGGGAGCGAATCCGATCGACGCTGCTACCTATCGCGCTCGATTCGTTCGTCCCCTCAACCTGTTCTATGAGGATCTGTTCGGCCATACCGTCGACGATGCCTTGCTGGCCGACCTCGACGATATCTTCCAGCAGGCCTACTGGGACGCCTTTGACCGGGCGAGCCTCGCCGCCGACGCCCGGGCAGCCGTGCGGATGGCCGCCGACCGAGGAGCGACGCAGTCGGTGGCATCGATGCTGTGGCACGACATGCTGGTGCCGACGGTGAAGGGATTCGGACTCGACGAGTACATGTTGGCGCTCGACGGCAACCGGGGGACGGCAGGGGAGACCAAGGAGGAGCACATGGTCGGGCACGTGCGCCGGCTCGTGACCATGTATCCCCGACTGCGACCGGCGACGATGACGGTGGTGGGCGACATCACCGACGATGCGCGCGCGGCTCGTGGTGCCGGGGTGAGCTGCATTCTCTTCGATGGGGGAAGCCAGACGAGGGACGCGCTCGAGGCAGAGCAGTGCCCCGTCGTCGACTCTCTGGTCGAGGCCGTTGCCATCGCCCTCGGGGACGTCTAGCCGGCGTCGCCGTCAGACAGATATCCCGAAGGCCTGCTGCAGCAGGCCGAGAAGCTGTTCGGCGTTCATGCCACCCCGCTGGACGTGCACGATCTCGGCCGTCGCGTCGTAGACGACGGTCAGGGGCATTCCCCGCATTCCGAACGTGGCGGTGCTCAGGTCGTTGCCGTTGGTGCCGCCGATGTCGCGGGCGAGAGGCCACCGGCGGTCTATGCCCCACTTGGCGGCGTCGCCGCCCCCCGCCCCGTTGTCCTGGCTGTTGATCCCCACCCAGTTGACCTGGTCGGCCAGCTGGTCGCTGAGGCGGGCAAAGCCGGGGATCTCCGCTTCGCAGACCTCGCACCAGGATGCGAAGAACACGGCAACCGTGGGCTTGCCGGCGAAGTCGGCGAGGGCGATGCGCTGCTCGCGGTCGGCCAGCCCGGGAAGATCCCACGTCGTGGCACCTGTGTCCCCCGTCAAGGCGGTTCCGGCCCCTCCCAGGGATACGAGTGCCACGGCAAGGACGCCCGCGGCGGCCACGGCGATCACGGTTGCTCTGATCGTCCGATTGCGCCGGGCGATGCGGGCTCGTTCTTCGCGTTCCGCCTTCTTTCGTGCTGCCCGGGCGCGCTTCGATCGGCTCATTGAGTGGTGGGAACGCCTCCTGGTCCGGAGTTGTTCCAGTGCACAGCCTGTGGATCGCAAACAGCAGACAGACGGTGGGGCTGCTTTCTGCTTTCTGCTATCTGCCTTCTCCTATGCGAACGGCGGCCCCTCCGGACCGGTGCGGGCGACGGCGCTCCACACCGTCTCGTAGTGATCCCTGTCGAACGGCTCGATGTGGCTGAGCACGAACTCGTCCCAGGCGCGCCGCAGCGGGTCATCGTCCTCGGAGAACATCCACAACCCAGCGGGGATGCGGTCCAGAACGGTGCGCAGGCTCATCGGGGTGCCGACCCGGGTCCGGGTGTCTGCCGAAGTGAAGGACTCGTTGACCTCCACGGCGAGCCTGGCGATCGTGGTCACGAACGGCGGTTTCAGGCCTGGGTAGCGCCGCGTGAGCATCGCCTCGATCTGGTCGCCGGTGGGGAAGTTCTTCTCCCAGATCACCCAGCGGTCGGCGAACGCCTTGTTGAGCGTCTGCGTGCCTGCGTAATCGCGCAGGTCGGTCGGGTTCAGGGTTCCGAAGACCCGCGTGTCCTCCCGCAGGGGAACCGTTTCCCCGGTGGGAAGGTCGACCGCCTGATATCGGTCCAGCAGCCCGTGCAAGGCGAACAGGGTCTCTGCGCCGGCCGCATTGAGTTCTGAGAGGTTGACCAACGCCGGGCCGCGGAGCGCCCGTGTGATGTCGCCGTCCTCCCAGCGTGATTCGGTGCCTCCCTTGCCGTCGCCGTGCAGCTTTACCGACCCGATGAGGGTGATGTCGCGCACTTCGCCCGTCAGCGGGATGCGGTAGTAGGGCAGTTGCAGCATCGCGGCGAACTGTTCCAGATCATGATCCTTGCCCGTTCCCATGTGCCCGCGCAGCGCTACGTGCAGCGGTGTCTCAGTCACCCCGGCGCGCCGTACGGCCTCGATCGCCGCCAGCCGGTAGAGCATTCCGAGATCGACGTAGTAAGGGTCCAACTCGGGGATCTTGCCGGTGCGCTGATCGTGGTCGGGGATGGAGTCGTCGACCTCGAAGGTCTCGAGTTCGATCGGCTTTCCCTCTTCCAGAGGGTCGGTGAACGTGACGGTTTCAGACATGCAAGGCGCTCCTGGTCTCGTCATCGTAAAGCGCGCTCTCGTGAGCCCACCAAGTGTCGCCGCCGGCCAGCGTGATGCTTCGGCGCAGGGCGGCGCGTACTCCGTCGACCATCGCGTCGGTCAGAGCCTCGGGTTTGGCGACGACCCGATGCCGGGAGTAGGCGGCTTCCACCGTGGCGTCGCCGATCCCGATCCCCAGGACCGTCGTCCCGGTGTGCTCGACGGCGTCGACGCTCGCGGCGAGGGTCTCGACCGAACCTCTGGTCATGCCGTCTGCGAGAACGACGAGCAACCGGACCTCGGCGTGTCGGGCGGCGAGCCGGTCCGCGGCGTGGCTCAGGTTCAGCTCGTCGACGTTGGCCGCCTTCTCGAACATCGACACGGGGGGCGCCACCGCGGGCCGGCGCCGTGCCTCTTGGGCGGCCTCGCGCGGCCGAGCCGCCGCCCAGAAGAGGCCGGCTATTGAGGGTTCTGCCGTTTCCCACCGCTCGTCGAAGGTCTTGAGCAGGTAGTGGTTCACCGTTCGGGTGAGCCGATCGGCTGCCCCTCCCTGGCTGCGGCGCAGCGCGCCCCGGGTTCCGTTGAGCCGATCTACGTATGTCCTCTCCGAGTCGTCGGACCGAGCGGCGAATGCTCTGTTGAAGAGCGCTACCTCGAATTCGACCTGCAACTCGTCGCACAACATCGCCAGTGTCCATGCTCCCAATGTGGCGGCCGCCATCGCCCACGGGGCCTTGATTCCCCCAGGCAGTGGGCGTGGCTGAAGCATGCTGGCCGACCCATCGACGAGCAGGCTCACCGCGTAGGCCCGTCTCGTCGGTAAGGAGCGACGCTCGAACATGCGCTGGTAGAGGCCCGCTCCGAGGAAGAGAGCGGCGTACGGAGACAGGTCCCCGGCGTCGTATCCGGAGCGCAGCCCCCTTCGCTGATTGGCGATGAACAGGGGGTACAACTCGCCCGAGATGTGGCGCTGCGCCACCGACCACTTCTTGGCCGCCTCGACGATGGCGCTGCGACCGTCGTCGGCGAACCCGGTGAATCGATGCGGCATCGGGCTCAGAATGAGCTTGCCTCCCTGGCCGGTGGGGAGGTAGACGTCGGGAGCCTCGGAGACCCGCAAGATCTGGTCGGTGGCGGGATCCCCGGCCTGCTCCGTGTCACCCTTCTGGCCGCGCTCGGCTTCCACGAACTGGGCTGCTCTGCGGGTCTCGTCGTAACTCTCGGTGTCCTTGAGGATCGGGCTGACCATCCGCACCGCATCCAAGCCTTCGTTGATGTTGGCCTGCTCGTCCTCCTCGCGCTCAGCGCGTTCGGTGCGGGTTTCCTCAGTCGTGGCCCCCGTGAGCAAGCCGAATTGCCGAGCCACCTCGAGCAACTCCAGGGCGACGCCGGCGGCCTCCCAGGGCCCGTCGGCATCAGCCGCCGCAGTGATCAGCGGCCGAGCCTCTTCCAGCGCCGCCGCCACGACGGGATCGGATCCGCGCTGCAGATCGTCCACGTCCTGGTAATCGCCGACCGCCAGGAAGCAACAGAGGGCGAATTGGCCCATTGGGCGCGCCCTACCCATCGCTGCCGGGTAAGCGGCTCGATACAGGTCACCGAGCACCGACCTGGCTCCGGGATACACGCTCAGGTACTGAGATTCCTGGCGGGCGTCCTCGATGGAGAGGAACAAGGCCTCAGCCGCTTGTCCGCCGGCGCGTCCCAGGGCCTCGAGCAGGGCAACCGGCTCTTCGGGGACGGGTTCATCACTGTCGGGAAACCATTCCTCGGGAAGGGGCCGCTCCTCGTCCAGGTCGGTCACGACCATGTGCACCGTCTCGTGCAACGCCGAGGCCAGAGCCACTTCCGCCGGGGTGACGGGGGCGCTGCGGGCGTATGCGGCCTGGAAGACGCCGGGATCGAGGACTATCTCGCCGCCGCCCGCCGAGGCATGCGATCCCAGCCGCACTCGCAGGGCGTCGTCCTCGGCGAGGGACCGGGCGAAACGGGTGACGGCAGGCGCCACTCTTTGATACCGCGCCACCACGGCCTCGATGGCCCGCTCCTCGGGGGGCAGGATCTCGGCCAGCACTGCTTCGTCGCGCCCGGGCATAGCCGACCATTCTCTCACTTCTCCGAGCCCCCGGAGGGACGCTTTGGCTACACTCCCGCCCTTAGATCCGGGATCCACCCCGGTTCTGATCCCGATAGGGAGGGAATCCCCCAGTAGGGAGGGAAACAAGACATATGACAAAGAAGATGAAGTTCCGCCACTTCGGTGCGCTCGTTCTTGTATTCACGCTCGTCGCAGCTGCCTGCGGCGACAGTGAGGGAGGGACGACGACTACCGCGGGGGCGACGACCGAAACGACGATGGCTCCGTTCGAGGCCGGTCCGCTGGGAGCGGTCGAGATCGCGCCGGGAGGGGCGGTCGAGATCCGAGCCTTGCAGGCGATCTCGGGCGACGTTGCCTTCCTCGGCGTCGACCAGGTGCGAGGTATCGAGTTGGCGATCGAGGACTTCGGTGACATCAACGGTCACCCGGTGAACCTGGGTACGCCCGAAGATGATCTCTGCTCGGCCGAAGGCGGCCAAGCCGGTGCGCAGGCGATTCTCGCTCAAGAGAACGTCATTGGCGTCATCGGGACGACGTGCTCTGGCGCCGCCGCGGCAGCTTCGCCGCTGCTGACGGCTGCCGGGATGGTGCTCGTTTCGGGCTCCAACACGTCGCCGTCCCTGACGTCGAATCTCAAGGGGATCGCGGGTGAGAACTACCACACCGGGTACTTCCGGACCGCCCACAACGACCTGTTCCAGGGCGCTACGGCGGCCCAGTTCGCCTTCGAGGAGCTCGGCCTGACCAAGGCTGCGGCCATCCACGACGGCGACCCGTACACGGACGGCCTGGCCACGGCGTTCGCAGATGCGTTCGCCGATCTGGGCGGCGAAGTGGTTCTGTACACCGCAGTCAACAAGGGCGACACCGACATGACGGCGGTGCTCACCGAGACCGCGGCCGCTGGTCCCGAGGTCGTCTACTTCCCCATCTTCCAGCCTGAGGGTGACTTCATCATCCAGCAGGCCGGTGGGGTGGCAGGCCTCGAGGACGTCGTGTGGTTCGGCGCCGACGGCCTCCTGGTGACGGCCTTCATGGAGCTGGCCGAGAGTGCGGGCATGTACTTCTCCGGTCCGGACCTCCGTTTCGGGGCCAACGCCGGGGTGACCGGGGTCAGTTACGATGACCTCCGGGCTCGCTATGAGGCCGACTACGGCGAAGCGCCGCTCGCGGCGTTCCACGCCCACACCTACGACGCCACGATGATGCTGCTCAGCGCCATCGCGGACGTAGCGGTGGTCGGGGACGACGGCACGATGTACGTCGATCGCCAGGCGCTGCGTGAGGCCATGACCGGGACGTCGGGCTTCAGCGGTGTCATCGGCACCCTGGAGTGCGATGCGTTCGGCGACTGTGGCTCACAGGCGATCTCGATCGTCCGCCACGATGATCCGTCCGACCCCGAGGTCGGCAAAGCAAACGTCGTCTTCAGCTTCTCGCCCACGGGCTGAGTGGCCGTAGGCACGACCAACTAGAGCTGGAGGGGCCCGGCCCGATGGGCCGGGCCCCTTCGCAAGCAATTAGACACATCGGAGGAGAGACGAGCGCGTGGCAACCCGCACGACGACCATGCCGGGGCTGAGGCTCAACCAGGACGTAGCGACGCTCGCCGTCGACGTATTTCTCTTTGCGATGAAGGTGGCTCTGGGCTTCTTCGCGCTGTGGGCTGTCGTGGGCACGATCGCGCTACAGGTCAACGGCGAAGGCCTCACCGGCGCCGCCTGGCGAGATCTGGTCGTCGGGGGCCTGGCCCAGGGCTTCATGTACGGGTTGATCGCCTTGGGCTACTCGATGGTCTACGGGGTCCTGGGATTCATCAACTTCGCCCACGGCGAGGTCTTCATGTCCGGGGCGATGGCCGGGTTCTTCGTAGCCGACGCGCTGTTCGACTCCGGCATGTGGGAGAGCGCCTTCTTCCTGGCTTTCCTGATCGTTCTGGCGTCGTCCGTGCTCGTCTCCACGACTATTGCCGTCCTCGTGGAGCGCATCGCCTACCGGCCGCTGCGCGGAGCGCCCCGCCTCATCCCGCTGATCACCTCGATCGGGATGTCGTTCTTCCTCCAGTACGCGGTGCGTGGACTCGTCGGCGACGGCTTCAAGACCTTTCCGCTGCTTCCCCAGGGCCTGCAGGACCGCGTGTCGTTCTTGGGGCTCGAGATCGAGGGGATCAAGCTCTTGGTCATCGGGACGGCGATCGTATCCATGGTCGGCCTGTGGCTGTTCGTGGAGCGCTCCCGGACCGGCCGTGCCATACGGGCCGTTGCCGAGGACAAGGAGATCGCCGGCCTCATGGGCATCGACGTCAATCGCACGATCGTGACGACCTTCGCCGTCGGCGGAGCCATGGCGGGCGTGGGCGGCATGCTGTGGGCGATGCTGTTCCGCAAGGTGTTCTTCCTCACGGGGTTCCTACCCGGCATCAAGGCCTTCACCGCCGCCGTGTTGGGCGGGATCGGCAACCTCGTCGGAGCCATGATCGGCGGGGTGACTCTGGGATTGGTCGAGGCCTCCGGCCCCAACATGCTGTCCGGGCTCTCCTGGGCGATCCCGACCTGGCTCTCCTATGCAGGGGCGGGGGGCTCGGCGCTCGTCGTGGTCTGGGCGGTGCGGCGACTGCGTGATGGGGACGTCCGCAAGACGAGCGCGTCTGTGGGCATGCTCGTGATGGGCGGGGTCGGGGTGCTGCTCGGGATCTTCGTCCTGCCCGGCTTCAGCACGACCATTCCAGGCGCCTCACAACTCAAGGACATGATCGCCTTCGTCGTCCTCATCGGAGTGCTGATGGTCAGACCGGTCGGCCTGCTCGGGGAGCGGCTCGCCGTGGAGGACCGGGCATGACGGCGACGCTGAGCCCCCCGACGACCGCGCCCCCCCTCGACGCGCGCAAGATCCTGGGCCAGGGCGCCATCGCCGGTGTTACGGGGGTCTTCCTCGCTTCGATCGGCATGGTCGAGGTCTTCGACACCCGTCTCGTAGTCGATCCGATCCTGTCGCTCGGGTATCTGGCACTGATGTGGATCCCGGTGCTCTTCGGCTACCGGGTCACCTACGAGCCCGTGCTGGAGGGCATGGCGGTCCCGGTGAAGGGGCGCCACAACCTGGTGGCCGGGGCGCTCACCGGGCTGGCCGGCGGCGCCATGCTCGGGTTCTACCTCCTCCTGATGGAGGCGGTCAACTTGCGCGAGGTGCTGTTGAACGTGACTCCCGCGCTGGCGGACCTGCTCGCCTTCGATCAGCCGACCGGTGTGGGCGCGATCCTGCTGGTAGCCATCGGCAC
>JABAOH010000014.1_pt4 | contig 21069 bp, 12 predicted proteins | sample 7062181 | NCBI WGS metagenome assembly JABAOH01 (sample SAMN14538630, study PRJNA623070) | marine sediment metagenome | biome: marine biome [ENVO:00000428]; feature: marine pelagic biome [ENVO:01000023]; material: deep marine sediment [ENVO:00002113]; isolation source: pool of 5 deep marine... | reverse complement strand
CTACGAGAACATATTCGAGGTCAGAGACGCATTTGGCGAGAAGATGGCGTTCACAGGAGGAGCAGATACATCCTCAATAACCATAGACAGACTTGAGCCAGACGGATTGAAGACAGTCACTGTTATCTATCAGGAGAGCTATCCCACCATTATAATAACACCAGACAGGGACAGATACGATCTGAACTCTCCGGTTAACCTGGAGATTCTTGTCATAAACGGAGGAGAAAAGGTTGAATACCCATACCTTGAGATTGAGATATATACGCCACAGATGGATGTTATGTTCACCACTATAGAGAAGCTAGATGAGATGGAACCCCTAGAAAAGACAGAGATGTACGAGAGATTCGTTATACCTACCTATGCACCCGGCGGAATGTACCTGGCATCTGCAAGGTTCAGGGAGAACTTCGTAACCCTTGCATCAGCAACAGGAAACTTCTTCGTGGCTGGCGGAGCAGGCGTGGGAATACCAGAATCCGTTCAGGTACTGATAGTATTAATAGTGATAATAATATTAGGATACTTTTCAATAAGGAGATTAAGAGAGGTCAGGAAAGCAGGACCTATGGTAAGCCCGTTAGAGGGGGTGTGATATGTATATTTTCGGTATTGATGTTCCCATACTGGAACTGCTGGTGATATTCTCCATAGTGGTTGTGATATACCTAATAATCCTGGAGTTTGAGTTCAGACAGTTAAGGAAGATAACGAAAAGATTCGATGAAGAAGAGATAGCTCTGGGAAGGGCAATGCGGGAGCTGAGGGATGAGATAAGCAGCCTTAGGAACGTGATACAGACTGCTCCAACAAAGACCAAGAAGGCCTAATTCTCGGATTTGTTTAAGATATTTTTATAGAAAGAATAGTTATAATAATATATGACGAAAAAGCAGTGGTTCTTCGTTCTGGTGATTTTAGTCCTATGTATTATTTCAGTGAGGTTTAACACACTTGCAGCTGTCCAGGAGAGCTTTGTCTTGGATCTTTATTCCCCACTGTTCAAGTACAATGAGAGCTTGTTCAATGACACATCCTCGAGTCAGGAGAATGTCTACAACGGGAGCGAGAACGTCACTTTCTGGATAGCTATACCCAAGAACTCAACCATAATCAACGCTACCTTTAACGTGACAGGCAAGATAGTCCCGGTATACGAAAAATCCGTTATATCGAACGGTCTTATAGGAATATCCATAGGAAACGCCACACCCAATTCTTATAACGAGATATCTGCAGGTACTCAGGGCAATGATGGGACGATCAGGCTGTTGTATGGAGTTAATGGATCCTGGATATGGAACTCCACCATATCTGTAAATAGCCAGATATTCTCCACGTTTATAGACAACGTAACCTTAGACTCTGGAGATGAGATAGCTGCTGGTTCCTCGAATGATAGTGTTTATCTCTTGGATTCAAGCGGCAACATACTATGGATAAAGGACACCGGAGGCGATGTCAAATCAGTTAAGATAGCTGACCTGTACGAGGACGGGTCGAACAAGGTGATAGCAGGATCGGACATGGTATATATTCTGAACTCAAGCGGTGGTGAGAACTGGAGTTCTAGCATCGGTGGATGCACGAGCATAAATGAACTGGTTGTTGGTAACATCACAAGCGATAGCGGTAATGAGATAGTGGTCGGGTGTAATGGTGGTAAGATATTCATACTGAACGCCACGGGTGATGTGGTAAACAACGTAACCATTGGAGCATCAGCTATCAACAGCGTGGATATAGGGAACGTGACCTCAGATCCAGGTAACGAGATTGCTGTTGGATCAGCAGACAACTATGTTTACATATTAAATTCAACTGGTGATGTGGTTTGGAACTACTCTACTGGCGGGAGTATTAACAGCGTGAGGATAGGTGATGTTACAACCCAATACAGTGGGAACGAGGTTGTGTGCGGTTCCAATGATAAGAAGGTTTATACGCTTGATAAAGATGGAGGCCTCATCTGGGATTTCGAGGCTAAGAGTTACATAAACACCATCGCAATAGGAAATCTCACCATAGATGATGGGAACGAGGTTGCTGCTGGGGCAGGCAACGGCTATCTCTACACCTTCAACTTCGATTACTTCCCCACCAACCTGAGCATAGATGTTGGAGCCACGGGAGGATACGACTGGAACTACTCAGGAAAGCTCAGGGACACCCAGGAGGTTTATGGGATAAATTCCTCGATACAGAGCTTTCTGAATACCTGTACAGAGGACCCAAGCGGTTTCTGCAATGTATCCTTCGTTTTCCATTCGGATTACGAGGGGATGCTCAATGTTTCCGCTGTAAACATAACCTATAACTACAACACATCGGCTGTAATCCAATACCAGAACGTCTCTGCATGGTCCAGAACGAATAATATATTGGTCAATGAATCAGTGGGAAATTATGTAAGAAACATAAGCTTCGTTCTCAACCCCGCAAACGACATCGAGGTCAGGTACATAAAGGTAAACTCCACTGCAACCGCTTGTGACTTCAACGGAACAAGGTACAACACAACAACAGTGAACGGAGACAATGTTTGTGACGTAACGAACTTCACAATCAACAGCACGGGTTCCCTACCACCCCACGCCTCGCTCTGGGACAACAACATGTCCACTGATGTCCCTGTCTATATGAGCGAATTGCCTCCGTACAACACCACGGGTCCTGACAATTACTACTGGAAAAAGAACTTCACTATCTACAACATCACTGGCTTTCCCACCATGACCCTGACCAATGTAACTGCCAACGTAACCCTTAACGACAGCGTGGTCAAGGGATTTGAGTATCTGAAGGTTTGGTGGTCTGCACAGTGGTGTGATATTACACCATCATCAGAATCCAGTGATTGCAACACCTCTTCCCCGACCTATTATTCAACAACNNGATTTCAAACAACCCTCGTTTACAGAAAACACGAGCTGGCAGGTTGGTGGGTTGAGGAACCTCAATGCGAATCTTTCGAGTCCAGACGTCACACCGAGTTCGGACATATGGGGTGAGGATTTCAGCTACTCTGTCTATTTAAGTGACCCCGAGGGTAACATGGTCAACATCACCCTGTGGGTCAGATTAAACACAACCGGGGTCTGGACATCCAGGGGAACTCAGAACGTGACATCATCTCAGACAGTGTACTTCAACCTCACATCTGATAACACATGGATGGGTCTGAACAGCTACAAGTTCGAATTCCAGGATTTCAATGCAAGCGGGGACCCCATCCATTCGAAGGAGAACACATCAGTCTCATCTGGCCCTGATGTTCAGAAGCACAACGTCTCTATAGTCCATATCTATGGGAACGAATCCTCTGTAAACAGGGAGCAGACCACCTTCCTAATAGTGAGGGTTAACGACACCAACCAAAGCGCCTGGGTTGGTTCAGGGGTCTCGTGTAGGTTCTGGGTAACCACCAACGGTTCTCAGTTTGATTCAGGTCACGACAACGTCACCAACTCCTCTGGTCACTGTGTTTTCGACTTCACCCCGAACAACACCTACTCTGCTGCAAACCAGACATGGGTGGCAGGTGTTTACAATGATACCTATTACCTGGACATGAACTCGAGCAACTTCGTTGTGACTGTGAAGGGCAGACTGAATGTGACCATGCTGCTGCCACAGGACAACCAGAGCCTGCTCAGAAATTCAAGCAACTATTTCCTAGCAAGATTGAAGGATGAGTATGGGAACTGGGTCAATGCATCTGGCTACAACTGCTCCTTCTGGTTCAATGATACGTACATCAACAGTTCTGATACCAATGCAACGGGGTACTGCAACTACTCATGGCACCCTGCATGCAGTGTTTCTCTGGGAACAGCCTGGGTTAACGTAACCCTCTCGGGAAATGCATCAGAGTTCTACAACATATGGAACAATGAGAGCCATGCCAGGATAAACATGACAGATGAGCTGAAAACAAACGTGACCAACCCATCTGATTACTCTTCTTATAAGAAAGGGGATAACGTTACTCTGAACTCAACTACCAATGACACCTGTGAACTTGCCTCTCCAGGCGATTTCAATGTTACTTGGTATAAGAAATGGAAAAAGACACTTAGGATAGATTTCAACGAGAGTGGTGGAATAAACAGGACAAGAGAACCCTTCATAATAAATGGTTCCCAGCTAGAGGACCTTGGAATAGACTTGAGTGATTGGAAGATCAACTACACGATTGTTATTCAGGGCGGATCAGAAGTTGAGAGCGAGATCAAGGCCTGGACAGATGATAACAAGAATGAGACCAATGAGAGCCAGGAGTATCCCAACAACTATTCTGAACTTGTTTTCCTTCTGAATCTGAATGCTTACCAATCCAAGACATACTGGATTTACTACAATGAATCCAACCCCTCTGACTACAACATTTCTTACATCCTGAACGGTGGGTTTGAGAACAACGACACATCCAAATGGCAGTACATAGAATCAGCTAACTGCTTTGTTGCTGATATTGACAGGTGCAAGGGTTACACGACCGAGGAGGGAACAGAGACCACCGGGAATTATTCACTGTATCTGTATTCAGAGTGCACAACAGTGGGATGCAACACAGTGGAGATAGAGCAAAATCTGACAACCCAGATCAATTCCAGCTACATAAAGGTCAGATACAGGGCTTGGGGTGAGTTCAACAACGCATCAGGCGCCTATCTCAAGGTGGAGGCAGGGAACAGTAGCTGCAACCTTACCACTACACCAGGAACCTCCTATCCAGCGTCCCAGTGGAATGATTACTCATGTTACAACACCTCGTTCCAATCTGCGAAAAACGTATCCATTAAGATACACGACGTTTTGGACTCTGGTGGTGGGATGGGGGCGTCCCATGTTTACATAGACTACATCTGCATTGCCAATTCATCCGGGGACTGCATAACACTGGATTCCGGAGCAGAGCTTACCAGGAATGTCACCTCACAGACTGGGATAGGTTCAGGAGACAACATGACATGGGGTATCCCACTCAACGAAACCCTTGGTAAGAGGAGAGTCCTTGCGAATGCGTCAGGTGACTACTACCAGTTCGGTCAAGACTGGGTTGATATCCTGATATACGGATGGAGTGAGGTTTCTTCAGGGAACATATCCTCTAACCAATGTATGTACAACCAGACCTTTGTGTGCATGCGTAATGCAACCCTTACCCTGTTCTGCAACATAACAGACGCCAACACAAGCCTTGGTATTGAGAACTACAACGTGAGCTTCTACGGTGATGATTCATTCCTGGGATACAACCTGACAAACCAGTCTGGGATTGCGTTGTGGACCTGGGAGAATTCCACTGATGCGCTTGGACAGCACAACATCACCTGCAACATATCAGATCAGCCAAGTTTGTACTACAATACAACCCCTGATGACAATCTTACGATATACTTCAACATAACCACCGGGAACACCACAGGAGAGCTGCTGCAGATCCCCCAAGAGGAGAACGCAACCAACATGACCAAGGCCTACAACCACACATTCTCCCTGAATCTCATTGTAAACAATACAGGAAACGATACCATGTATGATGTTGATTTAAACATAGCAACCCCAACAGGTATACATGCCTCGTCTGTGAATTGTCCTGTTATACCTACAAATTCTTCATGCAACGTAACCTCCCAGATTGATGTCACTTATGAGGCAGTTTCAGGCAACCAGACGATAAACGTAACCCTTTCATGGTTAAATGGTGACACTAGTCAGGATAACACATCCAACCAAACAAGCGTAACGGTTATTAACAACACAGTTTTGAATATTGTGGAATCTTGGATAAACTACAGCATAGCAAGAGGAGATACCAAAAACATAGGGAACTTCACTGTAGAGGCGTTCGGTAACACCGAAATTCTAAACATAACCTTTTCAGAGGAGGGTGATAATGCTAGCGATATAAGCCAGTGGATAAGCTATGATCCGGTAAACATATCAAGCATAGCCAGACTGACAGACCAGTTAGTCCTGATAAACATGAGCATCTCCTCGAATGCAACCCTTGGCATCTATCTGGCGAACATCACAGCGAATGCAACCGGTTCTTCCTGCTCCCCAGAGGAGGAGTGTTGGGACTACATGCTACTCAACCTCTCAGTCATGGTACCTGACTGGGAAAGGGACCCGGACAACCTCTCGAAAACCATTGGCCTGATATCTGACAACGGGACAATAGGCAGCATAACAGTAACCAACAACAAGGATGCTAACTATACCTTCGATGTCAACCTTTACGGTAACGGAACTTCGTACATAAACGCTTACCCCACCAGTTTCAATATAACATCCTTTGGGAATCAGATTATCATGGTGTATCACAACACAACTGATACTTATAACCCCGGATACTGGTTTGTCAATCTGACCATAAGCAACCTGGATGGTGCATTCCCATCCGAGCTGAACACAAGCGTATATCTAAACGTTATCAACATGAGCGTTCAAATAATCTCTCCGAACCAGACAAATCCAACCTCTGCCATAAATGCAAGCGATACTGTTAACATAACAGCAAACGCAACCCTGAGCGGTGTTCCTATATCATCCGACATGGTCTGGACGGTTATGATAGCTGGACAACCCTGCACAAACGTTCAATCAAGATACAACTCCACTGAGGAGTACTGGGAGATAAACTGCAGTGCTCCCTCTATTGCCGGGAACCCGATTAACAACAGCCTGAATGTTACAGGCAACTACACTGCCATGCAAGGGACCATTGTTTCTGATATCGAGCCAGATGCTGTGGTATACGATGACATCACTCCGCCCCAGTTCTCGGTTGTTGAAGCGACACCTGCCAACTATTACCATAACGTGCCATGGATACTGTTCAGTGTGGTGGTAACGGACAATGGAGCTGTTGACTCTGTGTGGGCAAACGTAACCTATCTGTCAACAACGGTTACGCTGACTAACTACACCCAGAGCGGTAACAACTACACATTCAATTTCTCCAATCCCAACAATGTAACGGATTACGATATAACAGTGTTTGCAAATGATACGAAGAATCAACTCAATTCCACAACAGGATGGTTTGACGTCTACAAGCCGTTGTGGTTCATGGGGAGCTCCCTGGACCCTAAGAGCAGGAACCAGACCATTAACTTCACCTTCTACAGGGCAAGCACCAACTACATTATCCATCACTTCGGGACCAACGCATCCCAGGGAGACTACAACCATACCATACACAAGAGGGATTATGATTTGCTCGTCACCTTTGGTAATCAGAATTTCAGGTTCAACAGCCTCAATGCAACCCTTTCGGCTATATACCAACATGGTATCCCCGATCCCAATAATCTTACGAATCCAGCAAGATTCGATTTGTTCCCGAATGCATCTTCAGAGGACATCAGCAACATAGACCTCCCAGATACCGCAGAAAATATTCTGATGGCAGTGGCTTTGGAGGCTCCCTATCTGAATTATTCAAATAAAATCATCACACTTGATTACACATCCGCCCTGTCAGGCGGTTCGTACGAGGAGGGTGATTTGAGAATCCTTAACTGTACAAACTGGGACTTCTCAGGTAGATCATGCCCTGCTGGCGAGTTCGCCCATTTCAATGAGAGCATAACAGCTAACGTAACAACCAACACCTTTACCTTTACCACAGGTTCATCAACCGCCTATGCTCTTGCAGAATCGTGCTATCCCAATACATGCGGAGCCGCTCCTCCACCACCTCCACCCGGCGGGCCCGGAGGACCCTCTGGCCCTTCCGGTCCTGTAACCCCACCAACACCAACCGCTGTGTGTGGGAACGGGGCGTGCGAGACGGGGGAGAATGAGCTGAATTGCCCGGCAGATTGCCTTGAGTACCCGTTCGATGTGAGAACCGATGTGGGAGACGAGATATACATACAAACCTTCCCTGGTGAAAACAAGACCTATCCGTTCACCATAGTAAACAAACTGGAAAAATCAATAATCGCTTTCTTGCTATTACAGGGCCTTGAGGAGTATATCACACTTGAAAAGGAGATTGTGGGCATAAAGGCAGGTGGAAATGAAACAATCAATCTTTACATTACTATACCAGATGGCATAGACCCTGGGTTATACAAAACAAGCCTCTCAATAACCTCAGAAGGGGAAACAAGGGAAGTTCCCGTTACTCTTGATGTAAGACTGGCTGGAAGAAATCTCCTATCACTGGATGTTGAACTGATATCGCCTACTGTAGCCATTGGAGGAGATGTGAGGTTTAAGGTGGAACTCAAGAACCTCGGCTACAAAAGAAAGTTTGACATCAACATGACCTATATGGTAAAGACTGATACAGAACGCACAGTAAAAAAACAAAGTGAAACAATAGAGATCGAGGATGTGCTAACCTTCACCAGAGTCCTATCCCTTGGGGGTCTGGAGATAGATCCTGGTTCATATTTCCTTGAGGTGTGGGCGGATTTTGATGAGTTTTCTGTTAAGGATGTTGACGGGTTTGAGATAGTTGAGTTCTCCCTGCTTGACATGTTTTTCGCTGTTATTCCGTGGCTGATACTCGTTCTGGTACTGGTCACCTTCGGCTACTTCGGCAGGCTTAGGTACATTAAATGGAAACTCAGCAGGGTCAGGTATCCACTACCCGTGAACTTCGGTAAGATCCCCAGGAAAAGCGACAAGGTATTCTGGCTGGGTAAGATCGCTGACACTGATAGGGATGCTTGGTATGATCCAAAGGATCTCATGACCCACGTTCTGATAGCAGGATCAACAGGAGCAGGAAAATCTGTCGGAGCCTCTATATATGTTGAGGAGGCCCTGGAGAAGAAAATACCTGTTATTGTTTTTGACCCCACTGCCCAGTGGACAGGGTTTGTAAGGGCATGCAAGGATGATCATGTTCTGAAGTATTATTCGAAATTCAGGATGGATAAGAGACACACAAAACCATACAAGGGAATGATATTTGATATTGAAGACCCACACCTCGACCTGGACTTCAAGAAGTACATGAATCCTGGGGAGCTCACTATCTTTACTATGAATAGTCTGAAGGCCGGGGAGTACGATATCGCGATAAAGTGCATAGTGGACTGCATGTTCAGGATAAAGTGGGAGGAATCCACTGAACTGAAGATGATAGTGGTTTTCGATGAGGTTCACAGGCTTTTGGAAAAGTATGGAGGAATCGGTGGTTACATATCACTTGAGAAGGCGTGCAGGGAGTTCAGGAAGTGGGGAATAGGAGTGATAATGTGCTCCCAGGTCCTAGCAGACTTCAAGGAAGCCATAGCAGGTAACGTTTTAACAGACATACAGCTTAACACAAAATCCCTGGTTGACATAGGGAAGGTCAAAGAGAAATACGGCCCCATCTATGCCCAGAGGGTCTCAAGGCAGGGCATAGCGGTAGGAATGATCCAGCACCCGAGATACAATGAAGGAAAACCATGGTTCATCAACTTCAGGCCGCCCTACCACAATCCACACAAGATAAGCAATGAGGAAATGAAGATGTACAAGGAGTTTGCAGCCAAGCTGGATAGCATCGAGATGAGGATAGAGGCCATGAAGAGAGAGGGTAAGGACGTGTTTGACATAGAACTGGAGCTGAAGCTTGCGAAAGATAAACTAAAGCAGGGAAGGTTCAGAATGGCTAAGATATATATAGAATCCCTTGAAAAGTATTTTAGGTAGATGACAAATGCCGGAAAAGAAACCCAAAAAGACGGAATCTGAGGAGAACGTTATAACATCAGAGGAGTTTGAGAAGCTGGAGGAGAAAGAGGCAAAGAAGAAGTTCCTCGGATTTGTGAAAAAAAGAAAAGAGGAAGAACCAGAAAAATCGAAAGAGGAAAAACCAGCGGAACCCAAGGAAAAAATCTCGCTGGATACCCTTAACCTGAAGGTGGAAAAGCTGGGAGGAAAGATAGAATCTCTGGAAGAGATAAGGCACACGGTTGATGAGAGGTTCTCAAGGCTATCAGAGGAGATAGGAGAGCTCAGGTCCTCCATTCTGGAGAAGGACAGGGCTTTTGACAAGGTCGAGGCAGGGTTCAGCAAGATGGAAGAGATCGTTGAGGAGCTAGAACCCACCAAATTAAGGAAGGAACTTGATAAAAAAAGTGAGGGTATTGTTAAAAACCAGGCCAAGATAGAAGCCTTAGGTTTTCAGATAAAGGAGTTGTCAAAGACCATCAAGGGTTTCAGGGATTTACTTGGAAAGATAAAGGATGTCAAGAACCTTGTAAACATATCCAATGAAATGAGTAAAATCTTTACAAAGGTACAGCAGGAGAGGAGAACCATAAACAAGACCGCTGGAAAGATAGAGACCATTTTTTCTGAGCTGAGCAAAAAGGTATCCGAGTTCGATACATACAAGGACAAGGTGGATTTCAATGCAGAGACCATGCACGATCTGATGAAATCCCTGGATATGCTGGAGGTTAAGCTAGAAGACGTACTGAAAAAGGAGGATATGACAAAGATTGATGAAAAGATTAAGAAAATGGAAATAGCCCTCAAGGATGATGTGCAGGATATAAAGGATATTGTGAACATGCTGGTTTCGTCACTAAAGAAGACAAACCTCAAAGAGATTCTAGATAAGCAGGGCATTGAATCCGTAGGCAGCATCAGTGACAGGGTAAACCAGCTGCAGAAGAGGCTGGAAGCTATGGAGGGTCTTGCCAGTGGAATGAGTTCCCTGCAAAACGACGTCGAGGCATTGAGAAGGGGCATGGACAGCCTGAAAACCAAGGCAGAGACCACTGAAAGGGTGGAAAGGAAGGTTGTGGAAGAGAAGAAAATGGTAGAAAAAAGGAGGGTGACTGACGCTCTCTCAGATATGATTGCTTACGTAAGGAATTGTCTGAATCTGGGCTATACAACGAAACAGATAAAGAAGGAGCTTCTGGAAAAGGGATGGCCTAGGAAGACCATTAATGAGATATTACTCAGGGAAATTATTAGGATGAGGAAAGAAGCGAGAGCGAGGGAATCCAGTGAGTCAGGCAAGCTGAAAATGAAGGAGATGATCGTTAGCCCCACATACTGAACCCACAACTGATATTTTCTTAACAATTTATATCAAAAATTCAATTAGTTATTCAAGCCTCAGTAGCTCAGTAGGTAGAGCGATCGCCTCGTAAGCGATAGGTCGGGGGTTCGAATCCCTCCTGGGGCTTCTTTATCTTTTGTCCAGATTAGGAATAGTGATGTTAAATTATAGGACATTTTTATTAATAAAACCAAAAACAATTTTTTTAATATGAAGAAATTATTTTTTATCATTCTGCTTTTGTTGATTTTGGTTAGCGGGTGTGTTCAGGAGCCTGTGGCATGTACGCAAGATGCCAGGCTATGCCCTGACGGGACTTATGTGAGCAGGATTCCGCCGGACTGCGAGTTCGCCCCGTGCCCGAAATGTTCCGAAGGCGAGACAATAAATGAGACTTGCCCTGATGGAACGCCATACCTTAAATACAGTTGTGATGAAAAGAGTGAATGGCATGAGGTTGTGTATGTTAGGAATCCCTGCGAGGGCCTTCCCGGAAATGCCCAGGAAGAGTCGGTTGCGCCAGATTCCGAAAAGGTGGTGGTCGGGATCCCGGAAGATATCGAGAAAAACTGCATCGGTTTTCTTATTGGTGCCCCGGACGAATCAAAAGAGATAGCCGACATAGGCGGGGCATGGGCAAGACCTCATCATGGACCCTTTGCATGGGAATATATCGAGGAAAGCAAGGGAAATTTTGATTTTGAAGAAACTGACATGTGGGTAAAGGGAATCCAGAGAAACCACATAGCGATACTCGCAACTATATGGCCTTTTGCGGACTGGGACCAGGAATCATGTCATGGGCCCGAGTGCGAAGTGAGCCCTGAGGACCAGTTTTACCCGGAAATAGAGAAAGGAAAGGAAGTGGGCATACCCGAATCAAGATGCGCACCCTGCAGCCTTGATGACTACAAGAGCTTCCTTACTAGACTGGTTGACAGATACGACGGCGACGGAACGAATGACATGTCAGGCCTGACAATCCCGATAAAATACTGGGAAATTCTGAATGAACCGAGCATGAACGAGGACGAGCTTACCTTCTACAAGGGAACGGAGGAAGAATATGTGAAAATCCTGAAAGCTAGCTATGAGGCAATAAAAGCAACCTGCCCGGACTGCAGGATCGTCCAAGGCGGCGCGGCGGGCATAGGATTGGACACACTCGCCTACTGGGAAAAAATCTTTGACCTGGGAGGTGCTGATTACTTTGACATAGCCAATATCCATTTCATAAATTTCGGGGATCGGGACACCCTGAACGTGAAGGATTTCAAACAGCTCATGGACGGGAAGGGGATAAGCAAGCCGATATGGGTTACAGAGGCGCAGTACAAATCAGAGAACGAGGTTGAACCATCAGTTGACGGTGCTCTGGGTGCAGGCGCATCGAAGATATTCTTCGTGAGCTTCACTGCTGGGCAAATGGTTCCCCCTATGCCCGGCCTGCACTCAGAAGTTTATGAGAGGATGCCGGGAAAATGTGGTTAGAATGAAAAGAATTTTTATGATTTTAATCCTATTGGTTCTGGTTAGCGGGTGTGTTCAGGAACCAGAAGTTCAAAAACCAGAAAAATCGGATTGCCCTTATGAGTGCTGCGTTTATGGAGAATATGAAACAAGGGCCTGCCCTGATGGATACGAATGCAAAGGAAATGTGTGTGTCGGGATTACACGTGAATTTAAAGAAGTTGTGGAAACCCGTTTTGGCGGCGGGGGGACATACTCGACTGATTTTGACTCAATGGAAGAACTGGGTGTCCACTTCAAAAGAATGGGCGCTGGGATAGGGAAAGGCGGTTCAATTAATTTTGAGGTTTGGGATGACCAGCTCGAAAAGGCCCAGGAAAAGGGAATTTGGTTTATGGGGCTTATTGACCCAATCCCAGACCAAAATGGAGATTTTCCCACTGCGAAGGAATTTGCCCTTGAGTTTAAGAAAATAGTTGAAAAATATGACGGGGATGGAATAGATGATTTGCCCGGTTTAAAATACCCGATTAAATATTATGAACTCTGCAATGAAATTAAGTTCATTGCAGAGGGAATGGGGATTGGTGAATGGGAAGGGTTTACCCAAAAAAATTACTTGGATCTTTTTACCAAGGCTTCAGAAGTAATGAAGGAAGCCTGTTCTGACTGCCGGCTTTCTGCTGGATCGATTGTTGATAGCGAGGCTGATAAGGTAGAGAGAGCCCTTGGATATCTGGTTGAAAACGGGGCCAAAGACAATATTGATTTTATTAGTTACCACGCCTATGAGGAATATTTGGATGTTGACAGACTAATGGATAAGCTAAGCGATTTTGGACTTATGGACAGGCCCGTCTTCCTAACCGAGTCACAATTTGGAGGGACGCACGAAAAGATTGACGTCTCTCAGGAAGAGCTAGCCAAAATCCAAACCAGAAGCTATGTTTATGCACTAGCAAAAGGTATTGATAAATTAATGCCGGCTGAACTTTCTGCTTTACCTATATACCCAGAAGGCTTGAAATGGTCTTGTATGATTGATGAAAATGGTCAAAAACGAGATAGTTTTTATGCCTACAAGACACTAGTCTCTGAACTTGATTTCTTTACAGGGGTACGGGAGATCAATAGATATCAATATGAATTTTCAGTCGGGAACAAAAAGATTTATGTTTTATGGGGAACAGGAGAACTTCCCCCTGAAATAAAGGGTAAAGTTAAGGTGACCACGATTGATGGCCAAGGAAAGGAAATGGAAGCTTCAGAAGTAAAATTATCTGATAGCCCAATTTTTATGGAGTTAATAAGTTAATAAAATGAAAATTAAGATATTATAACCAAAATCGGCCTGCACTCGGTTTGTTAGGAACAGTGATGTTAAATCATATTTTAATAATATATAAAGAAAAAACATAATTAATTAATATGAAGAAACCATTTGTTCTTTTGATTTTGTTAATTATTCTGATTGTCACGGTCAGTGGCTGCGCATCGGATACAAGAATACCTCGTGACGAACTTTTTTCATATATTAACAACATAGGCAAAGCACCCCATGCCGCGGATTTTGAGGTTCTACAAAACGGCCAACCCATGCAAGAGGGAACTAGTGGTTACAAAAAGTACTATGACGGAGAAGGGCATTACAGGTTTGATACAGAGATGGAAGGCAAGCAAATTCGTTTTTACGTTTCACAGGAAGAGCCCAGCTACAGTTGTGAATATGTTGATAATGACTGGGTTTGCGAGGAAGCAGGGATTTCATTAACAATGACGTTCGCGCCTGAACAGGGATTTAGTGAACTAAAGAACTATGCTGACAGGTTGGTAGTTGAGGTATTGGCTTCCCAGAATATTGCCGGCACCAGCGCCAAGTGTTTCAGTATTCAGAACACCGATCAACCTGAGAGTTCAATAGAGCTCTGCTTTAGCCAGGAAGGAGCTTTCTTGTCCCAGAAGGTCATAATGATTGCCGAAGGGCAGGAATTCACCACTGAAATCAAGGCGACCAGCTACACTCCTGATGTGAGCAGCGAGGACTTCGAACTGCCGTCTTGATAGGTATATACTCGGTACAGAGAACTATGCCACATCCTACGATTTTTATGCAAAATCACTCCCGGGGCTTCATACTTTCTTGATATCAGTTTTGGTGAGGAGCCAAAAAGAAAATGTGCTAAGCCCTCGGAATTAATTTAGAAAAAATGAACAATCAGGTTTAAAAACATTAAATTCTAATTCTTAATCTTATGATGGGGATAAAAATGAAAAAAATGATTTTCATTCTATTCTTGGTTTTAGCACTTGCTATTTTTATAAAACCTGCATCTGCTGACCCTTTGGATATTGGCGCCTGCCTGACCGAAGCAGGCTGCTCGATGCAGACTGAATCTGAGTGCGAACTCTTGGGGACCGAACCCTTTGGAAGTCAATTTGGAGGAGTAGGTACGACCTGTGACTTGTTTAATACGGGTGCGTGCTGGTTTGAATCGCAGTCAGATTGTATAATAACTACTGCATGGGCTTGCACACTTATGGGAATTGAGTTTATTCCCATACCTCCTATTGAACAGTCAACCTATTTTGCAGGACCAGGAACCACCTGTGATGTATATGTTCCTCCACAGGCAGGAGCATGCTTCGTACATGTAGATATTCCACAAATTCCAGATAGTGAGAATTCTATTGCCTGTTTTGAAGAGACTTATCCTAACTGTCAGGCAATGGTAGAACAGGGTGATGGTTTAACAGTTTTAAATTTTTATCCAAACAATTCATGCTCTGACTTTGTTGGTGCCTGCACGTTTGACGAGTATGGAGAATTTACGCTAGATGAAGATTTATGTAATTTAATAATAGTTGGAACGCTGCCAGGGTTCTGGACAGGTGATACATGCTGCGTAAGCGGTAATGATAGTACGATTTATATGAATGTCTATTCATGTGGGCTGGTTGGAGGCGAATTTCACGGAATCGGCTCAACGTGTGAAGACCTTGTTTTAAATGAATCTAATGAAGTATGTGATTTGGATGAGGATATAGTTAGCGGGTTTGATTTGGCAAGCTTGTTTGACAATCCTGCAATGCAATATGTAAATCTTTTAGGGGGCATTTGGGACTTTTATATGTATAACATAAGCTATGATGATGCGATTGTGTCGATTGAGCCTATTTCGGGAGGAAGCCGGCTAATCGTAGTCTATAATAATTTTAATTCTGATATATCTCTTGAAAAAAATCTTTGTATCCCACTTCACTCCGATTATTCAAAGTGTATTGTATTACCTGATATTATCAGTGGGACTTTAACGATTCCTTATATCAGATATGAAGCAGACATCATAGATCAGGAAATAATAAATCCTGAAGTTTCAGTACAGAGTTTACAATTAAATTTTGATGGGGTAATTGGTGACCTTTTTGATTTGTTAATACAAGCCTTTGAAGGGATTTTGACAGCAGACCTTGAAGAAGAATTAAATGATGGTATTACCCAAGCAATCTCAAACTGTGATACAGATTCTGATGGAGATGGTTATAGTTCTGATGTAGACTGCAATGATACCAATGCAGATATCAATCCTGGTGCAACTGAATTATGTGATGGTATAGACAATGATTGTGATGATTTAACAGATGAGGACTTTAATCTGGGTGATGTATGTGTTAGCGAACCGAATGGTTGCGGGGATACCGATCCCGGAGTTTATGTTTGTTCACAAGACCAGTTGAACACGACATGTGATGCCCAAACACCTGAAGAAAGGCCTGAATGGAACCAGACCTGCATCTCAGATCCGAATTCGTGCGGACAAACTAGTTCTGGTTTTACAGACTGTGATGGAACCTGTATGGCTGTAACACCACAAGATCCAGATTCTGACAATGATGGTGTGATAGATTGTAGTGATAACTGTCCAAATGATTATAATCCAGGTCAAGAAGATTTCGATTTAGATGGCTTGGGAGATGTCTGTGATTTGGATACTGATGGAGACGGAGTTCAAAATATCGATGATAAATGTCATAATACGATAGGTCCGCAAGAAGTTTACGGCTGTTCTTGCTACCAGATATTAGAGCTAAAGCCGGGTGAAGACAAAGGAGAATATAAAAACGGTTGTTCAGAAGGTACAATAAAAGTCTTTACAAAATTAATAGGTTGGGCTAAGTATTTATTTTCTTAAATTCAGTTGACAATGAAGGAATCTGGAAAAGAATTAACTACTTTCCTTTAAGAATGCACCAGCGCAATTCTCGCAGCAGAAGGTGAGCTTCTTTCCCTTGACCGTTTTCTCAAATCCGCCCCTGTATATCTCGCAGCTGCAGTGGGGACACTTCTTTACTGACTGCTCGACTATCGCCTGTGCTATGTCCCCGAACCGCTCAAGCATAGACCTGACAAATACTTTCCCATGTCTTGTGAGGGAGTATATCTTTTTGTCTCGCTCCCCCGTTTCTTTAATTATCAAATAACCTCTTTTTTCAAGGAGGGAAAGGAACGGGTAAATCTGACCAGGGCTAACCCTTTTGCCAAGCTTGTTTTCCACCTCCTTGATCATCTCATAGCCATGATGCGGTTTTTCATGAAGCAGGAACAGGGTGTAAAACTTCGCCAGGTTTGTGACCTTAATTTCTTTCATATTCATATTTAGGACCGTAAAGTATTTAAATATATCATTTAATAATATATCAAAAAATGATATATCAGATTAAAATATAAATGGTGATTTAATGGATAGATGCCTTATCTGCGAAAAAGAAAGCAAAGGAGGTCCTCATGCATGCAAGTTGTGTGCAATGAGAATGGTAAGGTTTGTAAGTTGGGGAGAATATACATTTTGCTGCGTGAAATGCAGGGGTCATTTCAAGGACATTTATGGTAATTCAACGGAAATGGAGAGGAAAGAATTGCACACGGTAAATAGTGTTATATGAATAGGAGGTGACGGATATGAAAAACAAAATGAAATCAAAACAATTTGTGTATCTTGCAATGATTGTATTAGTTTTTATTAGCTTGGCAAGTCCTGTTTTAGCTCATGCCGGAGAAGATGACTATGCTCATCACGGAATGATGGGTGGCATGGGTGGCATGATGTGGGGCTTTGGATGGATATTTATGATACTGATAATAGTTGCATTAATATTGTTCATAGTCTGGCTGATAAAACAGATACAGGAACCAAAACGTAGAAGGTAAAGTGGCATATACTTATTCAAAGCAGGTAGAATTGTAGTTTGATGGAGAAATAGATAATAGAAATAAAATAGGAGGTGAAAAAATGGAATGCAAAGAAAATATAGTAGTTAAAAAGAAAGAAACATGTCAGGATAATAAGCCTGAAACACCCAAAACAGATGCAAATAAAGCATTTATTAAGATGATTGAAGAATCAGAAGCTACTGGAAAAGTAAAAGAGATTTATGATGAAATCAAGAAAGCATTAAACATTGACTTTGTTCCAAATATGTACAAAGCTATAGCCAATAATCCTAGTTATTTAGATATTACTTGGAAGAAAATTCAGGATATTATGAGCAAGTCAGGCAAACTTGACAAAAAAACCAAAGATATTATTGCTCTTACTGTATCAATAATGAGTGGGTGTGAATATTGCATCAATGTATATAATGATGCAGTTAAACATAATGGATTAGATGATGAAGCATTGCTTGAAATATACAATGTAATTGATGTATATTCTGGCCTTAACAGATTAAATATTGGAACACAAGTAAAGCAAGATGATAAACCCTGGCATGGATGTGGATCAAAATAAGAGTTGAAAAAATGAGAAAATTTCAATAACGAGATAAGCTATGAGGAATTCGCAGGCATGATGGGCCCATCTATGATGGGCTGGAGATGATGTGAATGCCATTTGCCGATTTGGATTCAATAATTAGGGCATTAAACAAGAGGGCGTGAAATATGGAAAGAAACAAACGACATGACAGACATGAAGATCATGAAAAGGGCAGCCATAAGAATAATTCACAAATTCATAAAATCGAGTCGCAACATTCAGCTCATGCAGTATCAGCTACAAAAAGGGGGTTGCTGTTTTCCTTTGTTTTGACCGGCCTGTTTTTTGCCGTAGAATTGGTGGTGGGCCTTCAAATAAATTCGGTTGCAGTGCTGGCAGATGCGGCCCATAACTTTTCAGCTGCTGCAGGAGTAGGGATTGCTTTGTTCGCAATCCTGATCGCTAGTAAACCAGCTACTCCTAAAAGAACTTTCGGTTTTTTAAAAGCGGAGATATTTTCCGCGTGGATTAATGGTATGCTTCTTATTGTTATGGCTTACATGATTTTTTCAAAGGGGATACATAATTTTCTGAATCCTGTCGAGGTCCAAACCCTACCGATGATTATTTTAGCATTTATTGGATTAGCAGTAGGAGGAATACCTGCAATAATGCTTTATAAAAAACAGAAAACGGACACGAATGTTAAAGGTGCATTCTGGCATGTAATGGAAACCTTATTTGGTTCTGCAGCAGTATTGATGGCGGCTGTTACTGTGAATCTTACCGGATGGGTGCAGGCTGATGCGTTTTTCGGTATGCTTCTAGCTCCTGTTTTGTTCCTGGCCGCTTACGGAATCATTAAAGAGTCCACAAGAAGCCTGCTTGATTTGACACCAAAAGACCTTGATTTAGCTGAAATCAAAAGAGAAATCGAAAAAAATGTTGGGGTTATTAATGCACATCATATACATGCATGGGCATTGACCGATGGCAGAAGAATTTTTTCATCCCACATTAAGGTTCAACCGGAAGCAGAAAAACAAAGCATTTTAAAAACTATCAATTCAATGCTCAAGGAAAAATATAACATCTATTTCGCAACGATACAGCAAGAAACAGAATGTACAGATCAGGATGCAGAGGAAATAGACTTCGTTTAATACACAGATTTTTCAATCAAAATCGATAAGAGGTATAAACTATGCACGAAAATGAAAAAGGACATGAAGGGCATGAAATGCGAGAAAAGGGCAGCCATAAGAATAACGAAAAACATGCAGGTAACCACGAATGCCATGAAATGACGCACGAACATCATGATAAAACAGATCATGAGCATAAAGATGCCCATAAGAATAAGCATCAGCATCCCGATCATGAGATGAAAAACCACAATGGTCATCAAAATCATGAGAACCATCATGAGATGATGGTAAGGGATTTCAAAAAAAGATTTTACATATCCCTGGTTCTCACCATCCCTGTCCTTGCCCTGTCTCCAATGATACAGGAATTTTTCGGGTTTTCGTTCAGTTTTGGGGGAGACAAATACCTTCTGTTCATATTGTCAAGCATTGTGTTTTTTTATGGCGGATATCCGTTTCTGAAAGGCATTATAGGGGAGCTGAAGAAGAAGCAGCCGGGTATGATGACCCTTATTGCCGTAGCAATATCCACAGCATTCTTTTACAGCTCTGCCGTGGTTTTTGGCTTGACAGGGAAGTTCTTTTTCTGGGAGCTCGTAACGCTTATTGACATAATGCTCCTTGGTCACTGGATAGAGATGAGGTCTGTGATGGGCGCTTCACGTGCCCTGGAATCCCTTGCGAAACTGATGCCTTCGGAGGCCCATCTGATAAGGGGCGGGCAGACAGTTGACGTTCCAGTATCGCAGTTGAAGACCGGTGACATTGTTCTGGTTAAGCCGGGTGAAAAAATGCCTTCGGACGGGGTGGTTGTCAGGGGGGAGTCCAGCATAAATGAATCAATGCTTACAGGAGAATCAAAACCAGTAGACAAAAAGAAAGGGGACGGGGTTATAGGCGGCTCCATAAACGGCGAAGGTGCGATAACAGTCAGGATAACACATACAGGCGAGGAATCCTATCTTTCCCAGGTTATAAGCCTGGTCAGGGAAGCGCAGGCATCTAAATCCAGGACGCAGAACCTGGCCAACAGGGCAGCATTCTGGCTGACCTCTATAGCGGTCTCTGTCGGGATCGTGACCCTGCTTTCATGGCTGTATTTCGGTCAGGATTTTGTCTTTTCCCTTGAAAGGATGGTTACTGTGATGGTAATAGCATGCCCCCATGCCCTAGGGCTGGCTGTCCCTCTCGTGACCGCAGTCTCAACATCAATATCAGCGAAAAACGGCTTTCTGATAAGGAACAGGACAGCCTTCGAGAGCGCAAGGAAGATAAACGCTGTAATATTCGATAAGACGGGAACGCTCACCAAGGGCGAGTTCGGGGTTACTGACATAATTGCAGAAGGGAAATACAAAAAGGAAGATGTCCTTTTTTATGCAGCCTCTGTCGAGTCCAATTCCGAACACCCGATTGCCCGGGGAATTGTGAAGAAGGCGAATGAGCTGAAAATCAAAACATCCAAAGTGGAGAAATTCAAATCCGATTCTGGAAGAGGCGTTCAGGGGATTGTCAGGCGGAAAAGAATATTGGTTACAGGTCCGAAATATCTGAAAGAAAATGATATTGAATACAAAAAGGCTGATAAGCTTTTGAACCAGGGAAAGACCGTGGTCTATGTGCTGGAAAATGATGAGGTGCTGGGAGCGCTGGCACTGGC